>JACDJC010000939.1_pt1 | contig 29180 bp, 35 predicted proteins | sample 7454191 | NCBI WGS metagenome assembly JACDJC01 (sample SAMN14253291, study PRJNA609438) | sludge metagenome | isolation source: sludge after 25d culture with pyrite and EDTA | collected 2018-12-20 | reverse complement strand
GTATTTAGGCACCGACGTGCCAACCTTAGTTTACCCGTCACCGCGTCAACGGTGCGGTTTTTTTTGTGCCCAAATGTAAGGTTTCGGACAGTTTGAAAAATAATTTAAAAATAGTTTGGTTTCGCTATTGATATATCCAAAAGCCTGCCGCATCTTTGTTTCATCAAATCACACAAATAAAATCTGAAACAATGGCACTTACAATGAATCAAATTATCGAAAAAGCGCAAGAGCGCGGATTTGAGTTTTATTGGTCTGGAATTGAAACCGGAAACAGCATTTTGGATGGTTTGCAAAAAGCGTTTTATACGCACCCTACTGGAGATGTTGTGGAGGTCTGGGAAAACGGGTATTTTGAAATATATAACCAATGGGGTTTGCCGGTTAATTTTTCAATAAATTAAACCATGAGCGAACAGCCAAAACGCGGCGGCATCCGCAATCCCCCCGGAGGTCGCCCGCCAAAGGCAGACAAGCGCGTGACCGTCCAGGTCTGCCTCTCCCCCGCTAACGCCGCCTTCCTGGCCGCGAAAGGGCGGGATAAAAACGATTTCTTAAACAGGCTCCTGGATGGGGAGCGCAAAGATTAAACGAAGTGAAAAACATAAGGAAATTCTTAAAAATTGCAACCAAGGCGAAAGGGCAAATGGACTCCGCTTGTGGAAATATTGCACGCATTTTACAGCCATTTTTCAAAGAAGAAATAAGTGTTGATTTTCAGCCAGGAGATGGGTTTGTGGTAGTATGGGAAGACGATGTATTCAGGGCACCAAATAACAAGACCGTGGAAGATGTAGTCCTTCAAATAAAGGGCGATCCGCTTTGCTTTTCCGTATAACTCCAAGTTTATCGCTCCGACCAACCCATGTGCCGCCCCATGTGCCGCCAAACCTACCGGAGTTTGATGTTATTCGCGCCCCAAAGCGCCTCTAAAGCCAGCCTAAACCGTTGATCAATACCGCGAAACCCCGCGAATCGCCGCGCTGGTTCGACCCCAGTCGGGATCACATAGCACCCAAGTACCGCGTTGATTTACAGCGCGGTATTTTTTTTCTGCGTACATTTGTGCCGCTGGGTGTGTCGTTAGGCCCGGTTTTTGCATAAAATAGCGCAAATGAAACAACTCGCCCAAGTCATAAACTTTACCCAAGCCGCCGCCCTGCTCGGGCACAAGCACAAGCAGCCCGAGCCGCAAACCTTCAAACTTACCCGCTGCCATGACGGCGTTTATCGGGCGTTGGTTGAGGCGCCGAAGTTTCGGAGTGGTGTGTTTACGGGCACCTGGACAGATCAGGCAGAGTATTTCATCAACCCAAACCGCAATGGAAGATAAACTTATGTACGTCGGCTGGGGCGTTGCGCTTTGCATCGTCTTGGTTTTTGTCGTTTCGGTTGTTCGAAATCGGAAAAAATGAAGGCAGAAAAAGCAGGGAAAGTGCAGGGAACCTATGAGGTCGGCAAAAACAAGCCGCCAAAGGAAACCCAGTTCAAGGAAGGGCAGTCTGGCAACCCTGCCGGATTGGCTCCAGGAACGCGGCATACCAAAACCATGCTAAAGAAACTGCTCGACACCATCCTTGACGACGAAAACCCGCTAAGCAAAGAGCGCGGCAAGTATTCTGTCGCCGAACTGATGCACCTCAAACAGATAGCCAAGGCCATGAAGGACGGCGATACGCGCGCCTATGAGGCCATTTTCGACCGCATCGACGGCCGGCCAACCCAAACCATTGCCAACGACTCGGAAAACCCCTTTGATTTCGGCAATATCACCCTTGTTTTTAACGCGCCAAACATTGAGCCGGTCACCTCCGAGGCGGCGATGCAGGCGATATTTGAAAAATTCAAGGACGGGTGAACGTAATCCCCTTCCCAACGGTAACCCCCGTATTCGGCTGGAACTACAACAGCCGCGCCGAAATCGTCATTAACCAAGGCGGCACATCTTCCGGCAAGACCTTCGCCATTATGCAGGTCTTATTGATCCGGGCAATCACTGAAAAGAACGCGACCATAACCGTGGTCGGTGGCGATATTCCCGACCTGAAATCAGGCGCCCTTCGAGACACAAAGAACATTGTCGCCACGTCGGACTTTGTACGGGCGCAGATCACGTCTTTCAATGTCGTGGACCGGACGTATTTTTTCAAGTCCGGGAGTATTATCGAGTTTAAATCCTACCAAGACGAGTACGACGCCCGATCAGGAAAGCGGCAATACCTGTTCATCAACGAGGCGCAAAACATCACCCGCGAAGTATTCGACGAGCTGCACGACCGTACATTCAAGCAGACCTTCATCGACTACAACCCGACAACGCGCTTTTGGGCGCACGACCTCCACGGACAGCCAGGCGTTCAGGTTTTCATCTCCAACTTTACCCACAACCCATACTGCGACCCGAAAGTAATCCGCTCCCTCCTTCGCTATCGAACAGCCAACCCGGCCAGGTGGCGCGTGTACGGCATGGGCCTAACCGGCGAGGTGGAGGGCGCGATATTTCGGCGCGTGTTTCAGACAGAGGCGTTCCCGGCTGGGTGCGAGTTCGTCTATGGGCTGGACTTCGGTTACGCCAACGATCCTACTGCATTGGTTCGCATGGCCAAGGTCGGGCGCTGGCTCTATGGGCAACAACTTATCTACGAGCCGGGATTATCAGACACCCGCCTTGCCCGAAAGATTGAGGAGCACGTTAACCCATACGAGAAAATCGTTGCTGATGCTGCCGACCCGAAAGCAATAGACACGCTGCGAGATTTCGGCCTTTGGATTGTTGCCGCTGAAAAAGGGCCGGATTCGGTTCAATTCGGCATTGAGCAGATCAACGACACCGATCGTTTCGACGGGTTGTACCTGGTTGGTGAAAACCCGGATTGGTGGACAGAGCAGGAAAACTACGTGTGGCAGAAGAAAAACGGGAAGTATATCAACAAGCCAGTGGACGCCTTCAACCACGCGTGGGATGCCTGTCGGTACGCTACCCGCGAATTGATCGGCGGCGGGTCCGGTATTCTGGCATCCGGATAGGTAACATTTCGTTCAGCGTCCGGCGTGTTTGGTGCGGTCAACTTTGGGCCACAATTCATTTTTCACCAACACACGCAAAACATGGACACTGAAAAAAAGCCCTGGTACCAATCGAAAATCATTCTTTTGGCCCTCACCCTCGTCTCTGTTTTCGGCGGGAACCTCCTTTTCAAATTCGTTTCCGGCAACATCACGCCCGACCAACTCAACGCTATCCAGACATCACAGCCGCAGGTGATCGAGATCATCGACCGCCTGAAAAACGGGGAAAACATTTTCTCTGTGATCGGTAGCGTCGTTGGCGTCCTGATTCTGGTGTTCCGCGCATGGTTCACCACATCGACCGGCATCACCCTGAAATAACATTCACCCTCTAACTATCTCCCATAATGGCAGATTACAACACCCGGCAAGACAGCCTTGACAAGAAAGCCGCCGCCTTGCACGCAGAGTACAATACCCTGTTGGAAGAAATCCAGAAATCCGGAAAGCATTACAGCGATTTCCGGCGCCTGAAGCAGACCGTTTTCGCCCTTGGCAAAATCGCCAAGCGCAACGGCATCCAGCCCGAGAAGGCCGCGAAATCCACAACGCCGCCCAAAGAATTATTTTTGCGCGGCCAAACCCCTGCCGGCCGTTCGGTAGCATCGCCAAGCGCGCCGCCTGACCTGTTCAACCGTGGCAAAAAGCGCGATCCGCAGCCAAAAACGACGGTATCCAACACGCCGCCGCCCGACCTGTTCAACCGGAAGGGCCGCGTTTCGGACCCTCACCCGACTATCCCGTCGCCAAAAGCGAAGGCTAAAGCCGACCCGAAACGGAAGGTTCTGGCAACGAGCGAAGAAAAGGAGGTCGACTAATGATGAAGGTGAAAATCAACGGACAAGATTACACCCTTCCTACCACCGTCAACGACATTACCCTGCGCACGTTCATCAAGTGGACGGAAGTTGAAGAGAAAGAGATGCCCGAAGAACTGCGGGTTATCGTCACCGAAACAGACCCGAGCAAAAAGAGCCTCAAAGCGAGCCGACTACCTAAGCGTACGTATGTCAGGAAACTGGTACCGTATTACGCCAAGGTGGTCAGCATCGTTTCGGGTATCCCTGAAAACATCCTACTTGGAGACAAGCAGCATGAAGGAGCGCCGGTAATGATGGTGGACGCATGGTATTGGCAGGCAGTGAATGGACTGGACAAGTTTGAGCAACGGCCCGGACTTGACCGCTGGAAGATCAACGGTGAATGGTGGACGTTGCCGGCCGGACAAATGGAGAAGGCAACGTTTGGCGAGTTCGCCGAAGCGGCACAGTATGAGGAGTACGTTGCGGATGTGGCCGGCGGGAACTGGTCGCGTATGCCTTACGTCATGGCGGTGCTACTGAAACCCGAGGGCGAAAAGTTCGACCCGTACACCTTCGACGAGATCGTGGAGGAGCGAGCGGAAATAATGCGAGGGCTTACGATGGACGTGGTTTACCAAGTCAGTTTTTTTTTGCTCGCACGAAACGAGAGCTTAAAAACCGATTCCATGATCTCTATGCTGGCGCGTCTGCTCGCTACATACAAGCAGGGGCCGCAAAACTGACGGAAACGTTCGGTTGGTACCTATCCCTCAAGACGTTGGCCGAATCCGGAATGTTCAATTTGCCTGAGCATAGCCCGCTCAAATCGGCACAATTGGCCAACCTATACGAGGCCATGTACTACCTGGCAAGCCTGAAAGCGGAAGGCAAGTTTTTGGAAAACCTTTACAGCGCGAAAAAATGAACCTGCTACACATATCCAACACGCTCAATCAACTGGTTCAACAATCGGCGTTCTTCCAGTCCTACCATTTCGGGTACCATTCCGACATCAATACCAACACGCCGAACGGGTATGACCCGGACAATAACACCGGCAAAATGTACCCACACGTGACATGGGTAGCGCCCGTGGATGGTAATCTGATTATGCAAGGCGATACCGGCAAGGATATGGTCGATGTTATGCTGATGTTCTACAATTTGCAGGACTACCAGAACAATCACGACCCGCTGCGCATCGAAACGACTCTGCTTATGCAGTGGCACGAACTGAAAGCGCGGGCGGTTGAATTTCTGCACGCCCTGAATAAGAGCCGGCTTTTCCGGGTCACAGATGGGAAGGTCAAGTATTTCACCGATGGACACGTACAGATAGACCGGCTGATTTGCGTCGGCTGCGAATTCACATTACAGGCCAATTACGGCTGTGCCGATTACGAAAACCAGACCCCGGTACTTTCGGCGGCATGCGTCGAAGTGTTCGGCGTCGATGATATGGAGGCCCGCCATGTTGGATAGATTGGGAAAAATATTGGGCGAATACCTGGTGCTGAAATTAGGCCAGGAATTGCGCGATCAAGGGCACAGCCTGACCGGCGAACTTATCACGTCGCTGGAATACCGGGTGCGAACAACGGCCGGCAGCGTGGTAGTGGAATTCCTGTCGAACGAATACGGCGCCTACCTGAACACCGGCGTTTCGTCTTCCCGAATACCATACACCCCAGGCGGAAAAAGGCGCGGCGGGCAATCGAAATACATACAAGGGCTGATCCGGTACGTGGAACGCCGCATGGGTTTGCGTGGCCGCGAGGCGGTAGGCGTTGCCTTCGCTATTGCCAGGGCGCATAAGCGCGAAGGGATGCCAACCCGAGCCTCGTACCGATTCAGCAAGAATGGGCGCCGCACAGGTTGGGTAGATGTTATACTGAAACAGGAAAGCGACGAAATCGAACGGCAGGTCCGTGAATTCGTCGGGCGTGAACTGGAAATACTATTCTTGAATTTCATCAAACAAGCAGCGTAATGGCATTCACCGCACAACCGGCAACACAGGTTTCAGCATATCGCCCGATCAAATTCAAATACGATTCCGGCACCACCACCGACCTCATTGAAAAGTTGGTCGTTGAGGTGTACAATGCCGCAACCAGTACGCTTATCGCAACCTACCGAAAGGATTGGAAAAGCCGAACCGGCAGCGATCCAAACTACAACTACATCTGCGAATTTGATATTTCAGGCCTTGTTCAGTCTCTGCTTGCTCCGCTGCCGTCCGCAAAGTCCGGCGCCGTTCCAAGCCCGGACGCCCTGAACGGGTACGTGAACGATGCCAGTATTTGGCTGTACGTGTCGGTGTATTGGGAAAAGCGAAACGGCGACAACCTACTTGAAGCTGTTGCGGCGGCGGAAGATTCGGACACGATCTATGCGTTCAACCTGGTCCAGCAGCACGACGAAGAGCAGACATTGGCGGACTATATCGACACCGGTGCGCGGAAGGTTCTACACGACCCGCCAAGCGACGGCATCGACATACGCCTGACAGACGCTTTTTGGTTGTCGTGCATCCTGAACAAAGACATTGCCCGCGCCCGGTACGCCGTACTGCATGGCGACGGCACCACGACAAACCACAACGTTTCGCTTTCGTTTGCCAGCGCGGCAGCCAATCACGACAAGAAAGTGATTGTTGTAGGGGTTGGCCCGAAAGCGGCCAGCGCTTATTTCACGCTATTGGAAAGCGATGTGAGCTATGCCGTTTTTCTGGCAGACTCAAGCAATAACCCGCTTACCGAAACGCTTACCTTCAATATACTCCCGAGGTGCGCCGGGCGGGAATTGCGGGTGCATTGGATGAATCAGCGCGGCGCGTTCGATTCGTACACCTTCGACGGGATCAAGCGCCGGCCCGTAGAGGTGAAATCCGGCTCAGGGGAAAAACCTTTGGTTTGGACAGCGGGCTCTGCCGAACCTCACAGCCGGGATCAGCGCGGGCGGTACCGTACCGACATTCGCAGGTCCGATGTTTGGGAAGTTGAAACCCGAATTATTGACGAGAACAAGGCGGAATGGCTGGCCGGGTTGCTTGGAAGCCCCGAGGCTTATATTGAGCAGGTTGGCCTTGATTACTACCTGCCGGCAATGGTAATAGATGGCAAAATCACCTATGCCGACACAGAGCAGGTTGGCGCAATCCTGAAATTTTCGATCACCCTAGCAAACGAAAAATTCACGCCACGAAATTGAGAAACCTCGAAATCTATATCGACGGCGAACGCCTTAATTTCATAAACCGCGACGGGTTCCCGCTGGCATTGACCTACTCAATTGAATCAGCCGAAAATCCGTCGCAGGTGAACGGCACGCACTCAAAGCGAACAGCCAACTTTCCCGGCGATGGCGTGACTGATCAGTTTTTTCAGGAATGGGCAAACGCAACACGGGTAAATCCCGATGCGGCCAATCAACAGCCAGCCCGTGTGGAGGTGAACGGCATTTCTGTGCTATCCGGCGTTGCCCAACTCGACGAGGTTGCGGCAGCTGGCGTTCGCCACGGACGCGCCGGGGCAGAACACAAGGTGGCCTTGTTTGGGAATAATGCAACCTGGTTTGCCGACTTGCAGGATAAGTTGATCCGTGACATGGGTATGATACCCGAGCACGATTTCACCTATACAGAGTTTGCGGCAAATGATAACCCAGACCCCGATACCGACACATGGGGGTATTTTCTGGTAAGAACAACAGACTGGCAGGGGCCGAACAATGTCCGATGGAGCGACCACCAACCGTTTTTATTCCTTCGCCCGCTGCTTATCGAGGCATTCCGGCAGGTTGGCTACCAATTCAACAGCGACTTTTTCGACACTGATTTTGGAAAAAGACTGATGCTACCGGCGCTGTTCCGGCCTTATCCGGACAACGTTTTGCAGGGCTTTGTTTTGCTCGTGATGGATCAGAATAACGCCACATCTGTTAACATCTCTACCCACACCCACATTACCATAGCCGGAACGTCTTTTCTGTCAGACGTTGGCGGAAACTACGACACCGGAACTGGTTACTACACGGTTCCGATGTCGGGCTACTACATCTGCGGTGTTCAGGAATCGGACCTGAACTACTCGCATCGCATCCGAATCAATACCGTTTTGCAGTCCGCATTCACCGACCCTTGCGAAATCGGGATCGGGGAACAGGGCCGCGTCTACCTGGAAGAAGGCGACCAAGTGGATTTGGCGGTACTATCTAACCAACCAACCGCCGGCTTTTGTTTCCTCTACATCAAGCCAGACTTTGGCCCGTTCGACGAGGGTACCGGCGTTCGGTTTTCGTTGTACGGAAACCCAGCGTGGAAGGCTTCGGACGCTGTTTTGGGCCTTACCCATGCTTTTGGCCTCGTATGGGATACTGATTTCGATGCACAGACGGTTCGTGCAGAGCCGCGTGATCGGTACAAGACAAGCCAGCAGCCCGATGTTGAGGAGTACAACGAAGGGTTCTACCGAATCGCAGAGCGCGACGACCTGACCCAGCGTGTTGACCTGTCGAAGGATGCTGCATATAAGGCACTCAATTCCGAAAAGGAGCGGCACGTGCTATCCTGGAAGCAGGACAGCAAGGACGGCAACGCCGAACAAATGGACGGCGAATCTGTGCTCAAGATATTCGACGGGAAATACACATTCCCGTCTGGCAGATTTCAGAAAGGCGAAAGCCGGGTGGAAAATCCGTTTTTCTGCAAGACGGTCCATATCCTGGACAACCATGTAAAACACGCCACTTCCACCATTACGCCGCAGATTCCGTTGATCCTGAAAAACCCGTACCTGGAAGGAAACGCATACGGCGAAGAGCGCGGCGATTTCGGGCCGCGCCTGTTGTGGTTCGCTGGACGCCGCGAAGGCGTGGACGGGATTGTCAATTTTGAGGACTTTGGCGCGTACGATTTCCCGGCGGCGTTCATGGTCAATTTCAACGACACAACCGGCCTCGACCCGTCGCTTTCCTTTGGCGACGAACTGCTTTTCGATGGTACGACCGAAGCGCCCGGCCTGTTGCATCGCTTCCACCTGCAACGATTGAAGCGCATTGAGGTCGGCAAGATGGTTTCCGAGTGGATACGGTGGAGCGAGTTGGATATTCTGTCTATGGACTTCCGTGTCAAAATACTGATTGGAGACGCGCTGTACCTGTTGCAGAAAGTCAACGGGTACAGGCCATTGGTTGGCGGCTCAACCGAAACCGAACTACTGAAAGACGAAGTGCCCGAGCCGGCCGACGTGCTGAAGATAACCGAATCCGGCCTTAATGGCTACATCATTTCACCGCTACCCGATGGATCGTAATGGCTGACAAGAAAATACTTTTTCAACTCGAAATAGAAGGCGCCGATACTTCGGTACGAACGGTCAACGAACTGACCGCCGCAATCAAGGCGACCAACACCGCCCTGAAAGAAACCGAATTTGGAACGGAAGAGTACAGGAAGTTGGAGCGCCAACTCGGGGAACTGAAAAATACGCAAAAGGACGTCGCCGATAGTGCCAAACTGGCACAGCGCGCATTGGAAGCGAGCGCCGAAGGCGGTGGCAGGACATACCGCCAACTCAATGCAGCCCTTGTCAACGCGCGCGCACTGTTCAAGGAATTGACAGAGGAAGAGCGCCAAGGGCAGATTGGCGAAAACCTTATTGCCGACATCAAGCAACTTGATGCCGAACTGAAAGATATTGACGCCTCTATTGGTCAATTTCAGCGGAATGTGGGCAACTATTCCGGCGGAATTCAGGACGCTTTTTCAAAAATAGCGCCGTCGATTGGCCAGGCTATACCCGGATTTGGGCAACTCAATGACGCCACGGCCCTGGTACGGGATGGCATTGGGCAGATCGGACAGACGGCCGGCGCAACCGGAAAACTACTGGTTGGCGCTTTCATTGGCGTTCAGGTAATAAGCGCCATATTGGACGGCGTTTCTGCCGTGCGTGAATTCGCCAACGAAATCAACGACCTACGGGGCAAGTTGGGCCAACTCTCCGACGAATCAGGCCCGGCGATTGACGAAGCGACAGCCCGAGTGCAGGCTATTCAGGCGACATTCAAGGCCGGTACAGATGAAACAATCCAAGCGGCCAACGCCCTGGATAAGGCGTTCGGAGAAATTGACCTAAATGGCGCGCTGGAATTGATCCGTTCGGGCTTCCTTTCCGGCGCCAATGCCAGCGGCGAACTATTGGACGTGATAAAAGAATACCCGCGGCTATTCGATCAAATGGGGTTCAGTGCGGAGGAGTTTCTCACCATCCAAGCCAAGGCGACACAGGAAGGCGTATTTTCGGACAAGGGTATCGACGCCGTAAAAGAATTCGGCATCCGGATACGTGAACAAACCGTGGCGACCCGTACCAGTCTGGAACAGGCGTTCGGAAAAGAATTCACGTCGGGCCTATTCAAAAACCTGAACGACGGCAGTATCACGGTGCGCGACGCCCTGACACAGGTGGCCACGAAAATGCGCGACGTTCAACTGCCTGCCAAGCAATTGCAGCAGGTGATCAGTGACGTGTTTGGCGGGCCTGGCGAAGATGCCGGAGACGAGTTTTTGAAATCGCTCGCCGATATTGACGAAGGATTGTCTGCATCCATCGAGGTGCAGGATGAATACACGAAACGCCTGATTGAACAGGAAGCCGCAGAGCGCGAATTGGCGGAGGCAAAGGGCGAGGTGGCGGCACAATTGAACGAACTGACCGGCGGGTATGAAACATTGGGTACCAAAATAAAAACATTTGGTATCAATGTGTTGGCGCAATTCCTGGCGCTGTTGAACGACATTCCGAATGTGTTTCGCGGCGCCGTTGCTGCCGGCAAACAATTCGTTGACAACATCGGAAACTTCTTCAAAGAGGCCGTTACGGAGGCCAACATCCTGACAAAGGAGTTGAAGAAACTAAACCCTTTCAACGACAATGACGCCGAACTTGACGCACAGATAAAGGCCCTGAAAGATCGACGCGCAGAAATTCAAGCCGCCGGGAAGAGCGTAGCCGACGCATTCGCCGAAGGGTACAACAGCGGGAAGAAGCCGGAGGTGTTTGACACCCGTGGCGTTTCGATAAAAAAGGGCACAGGCAAGAATCCGGGCGATACAACAACGCCAGGCCTTACCTCCGAGCAATTGAAAAAGCAGGCAGAGGAACAGGCGAAGTTGCAGGCCGATGCGCTCGCCGCACAGGAACGCTACAACGAGCAACGGCTCGCACTTGTCCGGGCGTTGTCGCGCCGATTGATTGACGCTAATTTAGACGCAATCCAAAATGAAACGGAGCGCCAAATTGCGGGAGAGCGCCAAAAGTTTGCCGATCTAAAAGCGGAACTGCTCAAACAGGAAACCGACCTGATTGCCCAACAAAAAGTAGCGCGGGCAAAAGTCGTTGCCGCATCCGGCGAAGGTTCGGCGGCGGTTGAGTCGTTCGATGCGCAGGCAGCCGCCGACCTGGAAGCGGCGCGAGAACAAGCGCGAAATATCACAGAGCAGAATGAGCGCAATCACCTGCAACGGATTGAAGCAATCCGGAACGATGCCGCCAACGGGGCCGCAAAGGCTGAATTAGAGCGCATCCGGGCGAGCATAACCGAACGCGAAAAACAATTCGCCGACGCCGCGCTACGGGAGCGCACCCGGGTAACTGAAGAAACGAACCGGTTATTGAACGCCGCTGGAATATCGGACACCGACCGGGCCGAACTATTGATCCGGCTGAAATTCGAGGCAGACGAGCAGGCGCTTCAACAGGAATCCATCCGGATAGTAGACCAAATCCAAACGATTGAGGACCGGCTTCGGCAACTATCGGAGAATGACGACCTAAGTCAGGCGTCAATTGAGGAGTATAATTTCCTTGCTGATCAACTCGACGCGCTGTACAATAAGCGGGCAGAAACCGAATTGGCGTACACCGAACTGGTACAGAGCGAAACGCAGCGCCGCAACGAATCCCGTGCCGGCGAGGTGGCCAAGACACTGGAAACGGTTGGGCAAATCATTGACATTGCGGACCAATTCGCCGCCGCGACCGCGCAAAGGGAGCTGCAAAACATTGAGGAAAAAGAGGAAGCGCGACGCGAATCCATTGCCAGCATTGAAAAGCAACTACAAACGGCAACGGGTGTAGAGAAAAAGAACCTGGAGGCCCGCCTAAAACAAGAGCAGGACGGGTTGAAAAAATTAGAGGAGGAGCGAAAGCGCGTAGAGAAAGAAGAGGCAAAACGCGCCAAACAGTTTGCAATCATTCAGGCGATTATCTCAACGGCCGCGGCTGTGGCCAAAACGCTGGCAACGCTTGGCGTGCCTGCCGGTATCCCGGCGGCTGCATTGGCCGGGGCGCTTGGCCTTGCACAGGTAGCTATCATCGCTGCACAGCCGGCGGCAAAAGGCGCCCTGATCGGAAGTGTGCAAGAACAAGGCGACGGCTTGGTTGTAGCCCAGCAGAATATCCCGACGATGAAAAACGGCGATAATGTTCTGGCGACATTGAAGCGCGGGGAGGTGGTTTTGAATAAGCGCCAACAAGCTGCACTTGGTGGGGCTCCGACATTCCGAGCCATTCGGGTGCCGGGCTTTGCTGAAGGAGGAGCGGCCGGCTCTGTCATCGCCGCGCCTGATGTTACCGGCACGTCATCGGCTGAACGTATCCGGTTACTGGAAAAGATTTCAGCACAGACAGCGGACACGCTCGACGCCGTGAATAGCCGAATAGACCGGATACAAGTCTTTGTTGTTTCCGAAGATGTGCGCGACGACCTTTCCGAAGGCGACAGCCTGGAAGCGCGGGCAACGCTCAACGCCGGGTAATGTCACATTTGTGATGTTTGGGCATGGATTTTGCAGCGAAATTTCGCAAATTTGCACCATGTCGTCTATCTATAATCGCTCTCTGAATATACCCGAATCCATCCGCCCCGATGTTTTCGAGGTCGTTGAGCGCACACGAAATCAGGTGCAGTTCACGAACGCCGATCTATCCTATCTTTTCGAGGTGTATAACCGATACTTGGCACCGCCCGAAGATCAACAGGATATGAATTGCGGCGGCTGTCGGACGCGGGTAATCGGATGGCTCCGATCCGCTGCAACCGAATGGCAAAAAAACGGTATCGTAAATGGTTGAAACAATCACCAAAGAAGACCGCCGCCGAATGAAAATGCAGGCGGAAGTAAATGCAGAGTTCAGGCAAAAGATTGCCCTGCGATACCGGGCCGAATGTCGAAAGGCAGACGTAGAGCCGACGCTGGAAGGCTTCCTGGAATTCGCCGAACGCTTCGCCCTTGTTCGGCATACTGACATCAACCGCTACATGGTATTCGAGAAATACCCTGAAGCGATGTACCACACCAACGGCTGCCGATCCAAAGCCGTGGCCTACCTGGAAGACATTATACCTGTTTCAGACCGAAAGATTTTCGGCTGGCTTACCAATTTCCGGGCACGGTACACCAAATACCGACACGGCAGGTAACATTTCGTTCAGTACCAAGCGCATATAACACCCCGTCATTTGTGGCACAATTCACGTAAATGCCACAGATCGACAACCGCACTATTTCCGAAAAGAAGTTCCGGGTTCAATTTATGAACGCCGCCTCCGCTGACCAACAGCCGGAGACGGTGCTGGACATTTTCGACTATATAGATGATTGGTGGGGGTGGGGCATAGACCGTTTGGCCCGTGCGCTATACGGTAATACCGGCCCGCTTCGGGTTCGCGTCAACTCATACGGCGGCGACCTGCTGCAAGGTCTTGGCATTATGAACCTGCTCCGTTCGCATCCCGGCGATGTGACCGTAGAAGTTATGGGCATTGCTGCCAGTGCTGCCACTTTCATTGTGGCGGGAGCCGACAAGGTTATAATGCGCGAAGGGTCATTCCTGATGATCCACAACCCGTTCACGGTCGCCATAGGCAATGCCAATGAAATGCAATCCAGCGCGGACGCCCTGCGCAAGATGGAAGATGAAATGGCGAATGTCTACCTGTCCGGAATGAGAAAGCGCAAGAAGGGCGATGATATGACCGACGAAAAAGCCAAGGCGAAAATCCGCGATTGGATGAATACCGAAACGTGGTTCACTTCACAGGAAGCCGTAGACAATGGCTTTGCCGACGAGGTAGACAAGAGCGCAATGGCGGAAACCGACACCGCAATCCAAAGCGCCGCATCCGCATCCAACGAAACCGCAATGCAGTACCACAACACCCCCCAACGGGTGCTCAATCTCATTTCAGCAAACACAAAAACGACTGATACCATGTCGAAAGAGAAATCTATCCTGGACAAAATCGCCGACCTGCTCAACCCGCCGAAAGCGGAAGCCGCCGAAGCGCCCGAAGTTCCAGCCGAAGCCGCCGCCGAAACACCGGAAACCGACCCGGTTGAGGAAGCAAAGAAAACCCTTGAAGCCGCCGGTTATACCGTCAGCGAATCCACCACGGAGGCTCCCGCCGAAAACAAAACCGAAGCACCGAAAGCCGCAGCGAAAACGTACACCGAGGACGAAATTGCCGACCTGGTATCCAAGGCCGTGCAAGCCCAGGCGTCGAAAAGCGCCGCCGCCAAAAGCCCGGTGCAACCCGCAAAGGCTGACGGCAAGCAGTCAAGCCGCGCTGACAAACTCCGGGCTGCCGCTATTCCGGCATTCGACAACCTCGCTCAAATGGTTCGCGGCAAGTAACCCTCCACAATCACGCACAAATAACACGCTACAATGGCAAAGCAAATCGATAACAGCTACGTGGGTGACTCCGCCGGAAATCCCGATTTCACATCGGGCCTGTCGCGCACCAACCCGCAAGCCCATGCGCCTCAAAACCTCGTACAGCTGTACAACGTCCGCAAATCCGGCGGCTGCTCCCTTTCTCCGACGTGGACGTATGTCTACGACGAAAGCGCGGACACGCTTACGATTACGCCGACCGGCGCCTACAACGCGACCGGCCTCCGGTTCTGGAAACACCGAATCATCGACGAAAACGGCACCGAGGTGTATGGCGTTCAGGCCAGCATCGGCACCAATACCACAATCGTCATCGACACATCTACCCTCAACCCGAACAAAACGTGGCGGATGGAATTCAGCGCCGAAACACTCAACGGCGGGCTGCATTGCACCGCCGGTTGGTGGCTCAAGTTCCCGGCTGGCTGGGGATTGGCTGACCGCTCCGGTTCCGGCTCCGACATCTAATAACCCGGCTGACCCGAATGGGCCGGCCTTTTTCATTTCAACGCAAAAACTACTACTACAATGCCACAGGTAGATATTCGCCAAATCGACGTAACCTTTCGGGGTGAGGAAGCCAGCACAATGTTTATTGAGCCGATTTACATGGATGACGATTTGCGCAGTCAATTCCGAATCATTCCGAACGTGGTGAGCAAGAAAAAACTTGCTTTCGCCCAAGAACTTGAAAAAATTGTCCGCTCCTATTCCGGTTGCGGCTTCGCCCCGGTCAATGGCCTCCGCGTCTATGACCGCTGGATCGAAGTAGACCGCGCCAAAGCGGATGTTGTAATGTGCTGGGAAGAGTTCCGGGACACCATCTATGAGGAACTTTTGAAAACCGGCACCTCGATTGGCGACCTGACGGGCACGCAATTGTTCCAGATCGCCGAAACCCTCGTTCGCAACGCCGTCAAAAAAGACAACCTGCGCCTCGCTTTCTTCGGCAACAAAGCCGACACAGACCCGGCGTATGATTGCGTAGACGGATTTTGGACGGTCATCGTGCCGGCTTTTGTTACGGCGAATCAATGCCCGTACTTCAACAGCGGAAGCGGCGCAGCCCTTTCCGCCGGCGATGGTATCGAACACCTGCGCACCGTGTACGATAACCAAGACATTCGCCTTGCCGCTCTGCCGGAAATGATGAAAAAGTTTTGGGTATCCGGCACCGTGTATCGCCAATACCTCGTCGATCTCGAAGACGGCGGCGGCGCTGATGGCGGCTGGCAGATGCTCCAAAACGGAACAAAGGCGCTGATGTTCCGGGGCATCGAGGTAAAGCCGCAATGGTCGTGGAACGAAATAATGTCTTCGGAATTTGCTTCGGATGATTCGCACCTGATCATGTTGACCGCACCGCAAAACCTGGCGATGGCTACCGACGTCAACGACCCGGAAAGCCAGTTCCGCATCTGGTACGACGAAGAAGACGAACAGGTGAAAATCAAAGCCCGTTGGAAACACGGCTTTCAGGTCGTTCACCCGTCGCTCCTTTCAGTTGCGTACTAAGCCGAACCAACACACCTTCAACTCTAACCTATTCAATTAGAAAGATATGGCACTTACCGCAGGCCGCAGCGCAACTTGCACCCAACAACTGGGCGGAGTCGTGCGTATGGCCCTTACGGATCGAGCAAACGTGGCATCTGTTACCGTTACCTCCGGCGCTGTTACGGCAATCACGATGGAATTGACGACCGTGTTCTACGAGTTTTCTTTCCAAGCCGAAACGCTCCGGTTCACCGAAAACGGAAGCCTCGAAAACCTTTCGGCATTGTTCGAGCAGCGTATTGCCGGCACCTGGCAGGGATGGTCGGCAACCGACCGCCAACGCCTCATGGACCTGTACGCTTCCAGCGCGTGCGGCATGGTGTGTATCGCGGAACTGGAAAACGGCCAAGTAATCATCTTCGGCATCAACGTGGACAAGCCCACGGTCGAAGACAAGTATGTGGTCAGGATGGAATCGAGCGCCTACGATAGTGGCGCCGCGTTCAACGACCCGAACAAAAACGACATCGTTCTCCTGGCTCGCTCTTCCAGCGCCGCCGCTAAATTTATGACCGACTGGGATGACGTCCCTTTGACGTAACGTCAGGCGGCAATTTCTGGGAGCTACCTGACGGTAGTTTCTGGGAACTGCCTGACGGTAACTTTTGGGAACTTCCATAAATTCACTTTTAAGTAAAGATTATGGCAAATATTAAAGTCAAAGCAGGCTGGGAAGACAAGGAGTATACCGGCATCGTTGGCGGAAAGCGCTTCAAAAAAGTGCCGCTGGGCAAAATGTCCGAGGCTGACCTGCAAGCCATCCTTGACTCAGACCCGCGCAACGCTTCCCGCATGATCGACGGTACTCCGTCGAAGGCGCAAAAGGCAGACAACAAGCCCGGCGAACCGTTGCCGGAAAAACCGAAAGCGTAAATGTCCGCAAGCCGCAAAGCAGATAACACACAGCAAGCCCGCCCGAACGGACGCGATACAAAGCCCCGTGCGGGCGGTTTGCTTAGTTCCGGGTTCATTGAGAACCGGAAAAACCCGGTATTGACTGAGGATATTTTCCTTGAGCCGATCCGGGCTAACGGCGTTATCAAATTGGCGGGCGATTTCGTACGGTTTTTCGACGACTCTGACAGTCTACTTCACACCATTTCAGCGGTCTACAATGCCAGCCCAACGACCCGATCCATCATCCGGGCAAAGTCTACCCTGATTATGGGTGACGGTTTCAACCTTATGAAGGGCCGGCCGAACACGTTGTTTCCGGCGCTGGCAAAAGGGGCCGAACCAATGACGGACCCGAAGATAATTGAAGCGCTCGACGACCGCCTTATGGCTGTCAATGCTGAAGGTGAAACGCTGGCAGAAGTATCCGACAAGGTGGTGCAAGAGTTCAACGTGTATGGTAACGCATACGTGTCGCTATCCAAGCCGGCAGGCGGGCGCGACCTGTTTTGTCACCACATTCCGTTTGTGAAGGGCCGGCTTTCGGAAATCAAAAAAGACAGCGACGAGCATCAGGTGTTGGGAATCAATGAGGAGTGGAAGGAGCGCACATGGTCAGACGCCAATGTGGTGAAAATTCCACTATACCCGAATTGGTCGGAGCCTGACGAAAACGGCGTGCAGCGCACGGCTATACACCTGAAAGACCATGCACCAGGCTTCGAGTATTACGGCCTTCCCGAGTGGATAGCCTCGCTGATGTATGCAGAAATTGAATACCGGATTGCAAAATTCAATTCCAGCAAATTCGATAACGCCTTCCTGCCGTCTGGGGTGCTGCAATTCTTTGGGGCCGCGTCCACGGAGGAGGCGAAGCAGATAGTAAAGGACGCTAAAAACAAGTACACCGGAACCGGCAAAAACGGCGGGCTATTCATACAAGTATTGCGAGATGAAGCCCTGAAAGCGCACTTCACGAAAATGGAAGGCGATTCAGAGGGGGAATTTCTGGACCTCTCAAAAGTGTCCGCACAGGCGATTGTTTCCGCGCATCGCTGGACAATGAGCCTGGCTGGGTTTGCCACGTCTGGGAAACTTGGAAGCAATGAGCAGATAAGGCGTGAATTCGAGATCGTACAAAATACGGTCATCAAGCCGCTGCAAAACATGATCTGCCGGCGCTTCCTGAATGTGTATATGAAGGAATTGGCGCTAATGGACACGGGCCTGAAAGGGTTGTATCTGGACATTCAGAACAGCACGCCGGTATCGTTCATTGGTGACGTGGATATTAACCAAGTGCTCACGAACGACGAAAAGCGCGAGGTTGCAGGATATAGCCCTGTTGAAAAAGAAAGCAACGAAATAACATCGCTTCGGGATACGGTCAACTCATTTAGCCCGCTCGTTGTAAACAAAATGATCGAATCGCTTGAGGCGGACGAGATACGATTACTGTTAGGATTTCAACCATCGGACAATGGCAGCAATAACAACACCGACACTGATACAGCCGGGCGAAGTGGTGAACGGGGGGATATTGAAGGCGACCCCGCTTAATTCCCGTTTCGACCTGACATTGATAGCGCCGCACATCGCGGACGCTGAACGCCTGCACGTCGTACCTGAAATCTGTGAGACATTCTATGATGCACTGATGACGAAAAAGGCCGGCGCGGTATCGAACTATAACACGTCAATCGGGCCGCTCGCAAAAGCGTTTCCGGCAGGCGACGACGCGGCTTACGAAACGCTCTGGACAAAGTACCTGATGAACCTATGCGCCTGGGCGGTCTATTACGAGGCGCTTCCGTTCATTGTAATGCAAACAGGATCGAATGGCGTGTTTTTGCCGCAGGGCGAACATGCGCAAAACGTAGGCGTATCGGGCGCAAAGTATCTTCAAGATACCGCGCTTCGCCGCCTCCGGGCATTGCAGGACATCACAAAGGAATACCTGTGCGCAAATTCCGACAGTTTCCCGGCGTTCTGCAAATCCGACATCTGTACCGGGTGTGATGACGCCGCTCCCGAGGGCGACGTACTCGCCCGCTATGGCCTTTTCTATTCCGTTGACTAATCAATTTTCAATGCCATGCCCTCCGTCACAATTAGAACAGATTGCACGAAAGAAATGGAGCAAGCAATTACGTTCCTGAAACTATTTTTTACCGTCACCGTGGCGGCGGCTGTGCAGTTTGTGTTGCCGCTCAAATCGTTCATCGGTGTGACGCTATTGCTTGTCGTTGCTGACCTGATAACGGGCGTGCAGGCCGCTGCCAAGCGCGGCGAAATGATACACAGCCGGGGTTTCCGCCGCACGGTGTTGAAGTTTTCAATGTACTGCGTGGCTATCATCGGCGCTCACGCTATGGAAACGGTGTTCTTCAAGGACTTCCCGATGGTGTTTTCTATTTCCGCCTATATCGCCGTGGCAGAGTTTTGGTCATTGCTCGAAAATGTCGGCACTGTTACCGGCACAAATGTGCTCGAATCAGTCAGGAAACAACTATCCGGGATTTTGAAAAATAGCAAATCAAATGAGTAAAAGCACGCTTCATATATTATTGTCCGTTTTGTTTTTCATTCCGGGATTGATCCAGGGCCAAACTCGCCCGGATCATTTCCCGGTTGAGACAGACCCGACCAACTCGAATTTCGAGTTCTACACGCAAAAAAACGGATCAGCCCGGCGCTCAACTATGGACGCCGTGGCGAACTACATTGCACCGCGCATTGACGCGGCGCCAATTGCATACACGCCGGCCGCAACCGGAAACCCTTATGCCGATTACAGGAAGTTCGTTATCGACCCGGAAGGTGATCTATACTATATTGATGCGGACGGGGATGGAATTTTGGTTTCTGCCGCCGCTGGTTTTGGCGGGCACGTTATTTCCGATGCGGGCACAGCTGTTGCAGACCGTGACACGCTTGATTTCGTCGATAACGACATCTCGTTTTCCGTAGCCAACACATCCACCAGGACGCAGGTAAGCGGAACAATCGCCGCCGATTCGGTGAATAGCACGCACATTCAAGCCGGCGCGGTTGGCAATTCGGAGTTGGCGAGCAATGCCGTGGACTCCGCAAAAATCTGCGCCGGCTGTGTATCGGTAACAGACATCGGCCAGCACGGCGCAACCTCTGGCCAGGTGCCAAAATGGAACGGCACGCAGTGGGCGCCGGCAGATGACAACGCCGTGCCGGCAATACCTTCGCCGCAAATACCATACGGAAATGGCTCGGGCATAACGAGTGAGTTCGGGATCAAGGCAAATACAACAGCGGCCGGCGTCTCGTCGGATTTCAAAATCCGTGTCTCTGGAGAAAACACCAATACCTACGGCGGGTTTGCCGCCGATTCGGTCGACGTGGGAAAGTATGCGTTTGCTGCTTCAAATAATCAGGACAACTCTACGGATTGGTATGCCCAATATTTGCGTCGATTAGATGGGGCCGGGGATATTATTTCGATTATACAACACTCAAATTCTGGGAGTGTGTCGGATGCTATACAGCAGATAGTAACCGTTCCAAGCGGAGGCGACCCAATGTTGCTTTTTACTGCTGGGTCCTCCAACGCAACAATAGGGATAGATAACTCCGAATCTGGCGACCCGCTAATCATCGACTACGGCGGATTAATAGACGGCACGTATGCTGTTCAAGTGAATAGTTCTAACCTGGTCGGCATCGGCGGAGCAGCAGTTACCGGAAAGGCGCTTACAGTAACCGGAGAGGCGCGAATAAGTGACCTAACGGTTACGTCATTCACGCCGAATAATATTGTTGCCGCCGAATCGGATGGCGATTTGGGGCGGTTGAAAATCGGAACGGGCCTGTCAATATCTAACGACACACTACACGCATCAGCCACCGGGGTTACCGGATCAGGCACTAACCCAGCATTTCCATACTGGGTGTCATCAACCGCACTTGGCTCCTCCGGCGCGTATTGGGATAACCCTAATGGCCGGTTTGGCATTGGCACAGCGTCGCCTAACTCAACCCTGCACGTTACGGGCACGTCTCCGAATTCTGGTAACATTTCGAATATTACTGGCACGGTGACAAGTACAACCGTGTACTCTACCAATTCCGGACTGAAGGTGAATCCTGCGTTATCATTCGGATCGAATAACCAGGACTTGGCAGGTATGACAATTGAGATTGCCGCACCGACCGTGAACGGCTACACAACACAAAGCTCTGTTGGCCCGATGGCGATATACGCATCAACAACAGGGAATGTGTCGTGCTTCACCGGCGTACAAACACAAACGAGCGCGGCCGGGTCTACGCTGAAACGACCGTTTCAGTTATATCAAAATGGGGCATCGAACACGAGTTCGATGTTCTACCTCGTCAAACAAACATCAGCAAGCGGCGATTATTTCGAGATTATAGAAAACAGAACATCTGGCTCGCACAGGATTATAGCATCGTACATGAATTCAGCAGCGAGTAACGATACGTATCAATTTATTGGCACCAGATTCAAATATTCTTATTGGGCTGGGACGCATGTATCGCTACTTGATAATACATCCAATATTACAGGATTCAGGATAGAAACATACGACGGCGGAACAAAATACCCGCTTATCGCATACGGTAAACTGGTAGGAATCAATACTGGCGCCACTACCGTTCCAAATGCGCAACTACAAGTTAAGGGGCAAGGCACTACCTCCGGCACCTTCACCGGCAAGTATGTCAATTCAAACGACTCTATAATAGTTGCAATCCGAGATGATCGGACTGTTGGCATCAACAAAGACGCGCCGGGCGAAGCGCTCGACGTGAACGGCCAGGTTCGGGCCGATGCGCTCGATCTTCGCAATTGGTCAGCATCGAACAACACAAACGACGGGCAACTGCAATACCACAACGGCTCCGGCGGAACACATAGCGCATACCTTACAATCGCAGACGGCACCCGCCGCTTTCCAGTAATGCCGTACACGGTACAACTCCAAGCGGTTGATTATAACGTGGATTGGACAACCGGCAGAACCAAGGCTTTTTGGACGGTTCCGGCGCGGTTCAACGGCTGGAAGGTATCGAAAGTGTACCTCATGGTTAGTACCATAGGCAGCACAACCGGCAACACCGTAGAGGTGGAAAAGGGCGGAGTGGCGCTGGCCACTCAAACGATAAGCGCCGCAGATCACACGGTTGTCCTTGACGAGACGGTGAGCACCTCCGACATATTCACTTTCGATATTACAAGCCTTGGCGCAACCGCAAGTAAAGGGTTGTTGGTTGAGATAGAACTACGTTACCACGAATAACATTCAGACATGAAAAAAAACATCTTATTTCTATTCCTGCTCTTATCCGTTGGAGCATTTTCTCAACGAATTGTTGTAACTGATTCCACATGGATCAGCAACGAAGGGGGAAACTTTTTCGATAATCATATCACGATCTACAACACCGGCGAACAAGATGCCGGATACAAACGCCTGATTGGCGATACATCCGCCCTGGTACAATCGTTCGTTTCTAAGATCGAATCCAAGGCAGAAAATTTCGCAACCGACGCCAGGGCGGTTATGGAGTTCCCGACGAAAGTGAAAGAACTGATCAGGCAAGACGTCGCCATTGCGGCGCTTACCGGCATAAGCCCTGTGCGAATCATTCAGGAAAAGCATCGGGCGATTTTCACGGACACGGCCTGGCAGATCAGGAATGATGTAGCTGCATTGGTTCCTATTGTTTTCACAATAAGCGGGCAGGGAAATCTTCGCTACACCATCGACACGCTGCCGACCCGAACGGCGGTTTTGCTGGGGGAAGTGATCAGGCTCAATAATTTCTACAACACTACTCAGGACGTAGAATTGTACCGGATTCGGGACTATTTCTACGCAAGCCTCGACAGGCGTGTTGCGCTGCGATTGGTTGGCGCCTCTAACCTGAACAGGTCCACCGCCGCGCCCGCGCCAAAAAAGGCCACCATAAAGAAACAGCCAGCCAGGATAAAGAATCTGAAACCGATAAAAAACTAATCGTGGGCAAAGTAAAACTTCCGGTAATTAAAAATTATACGCCATACAAAGGCGATGATTTCACAAGGTCGTTTACGATAATGCGCAATGGCGCCCTGATAGACCTGTCTGGCGATACCTTCAAAATGCGAATTAAGGACGCTTCTACGGGGGAGGTATTTCTTGACCTTGAATCAGGGAGCGGAATAACTAACCCGAGTATCGGCAGAATTGTATGGACGGTTACAAACGCACAATCGGAAGATTTTATCTCAAACCGGAAGTATAAGTATGATTTACAATGGACCAGATCGGATGGGATAAACACGACACTTCAACGCGGAACAATGATTCCTGAACAAGATGAAACGCCAACCTGATGCCGGCAGATGAATATACGCTGAATATATGCGAAGAGGAGTATGTCTTCAATATTGGAGATGACGAATTCGTGTTCAATTTAGGCACGGCAATTCCGGGGCCGCAGGGGCCGGCTGGACCGGCCGGCGGTAGTACCGTAACTTATCCGGCCGGCGAAACACTGAGCGCGGGAAGGGTGGTTATTATTGACGGCGGCGGCGCTTTCTATTTTCAACCTTCCGATCTTACGCATTCGGGGCGGGCGTTCGGTATAACAATAACGAGCGCAACAGTGGGCAATAACGTAACAATTCAAACCATAGGCGAAGCGACAGATGCAAGTTTTGCATCGTTCGCAGATGTTCCGCTTTACGTCATCGACGACGGCGAATTGTCAACCACATGGTCACCAACAGGGCTATTACAAAAGGCCGGCTTTGGAACAGGCACAAATAAGGTAAAAATTGATTTTTCTATACAACTAACACAGATTTAAGTCATGGCAAAATTTATTAAAAAAGGCACAACTACCCCTTACACAGAGGAAGCAACCGTTGCCAGTAGCGCAGGCGCGGGAGATGCCGGCAAACTCATCCACCTCGACGGAGGCGGTAAATTAGACAGCACTTTTATGCCGACCGGCTTCGGGGCTGATACCCGCACGGTAACGGCTGGCGAAACAATCGCCGCCGGAGACTTGATCTATATCGACAGCGCCGGCGAAGCATTCAAGGCAGACGCAAACGACGCAACAAAAGAGGCCGTTGGGTTTGTTTTGGCTGGCATTACCGCCGCCGCAACCGGAACGGCGTATTTCGGTAGTGGGCTTATTACCGGGCTTTCGGGCCTTACCCCTGGCTCCAGGTATTTTCTTTCAGCAACCACGCCTGGAGCAGTTGCGACCACAATTCCGTCCGGGGCTGGCGACATCGTGCAGCAGGTAGGAAAGGCGGTATCTTCGACCGAACTTTATTTCGAGCCACAGGCAAGTCTTTTATTGATCTAAAAAATGGCAAAGAAAACGCCGCTTATTATTGGCTCTGCGGTTCCTATCGAGCAGCTGGGCGCGTCCGACACAATGGACCTGCCAATATCGTCTGCCCCGGCGTCTAACCAGACTGCCGAAGGGATAAAGACGACGCTGACCGCGAACGAGTCGCAGGCGTTCGGCGATGCCGTTTTTATCAATTCGGCCGGCAAGGCGCAACTTGGAGATGCCGACGCAATTGCGACCGCGTCCTGTGTTGCGCTTTGCCTTGGCTCTGTTTCGGCTGATGCTACGGGTAATTATATGCTGCTGGGTGTTGCTCGAAACGACTCATGGGCGTGGACTGTTGGCGGCTTAATTTTCCTGTCAACAACCGGAACAACAGGAAATACATTGACGCAAACAGCGCCAACCGGGGAGGATGATGTAATCCAGGTCCTTGGCATTGCAACACACGCAGACAGAATATTTTTCAATCCAAGCCTTGCACAGGTAGAGTATAAGGTATAGATATGGCCTACACAAACGGCGTATTTTTCATCGACATTTATAGCGGTTCGGACACAGCCCGAACCGCTTTAACCTCTTGCGTTGCCTCGAATCCATCGGGGTCGGTTACGAGTATCGCCAAAACCGGGCACGGTCTTGTTACGGGCGCAATTGTTGACCTTACCGCGTTTACGGCATGGCTCAACGGCGCATGGAAAATCACGGTGACAGACGCCAATAACTTCACGTTGGATGACGCCGTATGGCAAACAACGGCAGACGCGAACGGCACGGTAACGCCGCGTGGCGGGTCATCATGGGCAGACGCATGGTTGACAATAACAAGCGGCGCAACGGCGGCACGTATTCAACCGGGCGATGAAATAAGGGTATCAAAAACGCCTGACCAGGTTTCGCTTGGTCAAAGTGCGACGTTTACAGATGGAAGCCAGAGCGTTGTATTGACGACGGCGGTAACGAAAGAAATTCAGGACGCCAACACAGCAGCGGGCGGGGGTCAGTGGACGGTTTCGGCGAATGTGACAGGCACGAACAATACAAGCCGGAAGTTAGGATCAACGGCGGCAACGTTTCAGCCAAACGCAACATTTACCACCGGCAAAGTGGCCTATGCTGCAATTGCCGGAGGCGGGACACAGGATTTTTCGGCGTACCAGTACATTAATTTGTGGTACAGGGCTACTACATCGACAAATATCGCCGCGAATACATACAAAATTTGTCTTTGCAGCGATACTACGGGCGATACAATAGTCAACGAAATTAACCTGCCAGCGACTAACTCTAACAACTCATGGCAGTGCCTTGTTTTGGACTACGGCGGGGCGCTTGGATCGTCAATTCAGTCCGTTGCAATTCACTGTCTTATTGATCCTGGCGCGTCTCCGGTTACGTTTTCGGTAAACAATATTTTTGCCTCCAACGGCGATTTGTCTCTGAAAACGTTGATCGGGAAAAGTGGCGACGTGAATTATAATATTCAGTCTATTTCCGGCACAACGATAAAGATCGACAGTAATAACACGGCATCAACCGGACGGGGCTACTCTGGCTCAACATCCACAGAAACAATATATTATCGCGTTCCTTTCGACACAATACAAACAAGTAGTTCTTGGGCAACGGTAAACGAAAACGCATCTTTTACAACACAAAAAAGCAAGTTAATTGGTGGGTGGAACACATCATCCGGAATCAGGGATGGGCAAACGGTTGTTGCTAACTCAATGGTGGCCACTGGGACTGGCATTTCATTTAGTAATGGATTTTTTTATGATACTTCTTATTTTACCATTGCAAGGTTTTTATCTCCAATAACAACAGCGGCAAACGTATCATTTACTAACTTCTATTTTTGCGGAACCGGCGCAGTTTCATCTACATCAGGAAACAATACATTTTCGAACTGTAAGTTTTTGAATACATCAGCATCGCACTCCTTTACTGTCGGAGAGTCTAATTTTATTAATTGCGAGTTCAGGAGCGCATCCGGGTATGCAATGAATTCATACGGGCAAAATAGTTTCATCTCTTGCACTTTCGCCAATAATGGAAGCGGATCAATTTTTGGCATATATAGCAGCAAGTACGGAAGCGGCGCTATTTTAGCGCGAAATTGTCAGTTTTTGGATTCTACGGAATTTGGAGTTCAGTCTAACTCGTCGCAAGCAATGTGGTCTTTTGACCACGATGACACGCCCGGCAACCATTGGGGGTTTTTCACGGGCGGCACGGTAAACCTACAAACATCCGTCGTTCATGCTTCGGAGCCGGTAGCCTGGAAAATATCGCTGGGAAGCAGCCAAGCATCGCAATACAACCCGATCACAATTCGATTGGGTCCGTTTGCCGTTGCCGCGTCCGCACTCGTCACCATAACTGCATGGATCAAAAAAGACCATGCTACCGATGTAGCGGCAAAACTCTACGTTGAAGATGAGTTATACAACCTTGACGGGGTTACTGCCGACAGCGCGACAAAGGCAGACGATACGTCATGGGAAGAACTGACAATCACTTTCACGCCGACCGAAAAAGGCGCAATACCCGTTTTCGTGGATGCGTGGTACGTAGCCGGGGCATCTAATGTGTACATAGGAAGCATAACAGTAACGCAAGCATGATAGTAGAGCAATATACCGACATGGCCGGGAAAATCCGGGTGTTGTGGCAATCTGACACAACGGGGAAAACGTATCTTTTTAAGTTCACCGAAGAGCCGACAGAACAACAATTGCAGGCGCTATCGGAGGCGAACGATACGGCCCGCTCGGTTAATACCGTGCAGCCGCTTACGTTCTCCCTGCTCGATCACAAGGCGGTATTGATCGACATGATCCGGCGGGTGAAGGAATCGCCGAATACGACACTTGCACAGTATAACAACTACCTGGGTACGCTAACATGGTACGAGGCGGCAATTATTCGGACGTTCGTTTTTCTGTTGGCTCAGCGCCTTGCTGAAAAGCGGGATGTCACGCTTGCAAACATGACCGAAAACACGGTGTTTATAGCCGTGCGGAATTTTCTGGCAAATACGCCGAAATGGAAATTGGCCCGGCTAATCCTGGGTGAAAATGATATTGACTAATGGCACTGCCGACAAAAAGCGACCTACTTACCGGGCAATTTTCTGCCGACGGTTCGCCGTTCGTTCAGGTGTCGGCAAAAGCCGGTATTGATACCAATACCCTCGAATATAGCGCGGACGGTTCGCCGTTTTGGGCCGTACCGGAAACAGGCGGCGGGGGTGGTGGAAATGTAAAAAAGTTCGTTACCGTGCCGATAGCAAACATAAAAAAAGCGCTTGGCGTACCGGCCGCAAATATTAAGCGCATCGTACTGGTAGGCGCATAAGCAAACGGTTTTTAAAAACTTTTTAAATAAATTTAATGAAAAAACTACTTTTTCTCTTTTCGATCATCGCCGCATTGACGGCGTTCACCGCTACCGAATCCTATTCGCAGCGATTCTATGAGCAGGTAACCGACGTGGACAGCCTCGTAAACCAGGATACCGTTATCCTGAATCTGGACTGGACGTTCAAGCGCCCGGTCTATTATTCAATTCAGGTAAAGGCCGATTCGATCAGCGGCGCCAATGCCGGCACTGCTTACCTTCAGGTGTCGAACGACGTGGCAACATCAAACCCCCGGTGGCACACGACGCAAACACTGACCATTGACGGCACGGCTGCGAGCACTGCACTTTGGGAGGGGTTGCTGTATGCCAGGCGGGCGCGTGTGTTTTACTTTTCGCCGTCTGGAACACGAAGGGTGAACCTATCCACCGATATTTCAATCAAACAAGCGCCGTACTGATATGCAAAAGCAAGGAAGTGAATTCGATTTGGGCGACATCGCCCGTGGCATCGTTGATAAGGCCGGCCCAGAGATATTGCACGCCGTCAGCAACGAAAAGGATTTTTCCAAGGTCGTGAAAATGATTCTGGAAGAAGTTGCGCCGGTAGTCAGCGAGGCGCTCGCCGAATTCGACGAGCACCGCGTTGAATGGGCCGGGCTTGGCTCCTTCATGCTCGAAGAACGTTCGCCCCGCAAGGGCCGCAACTTCGACACAGGCGGCACCGTGGATATTCCGAAGCGCGACAAAGTTGTTTTCAACACGTCGCCGCTTTTCGCGGAGCGCGTTGAATTGAAGACGGGCCGCGACACATACTAAGTTCTGTCAAAATTTTTATAGTGGGATAGCCCCGGCCAACGGGCTGGGGCTTTTTCAATTTTACGACTATGGACAACTTTCAATATGCCTTAGAAAAAACCTTTCGTTGGGAGGGCGGTTACCAGGACAACCCGAACGACCCCGGAAACTTCAATAGCGCAGGCGTGAACATCGGCACCAACCTGGGCGTTTCCGCGCCGGTGCTGGAAAAGCACCTGGGCCGAATCCCGAGCCGGGAAGATATGCTCACCCTCTCGCACGACATCGCTGCCGAAATATACCGGCGTGATTACTGGAATGCCGTTCGGGCGGGCGAAATCCTGAACCGTGATTTGGCCGCGCTGCTTTTTGATATGGCTGTGAACCACGGTCCAAGGTCGGCAATACGAACGGCACAGCGGGCGGTTGGAACGAAGGCAGACGGGAAGATGGGACCGATCACCTTGGCGGCGCTCAACAGGGGCAATGCCGGCCGTATTATTGCGGCAATGGTGGACGCCCGGGTGAACCTATACCGGCAGATCGTGAACCGCCGGCCGAATATGCAGGTGTTTTACAAGGGGTGGTTGAAACGGGCGCT
>JACDJC010000938.1_pt1 | contig 29192 bp, 29 predicted proteins | sample 7454191 | NCBI WGS metagenome assembly JACDJC01 (sample SAMN14253291, study PRJNA609438) | sludge metagenome | isolation source: sludge after 25d culture with pyrite and EDTA | collected 2018-12-20 | reverse complement strand
CTCAGAACGGGTCGTCGAACAGCACGCCTTCATCGGTCCGCCGCATGACGCCGACCTTGTAGGCCGCAATGTCCTGCTCCTGCGGCGACGCCTGGGTCTTGCTGATGTTCAGCCACTTTTCCATGTACTTCAGCGGGTTGGACTGCGGAAACTCGTAGCGGTCCGTCTGGACGCCAAGGGTGTTGTAGACATCCTTGGCGCAGTACAGGGTCCAGGCAGCGAGCCGGTCCTCGTTCATGCCGACCAGTTCGCGGCCTTCCGAGAACAGGTACTGGATCCAGTCCAGTTCGCTGTCGACGACCTCGGCAATGAGTACCTCGATGTCGAAGCGGCACTGTTCGAAGGCGCACTGCCCGCGCTCGGTGCTCAATTCATTGCGCAGCACCGTACGGTCGAGCTCCGCGTGGATCTCGAGCTCATCCTGCGCGATCTTCTGGATGGCCTTGCCGATCGGCTGGAACATGCCCGTGTCGCAGATGGCAAAGGTCACCGCAAACGACGCCATGAACTGGATGCGTTCCATGCAGAACAGCGCCACCACCATCATGAAGACGGTGTTGTAGGTATCCTGATTGTTGGGAAGATTGCCCAGGGCATACTGGTGCGACGCGGTGTAGCCGTCGCCGAAGGCCTTGATGACCCGGAAGAGGCGATCATGGGCCTGCTCCACGCTCAGGATCTCGTCGATGATGGCGCACGGGTCATCAAAGGAATTGCGCACGATCTCGGAGTAGGTCGCCGCATGCACGACCTCGTTGTCCGAAATGCGCTGCCACGCCGCCCAGAGTTCCGATGAGGTGATGAACGGCGCCAGCACGGGCGCAATGGCGCGCGAAGCGACGCTGTCCGCTTCCCACTGCCAGGCGAGCGTCTTCACCATCATGTCGTAGGTGGCGCGCGGGCAGTTCTTGAAATCTGCATTGCAGGACGAATAATCGAATTCGTTCTCGTCCCAGTCCAGCGACTTCTGCGTCTTGTACAACGACCAGATCCGGGGGTAGTGGCGATTGATGGTGTCGAACAGGCCCTGCTTTTCACCCAGAAACAGCAAAGGCTTGGTGTAATCCTGTTTTTGATAGTTAAAGACGTTGTCAGACATGATGCGGGTTTCCAAGTGGGGTTGACAGGCCGCACGCAGCGCTTTCAGTGCGTGGCGTCCGGCTCGATGGCGGGGCTTACAGGGTGCAGCCACCCTCGCAGACAGGATCATCCGGATCCGAGCCATCGCTGGTGACGGGCTGGGCTGCCGCCAGGCTGATGCCGGAGGTGGCGAGCGTCACGAAACCCTGGGCAGCGGAGAATTCCACGACCTTCTTCATGCCGGCGGACGTCTTCTGATTCATGTAGTACTTGGACTTCAGGCCCATCTTCACGCGATACAGGTAGTTCTGGATCATTTCCGTGGATTCGATGCTGGCATCCCCGATGACCTTGTGATAGAAGTCTGCGGAAATGCCCTGGTCCGTCCATTTCTGGATGATGGCATACACATCGGTCAGGTCCCGTGCGGGGACTTCCCAGGCGGATTCGTACCAATTGCCCAGGACGTCACCTTCCGGGGCGGCCCAGTAGTTGACCCGCTGATTGTCGGTCTTGATCATCGTGAGCTCGCGGATCGGGTAGACGCCGTTGGTCGTGCCCGAGGCATTCGCGGAGGTCTCGGTCGGCATGTGGGCCGCCACGACGGAATTCCGGATGCCGCCATTGGCGATGATGTCCGCGCGCAAGGATTCCCAATCGTAGTGGTTGGTGAATTCAGCGATCTGGTCGACGTTGCGGTTGTACGTGTCGATCGGCAGCCAGCCTTGCGGCCAGCGGGTCTTGTGCATCCACGGCGCGTTGCCCAGTTCCTTGCCCAGGCGCAGGCTGGCTCGCGCCAGATGGTAGTAGTGGCGTTCGGCCACCCAATGGATGAATTGCTTGCCTTCGGCCTCGGTGTAGCGCTTGTGGTTCCTGGCCATCAGGTGGGCCACGCCCAGCATGCCCACGCCCGCATTCAGGCGCGCTTTGGATGTGACCCCCACGTGGGGCAGCTCGTAGTCCGCCAGGTGGATGCACTTGTCGATCATCAACAAGGCGTAGTAGGCGACTTCCTCGTATTGTTCGTCGGACTCGATGTTCGACACGACAATGCCCGCCAGGTTGCACGTCGCCACCTCGGGGGAAGACAGGCGCAGGATCTTTGCAATGGTGCGACCATCCTTCAGCACGTCGCCTTCGACCAGGTCTTCAAGGCAGACCCTGCCACGGGTGGTCTCTACCGACCCTGTGCCGGGCTTCAGGGTGTGCATCTGGTCATCCGGATCCTGGAATTCCAGGAAGGTGAGGTCCGTGGACTGGTAGAGCTCGGTGATGTGGTTGTACGGCGCGGTCGGCAGCGCGATCTCGGAGCACAGGTTGGAGCTGTAGATCGTGTCCTTGAACGGCGTGTGCCGGTTCATCTCGTAGAGGTTGTGCTCGTAGACGCGACCGGTCTCGTTCCACTCGTTGATGGCGGTGATCAGCAGCTCACGCGCGTTCACATAGTGCTTCTTGAAGGTCGGATCCTGCTCGTATTGCGTGTACAGCGCCTCGAAGCGCGCCTCGTCGTCACTGTACAGCGCATCATGAAGATCAGGCGCCGTATGGCAGTTGAACAGAAACACGTTCTCATTGCGGGCAACCTTGCGCGCAAAAAACCGGTTGCCGCCCCAGGAATAATCCATGCCGCGGATCTTGCGATCCTCGGTGGACATGGGATTCTTGAGCCGCAGCAGTACATCGATCTCGGGATCGAAGATCGAAAAATAACTGGTGCAGGCGCCACCCCGGCCATTCTGCAGGTTGGCCTTGATCTCTGCCACAACCGCACGCAGGTAGGGCAGCTTGCCCTGGTGGCGGATCACCCCGCCGCGCACCGGGTCATTGACCGAGCGCGTCTGCAGGTAGGAGCCGATGCCCGCGCTCATGTAGGTCATTGTGTTGGCGATGTGATTGCCAACCGCGATGGAACGTGCCGAGTCACCCGACGCGTACAGGCAGCAACTGGCATAACCGCGCAGGGGCGTGCCCAGGTTGATGTGGTTGGGTGTGGGCGCGTTGATGCGGTTCCTGGACAGGTGTTCGTAGAATTTCGCGACGTCTTGCATGCGGCGTTCGTGAGGCTGATCCACCGCCAGCGCCATCGCCATGCGCATGCAGATGAACTGCGGGGTTTCATAATGGATACCCTTGACCCGGTCGGAAATCGCGTATTTCGAGCGGTGCGTGTGAATCTGGTAGTGGGCGTACTCGAAGTCCCGCGTGTGGTCGATCATGCCCTCAATCCGGAAGTATTCCTCTTCGGAATAGTCCAGACGCTCCATGTAGCCCAGTCCTTCGAGACGACGATGCAACGTCAGCACCGTCGGGAAGGCGCCGTCGCACACGTCCCGCAGTTCCTTTTGTGCCAGTGCGGCGTACAGGCGCCCCGCCATGCGGTTATAGGACCAGGTGTCCGCATCCAGGCAGTGTCGGATGAGCTGGATCTGCAGAAATTCCGAGGAGCATTCCTCGGGCATGTTCATGACTGTCTCGAGCACAACGGACGGCCAGTCCACCTGGTCGCCCAGCGTGGTTGCACCCCATTCGCCCCAACCGTTCAGTTTTGACGGAATGAAGGGCTCTTTGCGTCCATCGCGCTTGATGACGGTCTTGATCATGTCGGTAGTGTTCTTTGGGTGGGAGGATGAAGGGGAATCCAGGCTTGTATGGGTTCGACATACTAAACCTGGTGTGTATCCTACACCAAAAACACTACATGTAGTAATTTGGTTGGAGCGCTTGTTCAACCACCACGACACTGGAACGCGCCTTGTCGAGCTGCGTTTCGGAATTCGAAACCGAAGAGCAAGCGGCCAGCCATGGCCGTTGAGACTTGCCATCGGCCGACTTCACATGGTGCGGCACGCCGGGAGCGTGGCGTCGGTCTGAACCGACGGATCATCGCTCTTGGGATCGAGCGGTGGCTGGCCGCCACGGGGTGAGGCCACCATGATCTGCGCGCCAGCGTCCTTGAACACGTAGTAAGGCGTGGCGAATCCTTCCAGCCAAAAACCGCTTTTCTTGCCGGCGTTGCCCAGTTGATCGTGCGAAGTGAGCACCATCAGGATTTTCAAGCATTTGCCTTCATTGAGATGGGAGCAGGGAGCGCGATCGAATTCGTCAAGCGTCATTCGCTGGCAACGCGAACCACCAGCTTGCCAAAATTGTCCCCCTTGAGCATGCCGATGAAGGCCTGCGGCGCCTGGTCGAGACCGTCGACGATGTCTTCGCGGAATTTGATCTTGCCGCCCTGCACCCATTGGCTCATCTGCTGCATGAATTCGGCGTAACGATGGCCGTAGTCGTCGAAAATGATGAAGCCCTGCATGCGCATGCGCAGAGTCAATATCGTGCGCGCGAGCAGACCCAGGCGGTCCGGCCCCGGCGGCAACTCGGCGTCGTTGTAATGGGCGATGAGCCCGCAGACCGGAACTCGGGCAGAGGTGTTGAGCAGCGGCAAGACGGCGTCGAAGACAGCGCCGCCGACGCTTTCGAAATACACGTCGATGCCTTGCGGGCAGGCGGCCGCCAGCTCGGCGGGGAAATTGGCGCCGTGGCGATCAATGCAGGCATCGAAGCCCAGTTGCTCGACCACGTAGCGGCATTTTTCCGGACCGCCGGCGACACCCACGCTGCGGCAACCCTTGAGCTTGGCGATCTGGCCGACCACCGACCCCACAGCGCCGCTGGCTGCCGCGACGACTACGGTTTCACCGGCCTTCGGCTGGCCGATGTCGAGCAGGCCCATGTAGGCGGTGAACCCGGGCATGCCCAGCACGCCAAGCGCCAGCGATGGCAGTTCCATCTGCGGGTCCAGCTTGCTCAGGCCGGTGCCGTCGGACAGTGCATGGTCCTGCCAGCCGCTGAAGCCGAGCACGAGATCACCTTCCTTGAAGTCCGGATGTTTCGAGGTCTGCACCCGCGACACGGTGCCGCCGACCATCACGTCGCCAATGGCGACGGATGCGGCATACGACTTGGTGTCGCTCATGCGTCCGCGCATGTACGGATCGAGCGAGAGATACAGCGTGCGCAGCAACAGCTCGCCGTCGGCGGGCGTGGGCAATGGTGTTTCGCGCAGGCGGAAGTTGTCAGGCGTGGGCGCGCCGACCGGGCGGGAGTTCAGCACGATCGCGCGTTGCATGGTTGCAGGGGAATACATGGGAGTGACCTCTTGTGACTGGGAAAGGCCGGCCCGAGCGCCGGCGTCATCGTTCAGAGCCCGGCTTCCAGAATGTGCCGACCGGTGGCTGGGGTGACATCGCGGTGTTCATGGTACAACCGCCGGCGCGTTCATCGATCGGCCAGATGGGCAGGACCACTGACGCTGACGAACCCGCGGGCACGTACAGCCGCACCATTCTCAATCAATTGCTTGATCGACTTGTCATGGGCATCGAGCCAATTTGTTGCCCAAACCAGCAGATGAAGGACGAATTCGCCAGCACACCGTCGATATTGGCAAAAACGTCTATCGCCCGCTCTCAACACCACAGCAGATCGAAGACACGCTGGATGTGCCGGAGCAGGCCTACAAGTCGGGCCACTCTCGGCGTGTACGAACTGACCCGCGTGGATCTGCTGCGTGACCTTTACGTCTGGGCCTATGAGCGTTCGACGCAGGAATATCTGGCCATCAAGCAAGGCTTGGCGGAGCCCGACCCCCTTCGCTTGGCCTGGCGCGATTTCATCAGGCAGACCATCCGTGAGGTCATCACCCACCCACCATGAAAACCACTTGATCACGCGATGGAGAGCAAAGTCGCGACGCCCCATGCAACCAGCAGGACCCCGGCCCCATAACTGATCCAGTGGCTGGCGGGCGCAAGCTTCTCGACCAGAACAAACAAAGCAACGCCGCCGATCCACACCAGGTTCATGACGCCTCCAACAAAGAGCAGCAGCATCAGCGACGCGCAACATCCGACACAGTAAACACCATGCCGAAACCCCATCCGAACGGCACCGCCCACACCGGGTCTCCAATGCTCCATGATGAACTCCAACGGCGATCGGCATCGCCGCAGGCAGGCTTGTTTGAGCGGCACCCACTGATACAGGCCAACCCCGACCAGTATCGCGCCCGCGAACGCGATACTGGTCGTTTTCATCATGGGCGATATCAGGGCGGCCTGCTCCAGCCCGAATTGAAGCGCCGCAGCCGCGAGGCTGAATGTCGTCCAGACAAGCACATAGCCAAAAACGAAGCCACCCGAGGCGGTGATCAATGCACCTCGTTGGTCCTGGCGCCGCGCAACGGCGCCATAAAGCAGGATGGTCGGTGCAGCGCTTGGCAGCATCATGGCAATCATCATCACCGCCCACATGCCGAACACAAGAACCCCATGGCCAAGCGTCCACGGTCCCATGCTCATAGGCATCAGCATGCCACCCATTTCCCGCGTCATCCCGGCGCCCGCCAGCAGATACGTCCAGGACAACAGGACCACGGCCAACAAGCCGAAGATGACCAGACGGTCGTGCCACAGAACCCGTCTGGTAAACGAACTGCCTGCCATTCAGGCCTCAACCCCTTGCGGCGTTTGCACCACGTGAGCGAGCGTGCTGTGGCCGCCACGTGTTTCGAACTTGATGGCCCCGGTACTGCGAATATTGGACGAGGCGACTTCACCCCCGCGATGCTCGAAGCCTTGCGGCATCACGACCTGAATGCGGTGCGCAGCGCCGGTCACCGGGTTCTTGATCGGCTCAACCTCGGTTTCCAGCACACCCGGGATGACCACACGCGAGGTGCGAGCTGCCTCATCAAACTGGAACGTGACGGGAGCGAAGATCGGGTCGTGTATTTTGGTCACAATGGCGCTGAAGATATGGAACAAGGTTCCTTCCATCGAATTCTTTCCCGACATGATGCTAAACAATGCGTCACGCTGTGCCGCATCAGCCCGATCGTCAATAATCGGTTGCATCTGTCCGTTCCCTTCGTGCAGTGCGCCCGGAAAGGACACCACAGCGAAGAAACTCAACCCATCCAGGCTCGTACTATTGAAATGCCCCTTCGTAATACGCATGCCCACCAGGCCTTGGCAGCTGCCTTGGGTCGGCTTTGCGTTGAAATCGCAGGGACAACCATATGCACAGTTACAGTTTTTTATCCATTCACCTTCCAGGCGCCAGTTTGCGTAGGCCATGTCGCTCTCCTTTAAAGGTGCGTCGCGAATCGAAAGGATCAGTCAAAGCGCACCACCGGAACGGATAACGTATGACCCGAATAAGGTCATTGTCAAGAGCGGTAATAGTATGAAATGGGACGCTCGGGCGCGGTGCAAAAGGGGCCGGGGCGCACCCCGGCAGTGTTGCGGCTGGGTAAGGATCAGGACAGGCGGGCAAAGCCCGTTTTCAGGTCGATGATCAGATCGTCGGGCGACTCCAGGCCGATGTGCAGGCGCACCAGCGGGCCCGCATAGGGCCATTGCGAGGCATCACGGGTGGGCACAATACGCTGGCGGACGGATCGCAGGGAGGAACAGGCAGGCCGGGTCAAACAACACCCACTACTGTCTCCTTGTTGCGGTTCGGTAGTCGTTCGACGATGGTGTCGTTCTGGATGTTGGCAATGACGCCACGCGGCTTGATCAGGGCGCCATTCCGCTGTCGTGGTTCCGATCTTCCTCGGGCGGCGGAAGAATCGCCTCTGCATCCGGATGGCACCCCGCCAGGAAGTCCATCATTTCGGTGGCGTCCTTCGAAACATAGAAGCGAACCATGTTCTCGTTGAACGCTTGCGCCTTGGCGGCCGGCACGCTGAGGGCGTCGATGCCATGCGACATGAGCACACCATTCATCATGAAACGCGAGGTGCGCTTGTTGCCGTCGAAGAAGAACTGCTGCAAGGCACCGAACAGAAAGAAGGCGGTCGCCCGCTCGAACGGCTCGCACTCTTGCAGTGCAGAAACGCCTTCACTGAACACGCGATTCAGTTCTGGTGCGCCCGGTAGTGTCGGCAATGGGGTATGGCGCCCGCGCTCGCCAAGGCCAACATCCGGCGTGTATTTCGTCTCCTGACCTTCGCCACGGAATACGCCCCATTCCAAGGCTTCCTTGCGGGCGACGATACCGTTCAGTTCCATGAATACCGGCTTTGAGAGTTCAAACTGACCGTCCTTGACCATCATCAGCAGTCTCTTGGAGCTTTCAGCGAGATTCAGCACTTGCTCCTGATCGGAAATCCTGCGCCCGCCGACGGTCACGCCATCCAGCAGGGTCTTGACCTCGGGAAAGGTAAAGGGATTGCCTTCGAGCACAGATGCGTCCCAGACGAACTCCGGCAGCATCTTGTGAAAGCGGAAGCAGACGCGCTCGATCGAGTGGGATGGGACAGAAGTTGGCACTGCCGACCTATCCCATCGGAAGCCAAGAGCATCAAAGAGAGTCATATCGAAGCCCTGTCAATCATTGAACGCGGCTTCATGATAGCAACACACCCGCCGGCGTTGAAACAGTGGGACGGGATCAGTCAGAAACGCTGTGGCAAGTGCTGCAAGCGGGATGTGACCTGGTTGCCTGCCGTGATCAGGCCCACGATGCTGAACAAGAGCGTCGTAATCCATCGACTTTATTGGTGGGCGGTACTGGGTTCGAACCAGTGACCCCTGCCGTGTGAAGGCAGTGCTCTACCACTGAGCTAACCGCCCGGTCGGACGCTGCCAAGCTCGGGCAGCCGCCGGGAAAGACAGCGATTATACACTACTGCGGTTCGATTTCACGCCACAGGCTCGGCTTGCCGGTGGCCTTTTCCAGCCCCTTCAGATAGGCTGCATGCGCCTGCAAATCCTGCGCACTGAGCTGAATCACCGGCAGGGTGCTGGTGTCGACGCGAGGATCGATACGCTGCACCCCTGCGCCGACACCCTCGGCATCCCCGGGATCACCCAGCAGGGAATCCTGGCCGCGCGTCATCGCCAGCCAGACCTCACCCAGCAGTTCCGAATCCAGCAGCGCACCATGCAAGGTGCGGTGTGCGTTTGAGATGCCGAAACGTTCGCACAGGGCATCCAGGCTGTTGCGCTTGCCCGGGAACATTTCGCGCGCGACCATCAGGGAATCGGTGACGCAGCCGCACAGCTCGGTGAAGGGCGGCAAGTTCGCCCGCCGCAGTTCGGCGTTCAGGAACTTCACGTCAAATGTCGCATTGTGGATGATGACCTCGGCGTCGCGCACGAACGCCAGGAACTGTTCGGCAACCTCTGGGAATCGTGGCTTGGTGGACAGAAAGTCCGAGGTCAGGCCGTGAATTTTCAAGGCCCCGGGATCGCTGTCACGATCCGGGTTCAGGTACAGGTGCAAATGGTGATCGGTCACCCGGCGATTGCGGATTTCGACGCAAGCCAGTTCCACCACACGGTGACCCTGTTCAGGCTCCAGCCCGGTGGTTTCAGTATCGAGGACGATTTGACGCATAACGGTTTGAGTATTTCATGTTTCCGGTTGTCCCGGCGGACACACCCCCGAGGCTGCGAAGTGGCCGTGACGCATGCGAATCGCGACATGCGATCACTGTGACACGGTTCAGGGCAGCGCCTGCGGCTGCAACTGTTCTTCCGCGCCCTGGTTGGCCAGGGCATCGGCCCGTTCATTGCCGGGGTCGCCGGCGTGGCCCTTGACCCAGCGCCAGTGTAATTCATGCGCACCCGCCAGCTCGTCCAGGGCCTGCCACAGATCGGCGTTTTTCACGGGCTTGTTGTCGGCCGTTCGCCACTGGCGCCGCTTCCAGTTGGGCAGCCATTCGGTCATGCCTTTCTTGACATAGGTGGAATCGGTGTGGATGGTGGCGACACAGCGCCGCTTGAGCGCGCGCAGCGCCTGGATGACCGCCAGCAGTTCCATGCGATTGTTGGTCGTATGGGGTTCCCCACCGTACAGAGTCTTTTCGCGCGACCCCTGGCGCAGCAGCACACCCCAGCCCCCCGGGCCGGGGTTGCCCTTGCAAGCCCCATCCGTCCAGATGTCGACAACGGGTTCAGCCATGATGTTCAACCACCTTGATCCTTTACCTGATTGGCCACCGGCGCCACGGCAGCACGCCGCACGCGACGGCGCTTGCTCTTGCGCCAAGCCGGCCCCACCAGACGCATGCCGACGACCCGCTTGACTGCCGCAATGGCATAGACAGAGCCACCCGCGGGCCACCAGCGATCGCCAACCTGTTCCAGGAAGCGCCAGCGCTGCAGCCAGGTTTCGCTGATGCACAGGGGTGCATAACAGCCGAAACGGCCGCGATCGAGATCGAAGGATAACAGCTTGAACCAGTCCTTCAGGCGCGCCGGCGACACCTGTGAGGGCACCGGCACCGGCAGGCGCAGCGCCAGCCCCGGCAGGGATTCACGCAAACCCCACAGGCTGTACGGATTGAAGCCGGTCAGCACCACGCGCCCTTCGGGCATCAGCACGCGCTCGACCTCACGCAGCACCTGGTGGGGATCGTTGCACCATTCCAGCGTGTGCGGCATGACCATCAGATCGATGCTTTGCGTGTCGAACGGCAGCTGCTCCGGCTCGCAAATGAGGCGTTCGGTGCGCAGCGTGGCATAAGGCGCGCTGGGGCTGTGTGCCCAAACCTTGTACGGAATGCGGTTGGCGTGAAGCAGGTCCCAGTGCGGCAGGCCGATTTGTATGGCATGATAGCCGAACGCATTGCTTACCATGGCGTCCACCTGGCTTTGTTCCCAGGCGCGGACATACCGCCCCACCGGAGTTTCCAGCCATTCTGCCAATTCGATCGGCATCTCGCGTCGCGCTGCCACCCTGACTCCTTTCCCATGAAACTCATTGCCCCGACCCATGATGTGCCGTCCACACTGACACCCATCCCGGCGCTGTCGGACAACTATATCTGGATGGTACAGAAGAACGGCCATGCCATCGTGGTGGATCCCGGCGAAGCCGGCCCCGTGGAAGCGCTGCTGACGCACGGTCTGATTCTGGAAGCCATTCTGGTCACCCACCACCACCAAGACCACGTCGGCGGGGTCAAGGCATTAAAACAGCGAACCGGCGCGCGCGTCTACGGCCCGCGCAATGAAAGCATCCCGGTGTGCGATGTGCGCCTGGCCGAAGGCGATCATGTGGATCTGCCAGGCACGGGCCTGCAATTCCAGGTGCTGGACATCCCCGGCCACACGGCGGGCCATATTGGCTATGTCGGCCTGCTGGACCCGGATTGTCCCGCCATCTTCTGCGGTGACACGCTGTTTGCGGCCGGCTGCGGCCGCCTTTTCGAGGGCACCCCTGCACAAATGCTGGAATCTCTGGGTAAAATCGGGTGTTTGCCGCCGCAGACGCTCGTGTGTTGTGCCCACGAATACACGGCGGCCAACATTCGCTGGGCCCTGCAGGTCGAGCCGGCCAACGTCGCACTGCAGGCACGCGCCCAGGATACGGCGCAGCTGCGCGCCCGGGGCTTGCCGACGGTACCATCGCGGCTGGGCCTGGAACTGCAGACGAATCCGTTCCTGCGCGCGCATCACCCGGATGTCCGCGCCGCAGCCAGCCGGCACGCAGCGGCGCGTCTGGATACGCCCCAGGCGGTCTTTGCTTGCCTGCGCCAATGGAAAAACGACTTCAAATGACCCATCCATGAAATTCCTGCGACTTCTCCTGCCGCTGATCCTGGTGGTGCTGGCCGGCTGTGCGACGCGCCAGCAATCCGCCGATCAACGCCAGGCCTACGTGGCAGAGGACACCTCGCGCACGGTCGACCTCACCCATCCACCCCGCGACATGTGGGACCGCATCCGGCGCGGTTTCGCCATCCCCAACCTGCACGGCGAGCAGGTGGATTACTGGACGGACTACTACGCCTCACACCCGCAGTCGGTGCTGCTCATGAGCCAGCGCGCGGGCAAATATCTGTACTACATCGTCGACGAGCTCAACCGTCGTGGCCTGCCGACCGAACTGGCCCTGCTGCCCTTCGTGGAATCAGCCTACGACCCCAACGCACTGTCGCGTTCCAAGGCCTCCGGCCTGTGGCAGTTCATCCCCAGCACCGGCCTGCAGTACAAGCTACAGCAGGACGGCTGGCGCGACCTGCGACGCGACCCGGTGGCATCCACCCAGGCGGCACTGGACTACCTCAGCTACCTGTATGACTTGCAGGGTGACTGGTACCTGGCGCTGGCTTCGTACAACTGGGGGGAAGGCGCCGTGAAGCGCGCCATGGACAAGGCCGCCGGCGCGGGCCTGCAGCCCATCTACACATCCCTGGACATGCCCGACGAAACGCGCAATTACGTACCCAAACTCCAGGCCATCAAGAACATCGTCGCGCGCCCGACCCAGTTCGGCATCACGCTGCCCAGGATCAGCAACACCCCCTATTTCACGACCGTCCACAAATCCCGCGACATGGACGTCGCCGTGGCCGCTGCCCTGGCCGAGATGCCCGTCGAGGATTTCCGCGCGCTGAACCCCGCCTACAACCGGCCGGTCATTCTGGGCGAGCACAATCCTGCGCTGCATCTGCCGCTGGACAAGGTCACTGTCTTCAATGACAACCTGAAGACCTACACGGGCCGCCTGTCATCCTGGCAGATCGTCCACCCCAAGCGCGGCCAGTCGCTGGCCAGTATTGCCAAATCACACGGCATCACGCTGGATCAGCTGCGCGAAGCCAACAACCTGAGCCCAAAACAGACGCGTGCAACCGTGGCCACCCTGCTGGTCCCCTCGTCATCGGCACCCACCGGCGGCCTGATGCTGGCGTCCTTTCAGACTACAGCCGACCAGGACAGTGTTCCGCCTCGCCAGGCCACCCCCGCCAGCCGCGCGGCAACCACGCAGCAAGCCCGCCTGCGCACTGCCGACCTGCGCTCCGCCCAGCCCAGCGCCCGTACCCATACCATCCGCCAGGGCGATACGCTGTATTCCCTGGCACGCCGCTATAACACCTCGGTCGACGCCCTGCGCAAACTGAACAACCTGAAGGGCTCCGCCCTGTCGACCGGCCAGCGCCTGCGCGTCCCCGGCACCAACGTACAGGGATGAGACCGGACACGGATCAGTCCCCTGCGGACTGATCCGTGCCTGTCGAATCCGAGCCGCTTGCAAGCGGCGAGGTGGGGAGAGCCGAAGGCGAATCCGAGCCGCGTGCAAGCGACAAGGTGGGAAGAGCACTTTTACTGACTGGATCACACATCATGGGTTTTCTGAACGGCAAACGCATCCTCATCACGGGTGTTCTCTCGAATCGATCGATCGCATACGGCATTGCGCATGCCTGTCGCGCGCAGGGGGCGGAACTGGCCCTGACCTATGTCGGCGAGCGTTTCGAGGACCGGGTGCGCGGCTTTGCCCGGGACCTGGGCAGCGACATCGTCATCCCCTGCGACGTGGCCGACGACGCCCAGATCGAAGCCACCTTCACCAGCTTGCGAGACCATTGGGACGGTCTGGACGGTCTGGTGCATTCCATCGGCTTTGCCCCGCGCGAGTCCCTGGAAGGGGACTTCCTGGACGGCATGACGCGGGAAAATTTCCGTATCGCCCATGATATTTCCGCGTACAGTTTCCCGGCGCTGGCCAAGGCCGCCCTGCCTCTGCTGGAAGGCCGCAAGGGCTCGGTGCTGACGCTGACCTATCTGGGCGCGGAAAAGGCCATCCCGAACTACAACATGATGGGCCTGGCCAAGGCCTCGCTGGAAGCCAGCGTGCGCTACCTGGCCAAATCCCTGGGCAAGAAGGGCCTGCGCGCCAACGGCATTTCCGCCGGCCCCATCAAGACCCTGGCCGCCAGCGGCATCCGGGATTTCTCCAGCATGCTGAAATATGTGGAATCCCAATCGCCGCTGGGGCGCAACGTCACCATCGAAGACGTGGGCAACGCGGCCTCCTTTCTGCTGTCGGACCTGGCCGCCGGCATCACGGGCGAGATCCTGCACGTGGACTGCGGGTTTTCAAATACCGTGCCCGGCATGGGCTGAAGAGCCCCTTTGCCGGTTTTCAGCTGCATGGGCACGAAGAGCCCCTCTGCCGGTCTTCAGCCGCATGGGCCCGATCAATCGTGTCAGTATGTATCTGAATCTGAACTTCTTGACGACATACCGTTCCAATTTCTGGTAATCACCCCAAAAGCCTGCCTTGCTGGCTATGCAATACCTCTGAAGCGATAGTCAACAACGTTGGCAGCGCAAGATCCATCACGGAGGTATCGTCATGTCAAAGAAACAGCTCTGCATGGGCGCTGTTCTGGCCAGCCTGTGTGCCATCGGTACGGCTCAGGCGGCCTGCACCACCACCATCGGCAGCGTCATGTCACTCACCGGCTCACTGGGTGTGCTGGGCCAGCAGATCGCCAAGGGTGCGCAATTGGGGGTGGCTGATCTCAACGCCGCCGCAGGCCCCGGCACGTGTACCCTGAAATTATCCTTGCTGGATGATCAGACCAGTCCTTCCGTGGGCGTGGACGCGGCCAAGAAACTGGTCGACGTGCAGCATGTGCCCGCGATCGTCGGTGCCCTGTCGAGCGGCGTCAGCGCTGCCATCCTGACCTCGGTCACCACCCCCGCCAAGGTGGTCCTGATTTCGCCTGCATCGACATCACCCACCTTCACCCAACTGGGCAAGGAGCACAAGACGGGTGGCTACTGGTTCCGGACCACGCCCTCGGACGCCCTGCAAGGGGTTGCCATGGCCAAGGTGGCCCTGGATGCGGGACTCAGAAAGGTTGCCGTACTGTATCTGAACAATGCCTACGGCAAGGGCTTGAGTGAAGAATTTGCCCATGCCTTCACCAAACTGGGCGGAACGGTGACGGAAAACGTCGTCTACAACCCCAGCCAGCCGTCCTACCGATCCGAGGTGAACAAGGCCTTGAATCCAGGCGCAGACGCCCTGTTCCTGATCGGTTACCCGGGCGATGGCACGACAATCGCGCGGGAGTGGATTTCCGCCGGAGGCCCGCAGAAATTCCTGTTCCCGGATGGCCTTGAGTCCCAGGACTTCGTCAATGATGTGGGCCTGAAATACATGACGGATGTGCACGGCACCGCGGCCGGATCGGTCACCACCCCGTCGCTGGCCACCTTCAAGCAGGAATTCCAGGCGAAGTTCGGCAGCCTGCCCACTCAGGCGTATATCGTCAATGCCTACGACGGCACCGTGCTCGTGGGGCTGGCCATGGAGTATGCCGGCCATGCGACCGGCACCGCCATTCGTGACAGCATCCGCAAAGTCACCGACCCCAAGGGCGAGAAAATCTACGCCGGGGCCGAGCAGTTGAAGAAGGCAAGCAAGCTGCTGGCCGAACACAAGCCCATCCAGTATGTCGGTGCCTCGGGCCCACTGCAGTTCGACCAGTACGGCGACATCAATGCGCCGATGGTGGTCTGGTCGGTCAAGGACGGCAAGGTGGAATCCACCGGCATGGTCACGGTCGACCAGATTGCGGCTTTGCGCCAGAAGATTCACTGAGCCATGCCGGGCGAAGGATTTCGGCAATGCTGGAAGTCAGCCACCTGGTCAAGGAGTTTGGCGGCCTGCACGCAGTCGATGGCGTAAGCTTCACGCTGCGTGCCCGGGCCATCACCGGCCTGGTGGGCCCCAACGGCGCCGGCAAGACCACGCTGTTCAACACGATTGCCGGATTCCACCGACCGACGTCCGGACGCATCAATTTCCTGGGAAAGCCGATCGCGGGCTTGCCGCCCCATCGCATCTTTCATGAAGGGCTGGTGCGCACGTTCCAGATCCCGCGCCCGTTTGCCGCCATGACGACGCTGGAAAACGTCATGATGGTGCCCGCCCATCAGGCCGGCGAGCACTTCTGGAACAACTGGTTCAGGCGCGGAGCCGTGCGTGCACAGGAGCAGGCCTGCCGCGAACAGGCACAGGACATTCTCGCATTCGTCGGACTGGATCAGCTGGCCAGCGAATACGCACGCAATCTCTCGGGTGGTCAGCAGAAACTGCTGGAACTGGCCCGCGTCCTGATGGCCGACCCGCGGCTCATCCTGCTCGACGAGCCCGGTGCCGGCGTCAACCCCAGCCTGCTGGTGGTCATCATGGACAAGCTGCGCGAACTCAACGCACGCGGCATCACATTCCTGATCATTGAACACAATATGGATCTGATCGAAGCCCTGTGCGACCAGGTCCTGGTGATGGCGCAGGGCAAGCTGATTCTGGAGGGCTCGCCAGAAACCGTCCGTACCGACCCGCGCGTGCTGGAAGCCTATCTGGGCGGGGTGCCGGAATGAATGAAACGGCGCTCCTGGTGCACGGCCTGGTGGCGGGCTACACCGCCGAAGTGGACATCCTGCGCGGTGTCGGGCTCGAGGTGCAGCGTGGCGAGATCGTCACGGTGCTGGGACCCAACGGGGCCGGCAAATCCACACTGATCAAGGCCATTGCCGGCCTGGTCACCGTACGCGCCGGCAGCGTGCGGCTGTTCGACCGGGACATCACCGGCATGGCCGCGCATCGGATGGTGCGCAACGGCCTGGCCTACGTGCCGCAGACCGACAATATCTTTGCCCGCCTGAGCATCGAGGAAAACCTGCAGATGGGCGCTTACATCGAGCGGGACTCTGCTGCGGTGGGCCAAAAGCTCGAGCGCATGTACCAGCTGTTCCCGCGCCTGCGCGAGCGGCGGCGACAGGCGGCCGGGACACTCTCGGGCGGCGAGCGCCAGATGGTGGCCGTGGCCCGTGCATTGATGGCCGACCCCAGGGTCATCATGCTGGATGAGCCCTCGGCCGGCCTGTCACCCAAGCTGGTCGGCGTGGTGTTCGCCAAATTGCGCGAAGTGCGCGACCTGGGGATAACGATCCTGCTGGTGGAGCAGAATGCCCGGGCGGCGCTGGCCATTTCTGACCGCGGCTATGTTCTGGCCCAGGGGCGCGAGCGCATCAGCGACGCGGCGCAAGCGTTGCTGCACAACCCCGAGATTGGCGCGCTGTATCTGGGCAGGCGCAAGGAATTGTCATGATGCTGCAATACGCCGCGGACGGCATCATCCTGGGGTCCACCCTGGCCCTTGGCGCGATCGGCCTGACGCTCACCTACAATATTTTGCGCTTCGCCAATTTCGCCCATGGTGAGTTTCTGACCTTCGGCGCCTATTTCGCCCTGGTGTTCGTGAACCTCTTTGCCAGCAGCGCCACCCTGGGCCCCCTGAGTTTTGGCTGGAGCCTGATCGTGGCGGTCATCATAGCCGGCGTGCTGACTGCGGGGCTCGCGCTGTTGCTGGACTGGCTGCTGTTTCGCATGCTGCGCAAGAGCAACGTCCAGGTCACGCTGGTGATCGCCTCGTTTGGCGCATCCCTGCTGCTGCGCAACGTGGTGATCTTCATCTGGGGTTCGCAGCCGGAGTACTACTCGCGCAACATTGCCATTGCGGTCCAGATCCTGCCCGGGATGCGCCTGACGGCCGACGAGGTATTCGTCCTGGCAACGACCGCGCTGATGATGCTCGCGCTGCATCTGTTCCTGTCGCATACCCGCCTGGGCAAAGCCATGCGTTCGGTGTCGGACAATCCGGCGCTGGCCAGCATCACCGGCATCAATGTGCAAGGCGTCATCCGCTGGACCTGGGTGGTTGGCGGCAGCTTCGCCGCCATTGCCGGCGTGCTGTTTGGTCTGACGGTACAGATTGCCCCCGAAATGGGGTTCAACCTCATTTTGCCCATGTTCGCCGCTGCCATTCTCGGCGGGGTGGGCAGCGTCTATGGAGCGGTGCTGGGCGGCCTGATCATCGGATTGGTCGAATCCCTGTCGGTCCCCCTGATCGGATCGGCCTACATGCCTGCCGTCGGATTCCTCATGATGTTCCTCATTCTGCTCGTCTACCCGCAGGGCATACTGGGAGACCGGTCATGAGCGGGATCGGCTCCTATCTGATATTTTTTCTGATTCAGGCACTGATTTACGCGGTGGTGTGCCTGGGCCTGAATCTGCAATGGGGCTACACGGGCCTGTTCAATATTGGTGTGAGCGGATTCTTTCTGGTGGGCGCCTATGCCTTTGCGGTGCTGTGCGGACCGCCCTATCCGACCCATCTGGGCGGCTTCGGCCTGCCTTTTGTCGTGGGCCTGGCTGGCGCCGCAGCGGCAGCGGCCCTGAGCGCGCTGATCGTCGGCATTCCCACGCTGCGACTGCATGAAGATTATCTGGCCATCGTGACCATCGGCATCGGTGCCATTTTCCAGTTGATCGCCCTGAATGCCTCGTGGCTCACCGGCGGCAGCGAAGGCGCCACCAGCATCCCGAGATTGTTGCCCGCGCTGTTCCAGTCGGTGCTGGGGCGCAATGCCCTGATGCTGGGCTTCATGATCGTACTGGTCGGCATCCTCTACGGCGCCATGGAGGCCGTCGTGCGCTCGCCCTGGGGGCGCGTGCTGAAGGCCATTCGCGAGGACGAGATTGCCGCCGCTTCGCTGGGCAAGAACCCCTTCGCTTTCCGGCTGCAATCCTTTGTGATTGGTGCTGCCATCATGGGCCTGGGCGGGGCGCTGTACGCCAGCTTCGTCGGCTATGTCAGCCCGGTGGATTTTCTGCCCATCCTGACCTTTCAGATCTGGACCATGCTGATCGTGGGCGGCAGCGGCAACAACAAGGGGGCCATCCTGGGTGCCGTACTGATGTGGGCCGTCTGGACCCTGAGCGGCACGGTGGCCCAGTCCATATTGCCAGCCGATCTGCAAGTCAAGGGCGGCGCTGCGCAGATCATCCTGATCGGGATGGTCCTGATGCTGACCCTGATCTTTCGGCCCCGCGGCCTGATCGGCGAAGAGGCGGTCGTGTCGCACGGTGCCCGAACGGACTCGGCCGACGAGCCGCGAAAGCCGCGGGCTTAGCGCCGGCCCATCAGGTGATCCATCAGATCATTGAGCTCCGGCAGAATTTGTTGCGCTGCGCGTTCGCCCTCTTCGATGGCGGGTGCGGCGCGATGATAGTCCATCAGGGCAAGATTCGCCAGCCGCGGGCGGATCATCACGTCGGCCGGCTCCCCCGCGAGACGACTGCGTGTGATGCGGACCTGCATGATGTTCAGGCTGATGCTGAGAATGTCGAAAATGGAAGGAATATCGACGGGCGCTGCCTGTCCGCTCTTCAAGCGCCCAAGACCCAGCGGCAATTTGCTCAGGACCGACGCAAAGGCGCCAGAGGGAGCCGGCTCGGGCCCATCGTTCGGCTCGACATGCCGGCCGATCAAGTCCGCACTCAGGTCCACGGCAATCACGATGTCTGCACCCATGGCACGGCAAAGCGACACCGGCACCGGATTCACCAAAGCCCCATCCACCAGAAGACGGTCGTCGCGCAGCACCGGTGTCAGCAGCCCCGGCAGCGCCGCAGAGGCACGCACCGCATCGATGACCAGACCGTCACGCAGCCAGACCTCGCGTCCGGTCAGCAATTCCGTGGCGACTGCCCCGAACGCCTTGGGAAGACTGGTGATTTCCGTGTCATTGAAGTGCTTGCGCAGAAAGCTGAAAAGCCTTTCACCCTGAATCAGGCCACCGCCCACCGTGAAATCCAGCAGGCCCACCACGCTTTGCCAGGTCAGGCTTCTGACCCAGCGCTCCAGGCGCTCGAGCTGGCCACCGGCATAGGCGGCCCCCACCAAAGCACCGATGGATGTGCCACAGACCACATCCGGAGAAAAGCCGGATTGCTCCAGCACGCGAATGATGCCGATGTGTGACCAGCCTCGCGCCGATCCACTGCCAAGCGCAAGGCCAATCCTGGGTTTTGTCGGTCGCATCGTGATTTTCCCAATGACTGCATGCAGCATGCAACATAGCACACAGACACGACCTCTCGGACCGATATCAGCGGCCTTTCGCTGGTATTCGCGGGTAATTGTCGGCGCGATGGGTTTTCAGGTAGAGACTCAAATAGAGTAGCGGCTTGCGTAGCACACCGTTGACGCACAGGTACGGCGTGACCAGCAGGCGACCGATCCTGCCATTGCCGTCGAGAAACGGGTGGATCGTCTCGAACTGAACACGTAGCAGACCGGCCTTGATCAGGGCAGGCAGACGCGAGCTGTCCTCGTGCATGAAGCGCTCAAGCGCATCGAGACAGCCATCCAGTTCGATCGGTGGCGGCGGCACGAACAGCGCGTTCCGCCAGACTCAGCCGCTCCAGCAAGGTCAGCACGTCGATCGGTGGTTCTGGCGGTAGAGGGGGCGGCACAAAGGCGCGCACGATCTCGCCCGCCACAGGGGTCTCGACAAAGCGGCCTAGCCGTGGGTTGGAAGCTGATTCGGGCATGTCCCATTATGCGGGCGCGGCGTCATTCAGGCAATCGTCCGTTGGCTTAAATAGGAGTTGAACTAAGATAAGCGCTCTTAACGGTCGATAACGATCCATCCAGACACCCTGCAGGCACCTTACGAAAATCGGACAAACACGCATCCATCGAGCTGCGCTCTGATGTGAGGCTGTATGTGGGGCAGGGTTTTCTGTAATGCCGATTGTCGCAATGAAATCAGCAGATTACCTCGATGCACTGGCGGACAGAGGGGGATTCGAACCCCCGATACGCTATTCACGTATACACGCTTTCCAGGCGTGCGCCTTCAACCGCTCGGCCACCTGTCCTGCACGCCTGCAAAAAATTGCTGCAGACGAAGTCCGCCATTCTAGCAGATTCGCAGTGAATCGTTGACCCAGTCCCAGGCCAACCAGTCCCAGGCCAGTCCTTGGCCTTGACAACCAGTCTTCAGCCTTGACTGCCCCCGCCTTCAGGTCGCGCCCAGCCCCGCATAAGTCGCCAGCCCCATGCCGCCGACCATGCGCTCCACATAGCGGGCGATCATGTCGATCTCCAGATTGACAGGCGCACCGACTTCCAGGTTGCGCAGCGTCGTGACCTGCATCGTGTGCGGGATCAGGTTGATGGAAATTTCCGTGCCTTCTTCCTGGTCATCCACACGGTTGATGGTCAGGCTCACGCCATTGACCGTGATCGACCCCTTGTAGGCCAGATATTTCGACAGGTGTGCGGGCACGATGATGCGCAATTCTGTCGATTCGCCCACGGTATCCAGGCAGGTCACGTGGCCGATGCCATCGACATGGCCGGACACCAGATGCCCGTCCAGGCTGTCACCCAGGCGCAGCGAGGGTTCCAGATTGACCTCGCCCGCACGATCCAGGCCGCAGGTGCGATCCAGGCTTTCACGCGAGACATCCACCTCGAATGCGTCTTCGTGCAGCGCCACCACCGTCATGCAGGCCCCCTGGATGGCGATCGAATCACCCAGGCGGGTGGCTTGCAGCGGTAAGCCGCCCGCCTGGATGTGCAGGCGCACACCGGCGTCGTCTGGCGACCCCAGCGCGCGGACTTCCGTGATGCGGCCCACGGCCGCGACGATTCCAGTAAACATGGCTGTGACCCATCAAAAAATGTGACCTGCAAAGCCGGATGCCGGCTCGCAGGAATGCCGGTCCTGGAACGGCCGGCCCGTACCGGAATGGCCCACAGGAAGCGGGCTTGGCGATGTCACCTACACGGACAGGCCACACGCAGCATGCAACGCCTGCCAATGCCCCGCGTGGCGCATGCGAAGCCGCATGTCCGGGCCCAACTGTACCGCATCCAGAAACTCGAAGCGGCAGGCCTGATCCAGTGCCGCAAGCGGCGCGGGCAGGGCGGCCAGCCCCGGACCCTCGCCGAGAACGCAGGGCGCCACATAGCCGATCCATTCGTCGACGTGGTGCCCGGCGACCAGCGCACCCTGCAGGCGCGCGCCCGCTTCGACGTGAACCTCGTTGATTTCGTGTTCCCCCAGCCAGTGCAGCAGATCATCCAGGCCGATCCGGCCGGCCGGATCGGCCGCCATGGCGATCACACGCACGTTGCGTCCTGCCAGCTGCGCAGCCTTGGCGGCATCGGGGCGTGTCGTGAAAATCCAGACCGGATCGCCGTTGAACAGACGCGCGTTTTCGCCAATGACGAACTGGCTGTCCAGCACCGCGCGGACCGGCTGGCGCGGGGTGTCGATTGCGCGCACGTCCAGGGCGGGATCATCGGCCACGATGGTGCCGATGCCCGTCAGGATCATGCAGGCGCGGGCACGCCACTGATGGCCATCGGCACGCGCGGCATCACCGGTGATCCACTGTGAACGCCCGTCGGGCAAAGCCGTGCGGCCATCGAAGGAGGCCGCGGATTTCAGCCACAGCCACGGCGTGCCGCGCGTCATGCGCGCGCAAAACCCCGGGTTCTGTGCCAGGGTTTCCCGGGCAAACAGGCCCACATCCACGCAGACGCCCGCCGCGCGCAGACGTTCGATTCCACGGCCGCCCACCCGGGGATTGGGGTCTTGCAAGCCCACCACGACGCGTGCAATGCCGGCGGCCACCAGGGCGTCGGCGCACGGCGGGGTACGACCCTGATGGCTGCAGGGCTCCAGCGTGACGTACGCCGTCGCCCCGTGCACGTCCACCCCCTGACTGGCCGCTTCGTGCAGAGCCTGAGCCTCGGCATGGCGCCCGCCGGCCTCTTGTGTGCTGCCGTCAGCCAGCCAGCGGCCGTCGCGCACCAGCACGCAGCCGACGCGCGGGTTGGGATTGCTGCGGAATTGCGCCTGGCGGGCGACGCTCAGGGCACGCCGCATCCAGCGCTGGTCCTCGGTGGAAAAATCGGGCGGGTCAGGTCGGGTCATCTTTTGATTCCCGGAATTCGTCGATGGCCTGCACGAATTCGCGGATGTCCTCGAAGCTGCGATACACGGAAGCAAAGCGCACGTAAGCCACCTGGTCCAGTTCGCGCAGTTCCGCCATGACCAGTTCGCCGATGTAGCCGGAAGGCACTTCGCGCTTGCCGCTGGTCAGCAGGTGTTCCTGGATGCGAGCCACCGCCGCGTCCAGCGCGGGCGCGCTGACAGGGCGCTTGCGCAACGCCAGCGCCATGCTGGCGCGCAGCTTGGCCAGATCGAAGTCGGCCCGTGTGCCGTTGCGCTTGACGACGGCCGGCATCATCAAGTCGACCCGTTCGTAGGTGGTGAAGCGACGCTCGCAGTCCATGCAGCGGCGGCGCCGGCGGATGGTGTCGCCTTCTTCGGAAACCCGCGAATCCACGACTTGCGTATCGGGACAACTGCAGAACGGACACTTCATCAGCACTTCGGGCGCCCGCAGGCGCCCGATCCGGTTGGGTTAGCGGTAGACCGGCAGGCGCGCGGTGAGCTCGTTGACGCGTTCACGCACGCGGGCCACATTGTTGGCGTCTTTGGGATTGTCGAGCACGTCGGCGATCAGGTTTCCGGTCAGTTCGGCCTCGGCTTCCTTGAAGCCGCGCGTGGTCATGGCCGGGGTGCCCAGACGGATGCCGCTGGTGACGAACGGCTTTTCCGGGTCATTCGGGATGGCGTTCTTGTTCACCGTGATGTGGGCTTCGCCCAGCACGGCCTCGGCGGCCTTGCCGGTAATGCCCTTGGCGCGCAGATCCACCAGCATCAGATGGCTTTCGGTGCGGCCCGACACGATGCGCAGGCCGCGCTTCACCAGGGTGTTGGCCAGCACCTGCGCGTTGGCCGCCACCTGCGCCGCATAGGCCTTGAATTCAGGCTGCAGGACTTCGCCAAAGGAGACCGCCTTGGCCGCAATGACATGCATCAGCGGGCCCCCCTGAATGCACGGAAAGATGGCGGAATTGATCATCTTTTCAAATTCGGCCTTCATCATGATGACCCCGCCGCGCGGCCCGCGCAGCGACTTGTGCGTGGTCGAGGTGACGAAGTCGGCGTGCGGCACCGGATTCGGATAGCAGCCTCCGGCCACCAGGCCGGCGTAGTGGGCAATGTCCACCATCAGCAGCGCACCATTGTCGTGCGCGATGCGTGCCATGCGTTCGAAATCGATGCGCAGCGAATAGGCCGAGGCACCCCCGACGATGAGCTTGGGCTTGTGCGTGCGCGCCAGGTCCTCGAGCTGGTCGTAGTCCAGGACCTCGTTGGCGTCCAGCCCGTAGGACACGAAATGATAGAGCTTGCCCGATGCGTTCACTGGTGAACCATGCGTCAGGTGGCCGCCTTCGGCCAGGCTCATGCCCAGCACCGTGTCGCCCGGGTTCAGCACCGCCATGTACACGCCCTGGTTGGCCTGTGAGCCGGAATGGGGCTGGACGTTGGCCGCTTCGGCGCCGAAGATCGTCTTCAGGCGATCGATGGCCAGCTGTTCGACCACATCCACATATTCGCAGCCGCCGTAATAGCGCCTGCCCGGGTAGCCTTCCGCATACTTGTTGGTGAGCTGCGTGCCCTGCGCCTGCATGACGGCCGGACTGGCATAGTTTTCCGAGGCGATGAGTTCGATGTGCTGTTCCTGGCGAACATTTTCCTGCTGAATGGCGGCCCAGATGTCGGGGTCGACCTGGTCAAGCGTGCGTGAGCGGTCAAACATAGTGGTCCTGAAGGCAAAAGAGGCTTGAAATGACGGAAGAAATCGAGTAAATGACGGAAGAAACCGAGTCATTCTAACGCGAACGCCGTCCGCTACAAGGCATGCAGCCGGGGATTGAGCGTGTAAGTGCCGGTGATCGATGCCCTGGCCAGTATGTGCCCCTGCATGGCGGCGCGCGCCTGGGCGCCCGTGAAACGCCCGGAGACGTCCAGTTCGGCCACGTCCAGCGCGTGCACGGTGAAGGTATAGCGGTGCACCAGCGCATCGTTCCAGGGTGGGCAGGGGCCGTCGTAGCCGAAATAGTCGCCGTTCATGTCGCGATCGGCGGCAAACCAGCCGGTGTAGTCGTTCAGGCCCTGGCGCGTGCCGTCCAGCGCCAGGGGGCCCGCCTTGCCCCGCGGCGTGACGCCGCTGGAGTAGCCGCCTTCGGCGATGGCGCGGACGTCTGCCGCGACATCCACCAGCACCCAATGGAAAAACTCTGCGCGCGGGAGCTCGGCCGGGACCTCGCGGCCTTCCTGGTTGACATCGTCGGGCCGGGTGGGCGCGTCGAGATCGATCGCCAGAATCACGAAGGAGCGCGTGCCCGCCGGCACGTCGGACCAGGCCAAGTGCGGATTGCGATTGCCGGCCAGCGCCACATGGGCTTTGGGGTCAATGCGGGCAAAGGCATTGCGTTCGGCAATGACCCCCTGGTCCGGGAAAGATTCACTGTGCAGTTTCATGGGCCCTCCGGTGGCTGGCTCAGGTCAGGGTGACTCGGGCAAATTTGCGTTTGCCAACCTGCATGACATAGGTGCCCGCAGGCAGTTTCAGGGTTTTGTCCTCGATGCGTTCGCCGTCGATGCGCACCCCGCCCTGTTCGACGTTGCGCTGGGCTTCGGACGCCGAGGCGGACAGGCCGGATTCCCGCAGGATCTTCAGGATGCCCATCGGGGCCGCACCCGCGGTGACTTCGGGCAGGTTTTCCGGAATCGCGCCGTCACGGAACTGGGCGGTGAAATGGGCCAGGGCACGCGCACCGGCCCCGGCCCCGTGAAAGCGGTCGACGATTTCCTGCGCCAGCAGGACCTTGGCGTCGCGCGGATTGCGCCCGCCGATGACTGCTGCCTGCAGCGCGGCGATCTCATCCAGCGTGCGAAAGGACAAGAGCTCGAAGTAGCGCCACATCAGGGTGTCGGAGATGGACATCAGCTTGCCGAACATGGAATCGGGCGATTCCGTGATGCCGATATAGTTGCCCTTGGATTTGGACATCTTTTCGACCCCGTCGGTGCCTTCGAGCAGGGGCATCGTCAGGATGCACTGGGGTTCCTGACCATATTCCTTCTGCAGCTCGCGCCCCACCAGCAGATTGAACTTCTGGTCGGTGCCACCCAGTTCCAGGTCGGCCTTCAGGGCCACCGAGTCGTAGCCCTGCAGCAGGGGGTACAGGAATTCATGCACCGAGATCGGTACCCCGCTGCGAAAACGCCGGGTGAAGTCGTCGCGCTCCATCATGCGGGCCACGGTGTAGCGCGAGGCCAGCTGAATCAGCCCGCGTGTGCCCAGCGGATCGCACCATTCCGAGTTGTAGCGCATTTCCGTGCGTGCCGGATCCAGCACCAGGCTGGCCTGGGCGTAATAGGTTCTGGCGTTTTCCCGGATCTGCTCGGCGGTGAGCGGGGGGCGGGTGGCGTTGCGCCCGCTGGGGTCGCCGATCAGCGCGGTGAAGTCGCCGATCAGAAAGATCACGACATGGCCCAGATCCTGCAGCTGGCGCATCTTGTTCAGGACCACGGTATGACCCAGATGGATGTCGGGCGCGGTGGGGTCCAGGCCCAGCTTGATGCGCAAAGGGGTGCCGGTGGCGTGGCTACGCGCCAGTTTCGCGGCAAATTCCGAGACCACGAGCAGCTCGTCGCAGCCCCGTTGGGCCACGCGCAAAGCCTCGGCAACCTGCGGGTCAACGCGATCGATGGGGGACGACATGATAGACGTTTTGATCAGAAAGTTTGAAAAAATGCTCGAAAAATTGGAAAGTATGCGCTAGCATAACGTGCCGTCGCGGCTTCTGTACAACACATTTGTCACCTGACCGGGTGGCGGGGTCTCATGTTAGCAGAGCCCATCGCCACACCCGCGCAGGTGCACAGCCCGAACCACCGGATCGATCCCGCCCATGATGCCTGAAGCCCACCAGCCACAACCACACCGCCGCCACGTCACCCGCAGTCTGCTCATTGCCGCCGGCGGCCTCTTCCTCACCGCCGCCGCACTGGCCGTCGTCAAACCATCCCCCCCACCCGAACCCGTCTTCCAGGCCCGCCAGACCCTCGATCTGCCGCCCCTGGGCATCCTCGCGCATGATTCGGCCCCCTACGTGGCCACCACGCGCATCCGGCGCGGTGACACGGTGTCCGACCTGCTGCGCCGCCTGGGGGTGAACGAAGACGGCCTGCTGACCTTCCTCACGCATGACCCCGGCGCACGCTCCATCTACAAGCTCTACCCCGGTCGCACCGTACGGGCTGCCCTGGACGATCAGGGCAACATGGTCTGGCTGCGCTACGTCCACACCCCCGGCACCAGCGTGAAATCGGGGGTCGAATCGGGCTGGCTGGAAGTACGCCCCGATCCCCAGGGCGGCTTCACGGCCCAGGAACGCACCACGGCTGCCGTGCAGGAAACTCACGTCGCAGAGGGCGAAATCAGCAGCTCGCTGTTTGGCGCCGCCGATCAGGCGCAGGTGCCCGATGCCATCACCATGGAAATGGTGGACATCCTGGGCAGCCGCATCGACTTCCTGAAGGATTTGCGCAAGGGCGACCGTTTCCGCATCGTCTACGACGTCTACATGCACGAGGGTGAACAGGTCGGGGCCGGCCACATCCGCGCCCTGGAATTCATCAACGGCAGCAAGACCTACAGCGCGGTCTGGTTCAAGAACGCCCAGGACCAGGGTGGCTACTACGACTTTTCCGGCGCCAGCCTGAAGGGCGCCTTCCTGCGCACCGCCATCAAATTCACCCGCATCAGCTCGCGCTTCGGCATGCGCATGCATCCAGTCCACAAGAAATGGGCCGGCCACAAAGGCGTGGACTATGCCGCACCCTCGGGCACTCCCATTCACGCAACCGCTGACGGCACCGTGGAATTCATCGGCCAGCAGCGCGGCTACGGCAACGTCATCATTCTGAAAAATTTCGGCAAATACTCGACGCTGTACGCCCACCAGAGCCGCTTTGCCAATGGCCTGAAAAAAGGCGACCGCGTTCAGCAGGGTCAGTTGATCGGCTACGTGGGTGCCACCGGCTGGGCCACGGGCCCGCACCTCCATTACGAATTCCGCATCGCCAACCGCCCGGTCGATCCGCTGGCCGTTGACTTGCCGGTGGCGCGCCCGCTCGAAGACGCCGACCTGAAAAAATTCCAGGCCACCGTGGCACGCTACCAGCCGCAGATCGAACTGATGGCACGACTGCAAGACAGCCGCGTCCAGCTTGCGCAACAGTGACACGCCGCATCGCACCGGCACGCCACACGGGCGCGACGGCATGCCGGGACAAACCTATATCGGCCTGATGTCGGGCACCAGCACGGATGGCGTCGACGGCGTGCTGGTGGATCTGGAGGCAGGCTCCATCCAGGTGCTGGCCTTCAGTGGCCGGCCCCTGGCCCAGGCGCTACGCGACGAGTTGCTGGCGCTGAATCTGCCCGGCCCCGACGAGCTCGCTCGCGCGGCGCGCGCAGCCAACGCCTTGGCCGACTGTTTTGCCGAGGTGGTCCATGATCTGCTGGCCCAGGCCGGGCTGCCACCCGGCGCGATACAGGCCATCGGCGCGCATGGCCAGACCGTGCGCCACGCCCCCGAATCCGGCTACACCCTGCAGATCAATGCGCCGGCTCGCCTGGCGGAACGGACCGGCATTGCCGTGGTGGCGGATTTTCGCAGCCGCGACGTCGCCGCCGGTGGCCAGGGGGCACCGCTGGTGCCCGCTTTCCACGCCGCATGCTTCGGTTGCGGCACCGGGCGTGTCGTTCTGAATCTGGGCGGCATTGCCAATCTGACCGTACTGGATGACCCGGTACGCGGCTTCGACACCGGGCCCGCCAACATGCTGATGGACGCCTGGACACAGCAGCACCTGGGCCAGCCCTATGACCGGGATGGCGCCTGGGCGCAACAGGGCCACTGCCATCCGGCCCTGCTGGATGCCCTGCGCGCCGAGCCCTGGTTTTCGCTCGCGCCGCCAAAATCCACCGGGCGCGATCTGTTCAGCCTGCGCTGGCTGCAGGCCCGACTCGGCAGCCTGCCGACAGCCAGCCGCCCGAGGCCTGCCGATGTGCAGGCCACTTTGCTGCAATTGTCGGTGGACACCATTGTCGAAGCCCTGGTGCGTCATGCGCCGCATGCACGTGAAGTCCTGGCCTGTGGCGGCGGCGCCCTGAACCCGATTTTCATGCAGGCGCTGGCGCGAGCCCTGCCGTGCCGCCTGGGCACGACCGCCGACCAGGGAGTGCCGGTTCAGGCGGTCGAGGCGCTGGCCTTTGCCTGGCTGGCCCAGGCTCACATCCAGGGCCATGCCGCCTGCCTGCCGAGCGTCACGGGGGCGCGCCACGCGACCATCGCGGGGTGCCTGTACCCGGCCTGATTTCACAGCCACGCCCGCCTGGGACGCCCGTGTGGCTGGCCTGCCTAGTCTGAAGTTCCAGCGCGCTGCGTGCAAATTTCCCTTGTAGGCCAATCATTTGGGCCGAAACCTGGGTGCGGTTTT
>JACDJC010000937.1_pt1 | contig 29193 bp, 25 predicted proteins | sample 7454191 | NCBI WGS metagenome assembly JACDJC01 (sample SAMN14253291, study PRJNA609438) | sludge metagenome | isolation source: sludge after 25d culture with pyrite and EDTA | collected 2018-12-20 | reverse complement strand
GACCTTGACCTCGCCACTTTCGACCGACACATCAACCGCCTCTACTCGCCACGGCGACTTGATCCCCAGGATCTGCTGGTACAGCTGTTTGTCTCTCATTCTCCTACGCTAAACCACCCACTCGATCAGGGGAAGAGCCAACTTTGTAATACATTGAATAAACGAATGTTTTATGGAAGATTCGGCAGCCGCTGCAACGTCCGCGGACAGTCGGCGCCCGGCACCGGACAGCCGGACACCTCGCCGCAACGGCACTTCCGGCCATGCCAAATGTCATTTGCGGTGCCCGGTTGGCGTGGGTAGCCTGCCCGGACGCATTCGCGAAAAAGGAGGTTCAACGTGAAAAGAAAGCCACTCGCCCTGCTTGTTTCCGGCCTGCTCGTCTTCGCCGTCGCGGCGCCGCTGGCGCTTGCCGCCCCCGCCGTGCCAGCCGCCGAGACCAGTACTGCAGCGACGCAACAGATCCCGGAACTCGCGTACAGCCGCTTCACCCTGCCCAATGGCCTCACCGTGGTGGTGCACGAGGACCACAAGGCGCCGGTGGTGGCGGTCAGCGTGTGGTATCACGTGGGTTCATCCTACGAACCCAAGGGCAAGACCGGCTTCGCGCACCTGTTCGAGCACCTGATGTTCCAGGGCTCGGAGAACCACCAGGACGAATACTTCAAGCCGTTCGAGCTGGCCGGTTCCACCGACCAGAACGGCACCACCTGGCTCGACCGCACCAATTATTTCGAGACGGTGCCGACCACCGCGCTGGACATGGCGTTGTGGATGGAATCGGACCGCATGGGCCACCTGCTCGGCGCGATCGGCCAGCCGCAGCTCGACGAACAGCGCGGCGTGGTGCAGAACGAGAAGCGCCAGGGCGAGAACCGGCCGTACGGCCGTGCCGACGAGATGATCCAGGCCGCCGCGTTTCCCGCCAACCATCCCTATCACCACGACACCATCGGCTCGATGGCGGATTTGAATGCCGCCTCGCTGGCTGATGTGAAGCAATGGTTCCGCAACTACTACGGTGCAGCCAACACCGTGGTGGTGCTGACCGGCGACATCACCCCCGCAGTGGCGAAGGAGAAAATGCTGAAGTACTTCGGCGACATCCCTGCCGGCCCCCAGGTGCCGCGCCCGCAGCCGTGGATTGCCGCGCGCACCAGCTCGACCCGCGGCACCATGACCGACAACGTGGCGCAGACGCGCATCTATCGCGAATGGAACGCACCCGGCCGTGGCAGCCATGACGCACCCCAGCTGGAACTTGCCGCGGCGGTGCTCGGCGGCAGCAAGACCTCGCGGCTGTACCAGCGGCTGGTCTACCAGGACAAACTGGCCGACAGCGTTTCGGTCGACATGGACCAGCATGTGCTGGCCAGCATGTTCGGCTTGCAGGCCGACGTGAAGCAGGGCGTGGACCCGGCCCGGGTCGAAGCCGCCATCGCCGACGAATGGCAGAAGTTCCTGAAAGACGGTCCCACCGCCGACGAGCTGGCGCGGGTCAAGACGGAGACGCGCGCGTCGTTTGTGCGCGGCCTGGAGAAAGTCAACACGCAGGCGTCGATCCTCGCGCAGGGCCAGCTCTATCATGGCGATCCCGGGCAGTACCTGAAAGACTTCAGCGAACTGATGGCCGCCACGCCCGACAGCGTCAAGGCGGCGGCGAACAAGTGGATCGCCAAGGGCGATTACACGCTGACCGTAGTACCGGGCAAGGTCGAGGCCACCGACATGGCCACCGTGGCCGGGCGCGCCGCCGCACCGGGTGCGCCGACGCCGGAGCTTTCGCCCAAGGGCGATTACCACACCGTGGCCAGCGAGGTGGATCGCAGCAAGGGTGTGCCCCAGGTCACCCGTTTCCCCGACCTCAGCTTCCCGACCCTGCAGCGCGGCAAACTCGACAATGGCGTCAATGTGATCCTGGCCGAGCGTCACACCGTGCCGGCCGTGCAACTGCAGTTGCTGTTCGACGCCGGCTACGCCGCCGACCAGGGCCGCAAGCTGGGCACTTCCAGCTTCAGCATGGCCATGCTGGACGAGGGCAGCAAGGATCTGGACTCGGTCGAGATCGCCAAGCGCAAGCAGCGCCTGGGCGCCTTGATCGCCGCCGGCTGCGGGCTGGATTACTGCAACGCCTCGCTCAACGCACTCGACGATCAACTCAAACCCTCGCTCGACCTGTTCGCCGACATCGTGCGTAACCCGGCCTTCCGCGACGCCGACGTCAGCCGTGTACGCGGCCAATGGCTGGCGCGCATCGCCCAGGAAAAAAGCCAGCCCATCGGTATCGCCCTGCGCACCTTGCCGCCGCTGCTCTACGGTGAGGGACACGCCTACGCGATTCCGTTCACCGGCTCGGGCACCGAGGCCTCGATCAAGGCCCTGTCGGTCGCCGACATGCGCCAGTTCATGGCCGACTACATCCGGCCGGACAACTTGAAGATCCTGGTCGCCGGCGACACCACGCTGGACCAGATCATTCCGCAGCTGAACGCGGTGTTCGGCAACTGGAAGGCACCGGCCAGCAAGGTTCCGGCCAAGAACATCGGCAAGGTCGCTGCGCCGGAGCAGGTCCGCGTGTTCCTGGTGGATCGCCCGGGAGCGCAGCAGAGCCTGATCCTCGCCGGCAGCCTGGCGCCCTCGACCGAGGCGCCGAACAACCTGCAGATCCAGACCATGAACGGCGCCTTCGGCGGCACCTTCACCTCGCGCCTCAACATGAACCTGCGCGAGGACAAGCACTGGGCCTACGGCGCCTTCAGCTTCCTGCAGAACGCGATCGGTCAGCGCCCGTTCCTGTTGTACGCGCCGGTGCAGACCGACAAGACCGCGCCCTCCATCGAGGAAATGCTCAAGGAAGCCAGGGGCGTGATCGGCGACCAGCCGCTGACCGACCAGGAGATCAGCAAGATCAAGGTCGGCGACGTGCGCAGCATGCCCGGTCAGTACCAGACCACCTCGGCGGTGATGGGCGCGATGCAGGGCATCGCCTTGTACAACCGTCCGGACGACTACGTGCAGACACTGAAGTCGCGCATCCAGGGCCAAACCGACGCCTCGGTGGAAGCGGCCGCGAAGGAGATCATCCATCCAGACCAGCTGACCTGGGTGATCGTCGGCGACCTGGCCAGGATCGAGGCGCCGATCCGCGCCTTGAAACTCGGCCAGGTGCAGGTACTCGATGCCGACGGCAAGCCGGTAGCCGGCGCGGCGAAGGCCGCGAAGTAAGCGCGTGCGCCGGGGCACATTTCCCGGCGCGCGTTATGGATCCATTGGGGACGCGCCAGTGTCCCCGCGTTAGGATGGAGGCCGGCCCGGCAACGGCCCGGCCTCTCTCTTATTTCAAACCATCGTCGCGGAGACACCCATGCGCAAGACCTTGATCCTGTTCGTTCCCATCCTGCTGCTGAGCGCCTGCAGTTGGGGCATCACCCTGGATCCGGCCGCCAAGCTCGTGCGCACCGCGTGGAACGACGACGTCTCCGCCTGCCGTGAGCTGGGCAAGGTCACCGTGTCGGTGATGGATCACGTCGGCCCGGTCAACCGCAACGACATCAAGGTACGCGACGAACTCGAAGTGATGGCGCGCAACGAAGCCGCCAAGATGCACGCCGACACCATCAAGCCATTGGGCGAACCCGTCGATGGCTCGCAGGCGTGGGGCGTGTACCAGTGCGGCGCCACCGGGCCCAAGCCTGCGCAGGCCAAGCCGGCAGGTGCGGTATCGCCGGACGAGGTGCGGACGTTTCCGGTGAAGGGTGGTTGAGTTGGGTATATTTTTTTCGCGCCGATTGTTGAGCGGCGGGTGCGGCGGTGCTGGTCGGCGTGGGCGGGTTGTGGGTGGGGTTGGTTGTGGGTGTAGGCGGCGCTGATGCAGGCGTGATGCGGGTTGCAGGAGCCTGCGCCTGTTCCGAACTCTGAGGCTTTCTTGGACGCGAAGAACTCGGGGGACAGATGATTTGACTTTCTCCGTCCCGGTCGCGCACTAGCGCTCAGCGTCATGAGTCGCTTAACACGACTTGCCCGCCATGAGCGTAGGATTTCCTTCACGGGCAGACATAAGGAGCAACCGATGACTACAAAGGGAACAGTCAAAACGGCAGTCGCCAGCGAGCGCACCATGTTTTCGGGCTTCAAGATGGCGAGCAACGGGGCGATGGTGGTTGAACGCAGCAAGCTCCATGATTCGGACGGCTACAAGCGGCAGGTCGAGGCACTGACAGTGCTCAAGGATCATCGGAAGAAAAAGTGAAGTAACGCAAAAATTGGGCCTGCGCAGGGCCCAATATTGTTTCCAGGGAAGCAAAAGGGGTCAGAGACATTATTCGAGACATTATTCTCGATCAGGCGATGAAAAGAACGTCCAAAAGGTGTCAGCGACAATTTCCAGAGGGAATCGACAGGAACGGTTGCGACCTGCGACAGCCGCTTTGATGGCGGTTGCGCCAACGATGTCGCAATGACATCGCTGGCGACGCGCGATCAGCCCAGCATCTTCAGCAGCGCCTGTGCAGCGGGCCCGGACGATGCAGGGTTCTGGCCGGTGATCAACAGTCCATCGGTTATCACATAAGGCTGCCAGTCGCCGGACTTGCTGTAATTGCCACCGTTCTGCTTGAGCATGTCCTCGACCAGGAACGGAACGACGTCGGTCAGGCTGACGGCTTCTTCCTCGGTATTGGTGAAACCAGTGACCGACTTGCCTTGCACCACGGACTGGCCGTCCGCCGATTTTGCGTGGCGCAGAATCGCCGGTGCGTGGCATACCGCCGTCACCGGCTTGCCTGCCGCCAGCATGGCTTCGATCAGCGCGATCGAGTGGGCGTCCTCGGCCAGGTCCCACAGTGGGCCGTGGCCACCGGGATAGAACACCGCGTCGAATTCGTCGGCGGTGACGTTCTGCAGCTTGTGCGTGTTGGCCAACAAGGTCTGCGCCGAAGCGTCCTCCTTGAAACGACGGGTCGCGTCGGTCTGGGCGGAGGGGTCATCGCTCTTGGGGTCCAGCGGTGGTTGTCCGCCGAGCGGCGTGGCCAGCGTGATCTGAGCGCCGGCATCCTTGAACACGTAGTACGGCGCGGCAAATTCTTCCAGCCAGAAGCCTGTCTTCTGGCCCGTTTGACCAAGCTGGTCGTGTGAGGTGAGCACCATGAGGATCTTCATGCGGATTTCCGATTGGCTGGGATGGCGACTGCGGACGCTTGCGCCTTGCGGATTGGAGATGGGGGCACCTGCTGCGATGGCCAAGGAGTGTTCAGGTCACAGGGCACGTCCTGGCTGAAGTCACGAAGTGAACCCGACTCCGTTGCGCACAGGGTGGCCAAGCGCTACCAGGTGATTGCCATCAAGGCGGTGGCGCCCAAGCTGGCGTGGCAACACTCGCTGGATCCGCACGAAGATCTCGTGCCATTACGCTAGTGGTGGCAGCAACGGCATTCGCAACGCGCTTGAATACGTCACGGATCTTCCGCCGTATGGGTGATGAAACGCCTCTCAGGCGAACGCTAAACGCCGCCGAAGAGTTTGCGCCCATCGGGCCGAGTCGGTTCAGAAGCTACGTTGCGGCGATGAAACCCTCGTGGGCCAAGGCTTGCCGCAGTGGTGCCAGTTGTTGGGCGTACGGTCGCCAACGGCCACTGGCGTTGCGATAGAGAGGTTGCCGCACCTGCCAGTAGCTGGCTGTCTTCACCGACTGATCGGAGTTGTGAAATGCGAGGCATCCCTCTTCCCAGGGCAACCCCAGGAAAGCCAGTGCGCGCTCAAGCACAGGACGCGGTTGTTCCACGAATGCGTCGTAATCGAAATCGTGAATGTCGTCAGGGAAGATAGCTTTCCAGTGCGCCATGAGCTCACGGTACTGCGCGTAGTAATGCGCGATATTTTCCAGTGATCCGGCGTAGGGGACCACGCGCGAATCCAGATGCTGGCTGAACACTGAAAGGCCGTTGTCCAACGGATTCCTCACGGAATGCAGGATCTTCGCGTCCGGGAAAAGCAGCTTGATCAAGCCGATGAGCAGGAAGTTGTCTGGCCGCTTGTCGGTGATATAGGTCTGCGAGGACACCTGTGGAAACAGTTCGGCGAGCCGCCCGAGGTAAGCGGCGGCCAGCGATCTGGAGCGGTCCGGCGTCAAGGCGCGTACGGATGCCGGGAACGGTGCCAACGGGCCGGCGACCAGGCGCTGCAGAAGATCCAGCTCCCCTCCTGGAAATACCGCCGAATGCGCGGCGAGGACCTGCTCGAGCAGAGTGGAGCCGGAGCGAAACATGCCGCAGATGAACAGGGGCGCCGGGGACGTGGACGCCGGTGCCGAGCCACCCTGAAGGGTCGGTTCGCGGGACACGCCGAATGCCTCGCGCAGAGCCTTGACGACTCGCTCCTGAGCGGCGCGGTCGTAGCCACGCCCGTCGCCGTGACTGTTGTGATTGCCTCGCTCAAAAGCCTCGAAGGCCTGGGCGTACATGCCCAATCGGTCATACGCGTTGCCGAGCGCGAACCACAAATTGGCGCGCACCGGTGCGGAGGTGGCCCGTTCCGCTTCGTCACGCAGGCGACGCAGCAACGGGTCGTGCGGCCCCTGCGGTGGCCTGAGGTGCGCCATGCGCGCCAGGGCCTCCTGAGCATGGTCACTCGAAGTCCCCGCCGAAAGCTCGATGACGCGTTCGTAGCAGGCCACCGCCTTGTCGCGGTCACCGTGCTCCTCGTGCAGGTTGCCAAGGTTGAGGTGGGCCGGCACGTATCCGGGATCCAACTCAAGCGCACGGCGCAAGGCCTGCAGCGCATCATCGTCGCGGCGCAAGTGATCCGTGAGCAGGACCGCACGGTTCAGGTGCACCTCCTGCGGATACCCGATACCGGCGCGCAACGCTCTATCGTAGGCATCCAGCGCCTCCTCGGGCCGGCCAACCATGCCAAGCGCGTAGCCGAGGTTGTACCAGGTCTCGGCGTGCTCCGGCGCCACGACCAGCAATGCGCGGTAGGCCCGGATGGCATCGTCGTAGCACCCCTGTCGCAACAGGTTGTCGGCACGCCGCCGCAGTGCGATCGGATCCGGTCCTCCCCTCACACTCATGCAATGCCGCCCCGGTCGTGCTCCGCCTGGCACAGCCTATGCGCGTATTTTCCCATGCGTCACCTTCCTCCCGTACTCGGTTGCGGTCCGCCAGAGGCGACATCGCAAGCCACGCACCTCAGCTTGCATTATAGGATGGCGGCTTCATTGGGCTATCGGGAGAGGACACCATGTCATCAGGGATTGCGAGCATGCTGCCGGGGATCGCCCTGCTGCTTTCGGCCGCGATGCCGGCTGCGGCTGCGGCGCTACCAGCCACGCACGCATGCGCGCGCATCGTCGCGCCCACCGAACGGCTCGACTGCTACGACCGCGCCTTCCCACCCGTTCACGATACGCAGGCCGAAGCGCGTGAACAGGCGCGTACATTCGGGCTTGGGCCACGGCACTCTGCCGGGCGTGATCAACCGGCCGCCGAGGATGGCCTCGGCAGGAGCATGGCCAGCCAGGTCGTTTCGGTGGATCGCAACCGCGAGGGCGAGCGCGTGTTCACGTTGAACAATGGGCAGGTCTGGCGCCAGAGCGAGTCCAGCGTCCTCGGGCTGGTGCGCGCCGGTGACGCGATAAGCATCCGTGCCGGATCGTTCGGTTCTTACCTGCTGATCACGCCCGGCGGAGTGCCGCTGCGCGTGAAGCGTATCCGCTAGGTCCTCGTTCGCACGGCCCGCACTGGCCGCCGTACACCTGCAAACGAGGCATCGCCAGGCACTCGCCAGCGGTACCGTTGAGCGTCGGCGGGGCTGGATCAGCTCAACATTCCATGTGTGGTTGCCACCCGCATTTTTGCGGACCCTTGCGGGAAGAAGAGCGACGAGGTGGCATCTCACTCGGGGGAGTCCATTCGAAAACAGGGCCGCAACGGCCACTTCGCCGGATCGTGCGCCACGAGCCCGAACCCGGCGCTCACCCGTGGCCTGTGATATCGCATGGTGCCAATGCGCCGCCTGGCCGAGGCAAGGGGCGTGATGCTCGTTCCGTAGCCCACTGAGCCATGCGGGAGACTCGTACCCGCAAAAAAAAGCGGCGAACCCGAAGGCTCGCCGCCATGCTCTGGTCCGGAGACCTGGTATTACAACTTGAAGCTGAGGCTGGTGAAGAAGTAACGACCGACCTGATCGTAGGCGCCCGGCGCGTTGCCGTTGAGGACAACCGTGTTGCCCAGTGTCGGTGGCGAAAGATCAGTGACGTTGTTGATACCGACCGTGAGGTCAAACTTCTGCCCGATCTGGAACGTGCCGGACAGGTCCAGGTAATTGGCAGCCGCCAACGTGTTGTCACGACCGACCAGGATCTGGTCCTTGGTGCCCTTGGTACCGTTGGTGTTGATGTAGTCCAACGAACCATAGTAGCGCCAGCGTGCGTTCACGCTCCACCAGTCACGCGAGTAGTTCAGGCTCACGATATGACGCCACTCCGGGTCCTGGCAGGACTGGTTGATCTTGCCAGCGCAATCGTATTTCGCTGCATCGTTGATGCCCGGCAGCGGGTTGACCTCGTACGATATCAGATAGGTACCGACCAGCGAGGTCCTCATGTGACCACCGAACATGTCCCAGCCGTAGCTCGCGTTGAGGTCGATGCCGCGCGTCTTCAGGTCACCGAAGTTGTTGGTAGTGTTCGTGACGTACCCGGTCTGGCCGAGCCAGAGGTCGCCGGTACCCGGGTTGCGGTTGACAAGGCCGCACAGGAACGGATCACCCGTGTTCCCGCATGATTCCACGATGGTCGAGGCGCCGATGGTACCGATCCGGTCCTTGATCCGAATGTCGTAGTAGTCGACAGCCGCTTCGAGACCCTCGATCGGTGTCACCGCAAAGCCGAACGTGTAGGTATCGGCCTGCTCGGGCTTGAGGTTCTGGTTGCCGCCGGTGAACATGTTGTACTGGCCGGCCGGGCTGTCCGGAACGTGGCCGTACTGCGCGGCAGTGACGCCCGTGTTGGCGCACGCCTGCTGGCTCATCGTCGGATTTGCCCCGGCACAGGGATCGGAGCCTTCCCACAGCTGAATCTGGTTCGTCGAGAACAGCTCGCCGATATTCGGCGCGCGAATGGCGCGGTTGTAGCCACCGCGTACGCGGAAGTTCTTGGCGAACTGGCTGCTGAAGCCCACCTTGTACGTGTCTGCGGAACCTGACAACTTGTAGTCGGAGTAGCGGTAGCCCAGATCGAGACTCAGGTTGTCCAGGATGCCCGCGTTCTCGACAATCGGCACGCCCGCCTCGGTGAAGACTTCCATCACCTGGGTCTCGCCCGACAGCGGCAGCGATGGGCCACCGGCACCGGCGAAGTTGCCGGACTGGGAGTTGCTGTCGGCGTTGTAGTCGAACCGCTCCTTGCGCCACTCAGTACCGGCGACCAGGGAGATATTGTCACCGTCGGCCCACGGCAGGCTCCAGGGCAGGCTGCCGCTTACGTAAGCGTTCATGTCGAGCAGCTTGGTGTCGGTGGTTTCGAGGCTGGTGCCTTCCAGCGCTTTGGCCGCATCAGCGGTAACGCCACCCGGAGTCCAGACGTCATAGGAGAGGCAGCCACTGAACGAGCCAGCCGGGCAACCCAACAGCGCACTCGTAATGCGATCGGACAGGAAGTCATGCTGTCCAACGATGCTTTCGTTCGTCTGCCCGATAGTGCCGCTCACGTTATACGACCAGTAGGTGCCAAGGTCGCCCGTAGCTCCGACGACGGCCCGATAGGAGTTGTCGCGGATATCGGAGATACGCGGGCCACCCTCGACATTGCGCTTGCCCACGTACACGATCATCGGCTGGGTGGTGTCCAGACCGTACGGCCCGGCCAGGTCTGCACACGCGGTGCCGAGCTGCGGGCTGGTGCACGGCAGTTCCAGGGTCTGCCCAAAGAAGGTTCCGCTCTCCGCCACCTGGATGGAGTTGGTGCGGTTGGTGTACATGAAGTCAATGAACGGGTTGAAGTGCTCGTTGACCTCGTACTTCAGCGACAGGCCGTAATTGATGCGGTTCTCGGGGCGCTGGTAGTAGTTCACCGGCGCGTAGTTGTAGAGCTCGCCAGGACCAGTCGCCCAGTGGCCGGTGGTCGGGTCGATGTGGGCCATGTCACCGTTGAAGTTCTGGTCGAATACGTAGAAGTTCGGAGTCGGTGCGGTCCCGGAACCACCGCATGCGGTGCCCGCCGCGTTCAGCGCGCAGGCCGAATAGTCCCGCTCGCCCTGCATCAATGGATCGTTCTCCCGCCAGGACAGCCAGGAAGTGGCGTGACCTTTTCCGTCGGCAAAGCTGCTGCCCCAGATCACGTCGATGTTGCGCGACTTGCCATCGAAACCTGAATCGCCGTTCGGGGCGTCATAGCCTGCCGCTCTCTCAAGGCCCTGGATGTAGTCATTGTCATTATTGTGCTGGTAGGCCGAGTAACCGGCATTGACCTGGAAGCCTTCGAATTCGTCATCGAGGACGAAGTTGATCACGCCAGCCACGGCGTCCGCGCCGTACACGGCTGAAGCGCCGCCAGTTAGGATGTCGACACGCTTGACCAAGGCGGCGGGAATCTGGCTGAGATCAGGCGCGATATTGGAGCCGGCCTGCATACGGCTGCCATTGACCAGAACCAGGGTGCGCTCGGTGCCCAGGCCACGCAGGCTGGCGGTTGGGTAGGACGTTGCGCCATTGTTTTCGAACGAGTCGAAAACCGGACTCATCTGGGGCATCTGGTTGACGAGGTCGTCAACGCGGGTGGCGCCGGTGACCTTGAATTGCTCCTGGCTGATTTCTGCGACCGGGCTGGAAGCGGTGATGGTTTGGCTGCGGATGCGGGTACCGGTAACGACCACGGTCTGCAGCTGCTTGGGCTGCTCCGAGGTGTCTTTGGCATCTTGGGTCTGCGCGGCGTCCGTGGACTGCCCCGTCTCCTGGGCAATCGTGGACCCAACGAAACCGGCCATGCTCACGGCAAGCGCAAGCCGGATGGCCGTATTCAACGACGTGTGGTTGAACTTCATGAAATCTATCTCCCCAAATTACGAATAATGTGATGTGACGATCACGGGCGAACCTGATCGCCTTCGCTCCATCGAACCCAATGCGTCCATCGCGCCTGGAACCGTTGAGTCCGAGCACGAAGACGTTATTCCCGCAACATTGCGCCACCCCTGGCGCCGGGATGGTCTTTCTCGACCCCATACTCGAAAAAGATCCCCGGGCCTGTGTGCCTGATCATTACTGGCTGATCAAGCGTTCAGGCTGCGCCAAAGTATCTAGTGTGTGAGGTTAATGTCAACTCTTTGTGAACGCCGACGTCAATTGGCTGTTTCGATGCCTGCGGGGCGACCACTTTCGACGGCGGTACGAATTCAGCTGGTCGGATTGCTCGATGGGAATGTCGGAATCCAGCCAGGTCGGGAACCGGCCAAGTGTGACGAGCTGACTCGACCGTCCATACCTGAGGCACGCGAGGATCAATTTCGCGAGGCCTACCCCAAAAGCGCAAAAAGGGGGTGAGGTTCACTTGGCCAAGATCAGGAAGTGAACCTGACCCGTTCGGATCCCGTTCCCCGTTGATCTTCATGATGCGGCGCCCGCTATTCAGGCTGGCCGGGAAACTCGCACCAGCCGGGTATCGTAGGCCAGCAGCCGAAGCGCGTTGATCACTACCAACAGCGTCGATCCTTCGTGAAAGATCACCGCCGTGCCGATGTTCAGGCCCAGCAGCGCGGCAGGAATGAGGACCGCCACGACGCCCAGGCTCATCCACAGATTTTGCCGGATGATGCGGCTGGCTTGGCGCGACAGGCCGACAGCAAACGGGAGTTGGCCCAGGTCATCGGCCATCAGCGCCACATCGGCCGTTTCCAGCGCCACGTCGGAGCCGGCGCCACCCATCGCAATGCCCACGGTCGCGTTGGCCATCGCCGGCGCGTCGTTGACGCCGTCGCCCACCATGGCCACCTTGCCCGCGCTCGCGCGCAGTTGCTTGATGGCCTCGACCTTGTCCTGCGGCATCAAGTTACCACGCGCCTCAGTCAGCCCGACCTCTTGCGCCACCGACTGGGCCACGAGTTGATAATCACCGGACAGCATGATCAGCCGCTCGATGTCGAGGGCGCGCAATGCCTTCATCACTTCCGCGTTACCCGCACGTGGCGCGTCCATCAAGCCGAGCACGCCGAGGTAGCGTTCGCCCACGCGCACGACCATCGTCGTGCGACCTGTCCGGACGAGGCGCTCGCTGGCCTGCGCCAGCGCAGAGGGCAGCGGCGCGCCTTCAATCTCGCCAAAGAGTACGGGCTTGCCGATGTGCACTGCGCAGCCGTCCAGCCGGGCCTTCATGCCGCGGCCGGTGATCGCTTCGATCGCGGACACTTTGGGCAACGGTGCGGCCTCGTCCAGGCGGGTTCTGGCACCGGTCATCACCGCGCCGGCCAGCGGGTGGTCACTGTGTTCTTCGACGGCCAGCGCGACCCCGAGCAACTCTTCCCGGGTCGCACCGTCCGCCACAACCACGTCGGTCAGGCGAGGCTTGCCTTCGGTGAGCGTGCCGGTCTTGTCGAATGCAATCGCCGTCACCGAGCCGAGGTTCTCCAGCGGGCCGCCGCCTTTGATCAGGACCCCACCACGCGCTGCACGGGCGATGCCGCTGAGCACCGCGCTCGGCACCGAGATGGCCAGCGCACACGGGCTGGCCGCCACCAGCACCGCCATGGCGCGGTAGAAGCTGGCCGAGAACGGCTCGTCGACGACCATCCAACCGAGCATCAGGACGGCAACCAGTGCCAGTGCGGCCGGCACGAAGTAACGTTCGAAGCGCTCGGTGAAGTTCTGTGCGGGTGAGCGCTGCGTCTGCGCCTCGGCCACCATCCTGACCACACGCGCCATGGTCGACTGGCCGGCCAACCGGGCTACCATGATCTCGATCGCACCTGCACCATTGATCGTTCCGGCGAAGACGCGATACTCCGGGTCGAGGCGGTCGAACTGGTCCAGGGCCACGGTGGGGTCGTCGACCGCGCGTTTGTCGACAGGGACGCTCTCGCCAGTGACCGGAGCCTGGTTCACGCTCGTGGCGCCCAGCGTCACGAGGCCGTCGGCGGGCAGCCTTTCGTTGGGGTGGACGATCACCACATCGCCGACGACCAGATCGGCGACTGCGATGTCCAAAGTCACCCCCGCTCGGCGCACCAGCGCACGCTCGGGTGCCATCTCGGCAAGCGCTTCTATGGCCCGCCGGGCGCGTCCCATCGCGTAGTGTTCGAGCGAATGGCCCAGGCTGAACAGGAACAGCAGCAGCGCGCCCTCAGCCCACCGGCCGAGACTGGCGGCACCGATGGCCGCCACCAGCATCAGGGTGTCGATCTCGAAGCGGCGTGCACGCAGGTTGTCGATGGCCTCCCGCAGGGTGAAGTAGCCGCCGAACAGATAGGCCACGGCGTAGCAGGCGATGGGCACCCAAGGATGGGTGTGTACCGACCGGGACACGATCCAGCCGGTAGCGAGCAACGCACCGCAGATCAGGGAGAACGCAAGCTCGGATTGTTCGCCGAGAGGGCCGCCGTGTTCGTGGGCGTGATCGTGATCGGCGGCATCGATTCCAGTCTGCGCGACGGCGGGCAGCTCCACGGGCGTCGTGGCCAGGCGGATGCCGGATGCCGTCACTTGTTCAAGCAGGGCGGCCTTGGAAATTCGCTGCCGGTCGAACTCGATCCTGACCGCACCGGAGCCAGCGACCTCGGCTTCGAACACCCCTTCGAGTGAGCGAAGCCTGGCACCGAGGCTGCTTGCAGCCCGCGCATGAAAAGTGTCGATCGCTTGAACGATCAGATGTCCGACCTTCGACGTGATCTCGGCGCCGACGCTCTCCGCCAGCTCGCGCACCCGCTCCAGCGAGATGAGGTCGGGGTCGTAGTGGATGCACAGTTCGGCCGGACTGGCCGCTTCATCGACGACGTGGGCGTCCACGATCCCGCTGCGTGCTGACAGCGTATGGATCAACGCGCTGACACATCGGTCACGCGCGTCGGGCAGGTCGGGCAGCAGGAGCGGCAACTCCAGGTGCAACTTCGAGCCAGGTGTCACGGCAAGGCTCTCCTTGTTTCACAAGACGGCTTCAGGTTCATGTCCTTGGCGTCAGTAGGGGTTAGAGTCGTGGCCGGCCTCGCGAGACCGTTGGTCAGTTCGCGTTCCCACCAACAGCTTAATAGCTGGGGAAATCCCCCGATTCTGCCTTGTCTCCTGATCACATCTTGCATTGATGCGGAAGGGCCGGCGGGCAGTGCCCGCCCTACGGCGCTCTTGTAGGACGGGCACTGCCCGCCGGCCTTGTCGCGGCATTCCATCGAGATGTGACCAAGAGACGCGGTTCTGCCGGGGAACCCCCAAGGTTCGACTTTTACGGCGGTTGACACTTTAGAAGTGTTTCGAGCCCAGGCAAGTTTCCTCGAAGTGTCCGGTACCGAGCTCTTGACCTTCGATGGCGAAAAGGCCCCTTTGAGGGGCCAGTCATCGTAAAGCCTCCGGCTTTGCGGAGGATGCTTACTCTGCTGCAGAGTGCCGGCGCCGCCGTCTTCAGGCAGACAGACCCCGTTCCGCGTTGGGTACGGCTGCGGCAGATGAAAATTGAGTCTCAAGACGCCTTTCCGCGGGCCTCCACCGCGTCGATGTACTTCAACTCGCCCAACGACTTCGACTCACCCGGTATCAGTTTCAGACAGCTCCGATAAGCGGCGCGTGCCTCGTCATAGCGGTGCAGCTCCGTCAGGGCGTAGCCTTCTCCGCGAAGGGCCTTGCAGGTGACCGATTCCACTTCGCTGTCGAGCGAGGTGAGCGACGCAAAATCCGCTGCCGACCTGAAGTGTTCCAGCGATTCGTCCCCACGACGCAGTTGCTGGTAGGCGTAACCGATCTCGACGTTGTACTGCGCGTCGAACGGCGCCAGCGCCAGGGCTTTCTTCAATTCGACCAGCGCATCGCCGTAGCGGGCCATTTCGTTGTAGGCGTAGCCACGACCCCAGTAAGCCATCGACCAGGCTGGCCCCAGCACCACCACGGACTGGAAGGTTTTCTGTGTCGCGGGCAGCGCGGCATAGAGCAGCGCATCGACAGTGCCACGCGCGCTGAAGTAGGTTTCCTTGCGATCCCCGTATCTCGCTTCGTAGCGGTTCACCACCGCGTCGAACGGCCCGTCGATGGCGGCCTGGACATGGCCCTCGAGAACCATCTGCACGCCGTGCAGGACCTGTTCCACGTCCGTATTGGCCCGGTTCTGCCCGATCGGGCCATCCACCACCAGGTTGACCTGCGTACTGGCCGGAGGCGAGGACGCACATCCCGCCAGCACCAGTCCCGCAGCCAGCACCACCCCCCATCTCCTCGCAGCCATGCTTGCTTGCACTCCCTGAGTAAATCATCGAATGTGCGGCTCTCGCGCACACACAGGCACCGCCGTCCGTCGTATTCGCTTTTTACCTCAAATGGCCGCCATGGTGGTAAAGCCACCTGTGCGTCCACTCTGCAGCGCTGGATTTTCGGCCCCGAACCCTTCCTCCAAGACGTAACGGCCAGACCGATTCGTGGCGGCAGGCATTCGACGGGCGACGCTTGTCAGGGGCCAGTCAACAAATCCCGGTTACGCTTCCGTGCCCCATGGTTCGGAGAGTCAGTTGAACAGAGATGTGTATCGCCTGAACCATCAGCTCGACCGCCTGGAGCGGATCCTTCCGCCGTGGCTGCACCGCACCCTCAAATGGCTGCGTGAGCCCAAGGCCGGCTGGGTACGCATTCCCGTGGGCGTACTCCTGATCCTGGGCGGTATCTTCAGCATCCTTCCGTTGCTGGGTGTGTGGATGCTTCCCATCGGGCTGATTCTGCTGGCGCAGGACATCCCCTTCCTGCGCCGTCCACTGCGACGCGCGCTGATCTGGGCCGAAAGGCGCTGGATCCGCTGGAAACAGCGCCGTCGTGTGCGTTGAAGAGCGGCTGCGGCTTGGCTACTGCAAGCGACAGTGACAACACGGACACATCCGGTCACCTAGGATACCCGCTCTGGAACCTGCTTCAGGGAGCCCCTGGTGGCAGCGTGCCTACACTCCCTAGGAGGGCATTCTCATGAATCGGCTGAAGACCAAGATCTGCATCGTCACTGGCGCCGCACTCGGCATCGGGCGCGCCTGCGCACGGCGGATGGCGGAGGAAGGCGCGCGGGTGGCGCTGTTCGACTTGCTCGACAACGAGGGCCGGGAGCTGGAGCGCGAACTGCGCGCGAACGGACACGACGCCGGTTACTGGCACGTCGACGTGACCGACGAAGCCGCTGTCAAGGCGGCCATCGACGAGGTCGCCGAGCGCTTCGGCGGCCTGCATGTGCTGGTCAATAACGCGGGCATCGCCGGTGCCAACAAACCTACGCACGAACTCAGCGAGGCGGAGTGGGACCGGGTGATGGCGGTCAACGTCAAGGGCGTGTTCTTCAGCACCAAGCACGCCATCCCACACATGAAGCGTGCGGGCCACGGCAGCATCATCAACCTGTCGTCGATCTACGGACTGGTGGGTGCGCCGGACCTGCCGCCCTACCACGCCGCCAAGGGTGCGGTGAGGTTGATGAGCAAGACCGACGCGATGATCTACGCGCCGGATGCGATCCGCGTCAATTCGGTGCATCCCGGTTTCATCTGGACGCCCCTGGTCGATCACTTTCTGCAAGACAGCGGTGCCACCGATCTCGATGCCGCGCGCCGCCGGACCGACCAGATGCATCCGCTGGGGCATATGGGCGAACCGGACGATATCGCCTGGGGCGTGGTCTATCTGGCATCGGACGAAGCAAAGTTCGTCACCGGTAGTGAACTGGTGATTGATGGCGGCTACACGGCCCATTAGCCGATTGTAAAAATAGTCGGGTTCAATTCTGCCCTTCCATGAGTGAACCTGACTCGGTTAGCCTCTTTGCCCGCTCGCCGTATTGCCGTGGCCGAAGTCGCCTCGCCGGTCGGGGCCGCGCCGAGGCGGAAATCCAGCGAACCGCGCTCGACGTACGCTGAGGCATACCCTGGGAGACAAGCATGTCGCACAGAAAGCAGATCGTCGGCTTGATCGCCTGGCTGCTCCTGAGCTTCGCTGCCGCCGCCATCGGCGCACTCGCCTCCGTGCAGGCCGCCACGTTCTACCAGCAACTGGCCCAGCCCTCCTGGGCGCCGCCTTCGTCGGTGTTCGGGCCGGTGTGGTCGGTGCTGTATGCGCTGATGGGCATCGCCGCGTGGCTGGTCTGGCGCGAGGGCGGCTGGCGCCGGCAGCGTGGCGTGCTGGCGCTGTTCGTGATCCAGCTGGCGCTGAATGTGCTGTGGAGCTGGCTGTTCTTCGGCTGGCATCGTGGCGCATTGGCATTCGCCGACATCGTGCTGCTGGAGCTGCTGATCGTGGCCACCGTGGTCGGCTTCTGGCGGGTGCGGCCCCTGGCCGGTGCGCTACTGGTTCCGTACCTTTGCTGGGTGGGTTTTGCCGCGGCGCTGAACTTCGTTGTGTGGCAGCTGAATCCACAGATTCTGGGTTGAGTCCCTGGTCACCCGTTAGCGAGTGCCCGCGCGGCTGATGCCCGCCGATCAATCCGACTGGTGCATGCCAGCGATCGTGCAGTTCAGGCTTTGCGCTTGCTGGGTACTGCCGCGTTCGGTGCAGGCTTTTTTGCCGACGCCGGCGCGCAGGACTTGCCGCTGGCGCTGCAGCAATTCTCGGTAAGGTAGCCCACCAGGGCGGTCATGGCATCCAGCACCGGCGAGTAGTAGATGAAGCGGCCGTCCTGCCGGCTGGTGATCAGGCCGGCGTGCACCAGCTGTTTCAGGTGGAACGAGAGTGTGGCGTTGGCCAACTCCAGCTTTTCGGCGATCGCGCTTGCTGCCAGGCCCTCGGGCGCATGCTCCACGAGCAGGCGATACACGGCCAGTCGCGACTCCTGGGCGAGTGCGGACAGGACGGCGATGGCTTGTTTGGTCTGCATGATCGGGTGGCCATGTCGCGGTGGTCTCGGGTGAGCCCTCGTTTTCAGTGTAGTGGCGGTCTGGGCTGATCGGATCGATCACCAGGGCGGCGCTGCATCAGGTCTGTGGCGATTCGTACCACGGCTTGCTGCGGTTGACGATGCGAACCACCGAGAGCATCACCGGTACTTCGATCAGCACGCCGACCACGGTCGCCAGCGCGGCACCCGAGTGCACGCCGAACAGGCCCACGGCGGTGGCCACGGCCAGCTCGAAGAAGTTGCTGGCGCCGATCAACGCGGAAGGGCCGGCCACGCAGTGCGGCACGCCGAAGCGACGATTGAGCCAGTAAGCCAGGCCGGAGTTGAAGTACACCTGGATCACGATCGGCACGGCCAGCATCGCAATGACGGCCGGCTGCGCCAAGATCTGCCGACCCTGGAAACCGAACAGCAACACCAAGGTGGCGAGCAACGCGGACAGCGATACCGGACCCAGTCGTTGCAACAGCGTCTGCAGTCGCGCTTCACCGCCGCGCACGAGTATCCGGCGGCGCAGCAGCACGCTGATGGCCACCGGCAGCACGATGTAGAGCAACACCGAAAGCAGCAGCGTGTTCCACGGAACGCTGATCGACGAGATGCCCAGCAGCAGGGCGACGATCGGCGCGAACGCGACCACCATGATGGCGTCGTTCAGGGCAACCTGGCTCAGGGTGAAGTTCGGTTCGCCGTGGCACAGGTTGCTCCAGACGAACACCATCGCCGTGCACGGCGCGGCGGCCAGCAGGATCAGGCCGGCGATGTAGGAGTCGAGCTGGTCGGCGGGCAGATAGTCGGCAAACACATGGCGGATGAAGATCCATCCCAGCAAGGCCATCGAGAACGGTTTGACTGCCCAGTTGATGAACAGGGTGACGCCGATGCCTTTCCATTGCCGGCGCACACCACCCAGTGCACCGAAGTCGATCTTCAGCAGCATCGGAATGATCATCAGCCAGATCAGCACGGCCACGGGCAGGTTCACCTGGGCGACCTGCATCTTGCCGAGCACCTCGAAGCCGCCGGACAGCGTGCGGCCGAGCAGTGTGCCGGTCACGATGCACAGCAGCACCCAGACGGTGAGATAGCGTTCGAAGAAGCTGATGTCACCGTCGCCGGTGGCCGCTCCTGCGGATAGCTCGCTCATGTCGTTGACTCCTCGTCGCCGGTGGCCGCGCCGATGCGATCCAGCGCGTGCTGCAGGTCGTCGCGGCACATCGTTTCCACCGGCAGCGCCAGCAGCGCGGTGAGGCGATGGAGGATCCGTTTGTGTGCTTGGCGAAACGCTTCACCCAGTGCCTCCGCATCTTGGGCCATCGCCGGATCGGGCAAGCCCCAATGACTCCGCACGAAGTCACCCGGAAACACGGGGCAGGTTTGGTTCGCCGCGTTGCCGCAGACGGTGATCACGATATCCAGTGCTGGCGCGCCTGCATGCGCAAAGCGGTCCCATGACTTGCTGGCGAGGCCGTCACTGGGCATGTCGACGGCCGCAAGCTGTTTGATCGCAGCAGGATGGACCCGGCCGGTGGGCTGGCTGCCCGCGCTGAACGCCTCGAAGCGTCCCTGGCCCAGGTGGTTGAGCGTCGCCTCGGACAGGATGCTGCGGGCGGAGTTGCCGGTGCAGAGGAAGAGAACGCGGCAGGGATTCATGTCAGCGCCGGATTGAATTTCATATTTCCAAGAATATAGAATTATTTGATCAACACAACACCGAGCCGTGGCCATGACCATGCAGGACCTGCCCCATATTGATCCCGATGCGCTGGAGACGCCCAGCCTGGAGCGGCTGGGCCTGCCGGCGGCCTCCGGCCATCCGCCGCGCATCCTGATCCTGTATGGCTCGCTGCGACCGCAGTCGTTCAGCCGCAAGCTGGCGCTGGAGGCCGAGCGCATCCTGCGACAGTTTGGCGCCGAGACGCGGGTGTTCGATCCGCACGAGCTGCCGTTGCTGGACAGCGTGCCCGCCAGCCACCCCAGGGTGCAGGCATTGCGCGCGCTGTCGCTGTGGTCCGAAGGGCAGGTATGGGTCAGTCCCGAGCGGTATGGCGCGGTGACCGGCGTGTTCAAGAACCAGATCGACTGGCTGCCGCTGTCAGAGGGCGGTGTGCGTCCGACCCAAGGGCGCACGCTCGCGGTCATGCAGGTTTGCGGCGGCTCGCAGTCATTCAATGTGGTGAACACCTTGCGCCTGCTCGGGCGCTGGATGCGCATGGTGACCATTCCAAACCAGTCCGCGGTCGCCAAGGCCTGGCAGGAGTTCGACGACGCCGGCCACATGAAGCCTTCGCCGTTCCATGACCGGGTGGTGGACGTGATGGAAGAGCTTTTCAAGTTCACGCTGATGGTGCGCGATCGCAGCGATTATCTGGTCGACCGCTACAGCGAACGCAAGGGTGCCACCGCGGCGCGGGCGCTGGCGGCGGCGTCAGGCGCGGTGGAAACAGCCGTGTAGCCGCTGGACGTCCCGGTCGGTGCCGAGCATGTCCGGCTTCTGCGGTCATGCTGCGCAGTCGCTGCGCCGAAGGAGCCTGACTTTGCCGCGTGGCATCCCCGCAGATCCGTCAGCGAGCGAGCGCACTGTACGCCTCCAGCGCTTGCTGACGCGAGTGGGCGAGATCGACCATCGGTGCCGGATAGCCGCTGCGCCCGAGTACGGCTTTGTCCTTCCACGGCTCGTGCAGCAGCGCCAGCGGCGCGTCGGCCAGTTCCGGCAACCAGCGGCGCAGGTAGGTGCCGTCCGGATCGAACTTCTTCGCCTGGGTGAGTGGATTGAACACGCGAAAATATGGCGCGGCGTCCGCGCCGCATCCGGCCACCCACTGCCAGCCCAGCGTGTTGTTGGCCAGGTCGGCGTCGACCAGGGTGTCCCAGAACCAGCGTGCGCCGTGGAGCCAGTGCTGGCGCAGGTTTTTGGTGAGGAAGCTGGCCACGATCATGCGCACGCGGTTGTGCATCCACCCGGTGTGCCACAGCTCGCGCATGCCGGCGTCGACCAGCGGAATGCCGGTGCGGCCCTGCTGCCAACGCTCGATCGATGATGGGTTCGCGGATGCCCAGCGAAATCCGTCGAAGCGCGGATTGAAGTTGTCGGTCGGTGTGTGCGGAAAGTGGTAGAGCAGGTGATGGGCGAATTCGCGCCAGCCCAGTTCGCGCAGATAAGGCTCGATATCGGGGCGACGTTTTGCGTCGGTGGCGCGGCTGCGACGGTCGAGTTCGAAGTGGATCTGCCGCGGCGAGATCTCGCCGAAGTGCAGGTGTGGCGACAATCGCGAGGTGCCGTGGCGCGCGGGCAGGTCGCGGGCATGGGCGTAGTTACCGATGGCGTCGTCGCCGAAGATCTCCAGTAATTCGTGTGCACCGGCTTCGCCCGGTTGCCAGTGCCCATTCAAGCCACCCGCCCAGTCGCCGCGCGGCAGCAGTTCCAGCGCCGCGAGCGGAAGGCCGTCGGCCAGCTCACGCCAACCCGGCACGCGTGGCGCCGGCAATGGTTCGACCGGCTGCAGTTGCGCACGCAGGTTGCGCCAGTATGGCGTGAACACCTTGTACGGCTGGCCTTGCCGGGTGCCGATCAGCCACGGCTCGCACCACAGCGCGGCGTTGTGGCTGTGCACCGCGATGCCCTCGTCCTGCAGTGCGCTCTTGATGCGGGTGTCACGCTCGATCGTGGCCGGTTCGACCAGGCGATTCCAGTACACCGCGCTGGCGCCGCTCTGTACGATCAGTTCGCGCAAGACCGCCAGCGGTTCACCGCGACGCAGATGCAAGCCGGCACCGGCGTCGCGCAGGTCCTGATCGAGGGCGGCCAGCGAATGATGCAGCCACCAGCGGCTGGCGGCGCCGGCCGGCCAGGCGCCGTCGTCGTCAGCATGGATGAAAACCGGCAATACCTGCGAGTGCTCGGCACAGGCAACACTCCACGCGGGGTTGTCGGCCAGGCGCAGGTCGCGCCGGAACAACACCAGCCCCGTGCTCATCGAGGCGTGTTCCGTCGAGGTGCCATGGTGGCGATCAAGGCCCGGGCAACGACCGCGGCGCGCGGGGCCATTGATCGGGATCGCATACCTCCGCGCTCTGCCTGGACGCCGCCATGGGCACGCTCTTCGGCTCGCTGTCCAGCGCGGCTCGCATCACAGCGGGCATATCGACGTGCTGCGCCGACCCGTACGGCGCGTCGGGCGCGGCGTGGTTTGGGGAATATGTCACGGCTCGAATCGCCCGCAAGGGCGCTACCTCGGTGACAGTGTGGTCTGCGGCCATCATACGCAGGTTCGCGCTGGGGACGGCCGGATGGACCACGAGGCGAAAGCAGGGCGGTTCCACGGCGGCTCGTGTCAACCCGAGGTTTCCGGATTCACCGGATGAATGCGTCGCATGAGCAGTGCCTGCCTTGGTAGGCGTGCACGGCAGGGTTTGCGATGATGACGGGCATGATCGAACGCAAGACCCTGATGGCAACCCCTGTTCGCCTGGCCCGGCATCTGTTGCCGCTCTCCTCGCGCCGTCCACGCGACTTGCTGGACAGCTTGCCGGCGTTTGCCGTGGCGGCGGATGCGATCACCTGCCTGCCCGACCCGGTGGCGTTCCGCGAGACCTTGTTGCAGTTGATCGCCCAGGCCGCCCGGCGCATCGTGATCGTGACTTTGTATCTGGAGGACGATGAGGCCGGTCGCGAAGTGCTGCAGGCCTTGTACGCGGCCAAGGCGCGTCGGCCCGGGTTGCAGGTTGCGGTGTACGTCGACTGGCATCGCGCCCGGCGCGGCCTGATCGGCAAGGCCAAGAGCGCAGGCAATGCCGGCATGTACCGGGAGTTCGCCGAGCGGCTGGGCGACGGCGTGGCGATCTACGGCGTGCCGGTTCAAAATCGCGAGCTGTTCGGGGTGCTGCACCTGAAAGGCTTCGTGATCGATGATGCGTTGCTGTACAGCGGTGCCAGTCTCAACGATGTCTACCTCGCCCGGCACGGGCGCTACCGTCTCGATCGCTATCACCTGTTGCGTCATGCGGCGCTGGCCGAGTCCATGGTGGACTTCATCCACCGGTACATCGGCGGCAGCGCGGCAGTGCGGCGGTTGAGCCTGGCGACCCTGCCCGCCACGCGCCGACTGCAGCCGGCCATTCGCCAGCTGCGCCAGCAACTGCAGTCGGCGGGCTACAGCGTGTCGCCCGAAACACCGGGGCCGCGCGAGGTGGCGGTGACGCCGCTGCTCGGCTTCGGCCGCACCCACAACATGCTGAACGAAGTATTGCTGGCGCTGCTGCGCGGCACGCGTGAACGCGTGATGCTGCTGACCCCCTACTTCAACCTGCCGCGCCCGGTGCGGCTGGTGCTGGGGCAACTGCTGCGACGTGGCTGCCGCATCGACATCATGGTCGGCGACAAGACCGCCAGCGATTTCTTCATTCCGCCTGACCAGCCGTTCACCGCGATCGGGCTGCTGCCCTACCTGTATGAAAACAACCTGCGCCGCTTCGCGCGCGCACGCCGCAAGCAGATCGATACGGGGCAGCTGAACCTTTACCTGTGGCGCGATGGCGACAACAGCTACCACCTGAAAGGCCTGTTCATCGACGACGACGTGGCGGTGCTGACCGGGCACAATCTCAACCCGCGGGCGTGGTCGCTGGATCTGGAGAACGCATTGCTGCTGCGCGATCCGGCTCGGCTATTGCGGGCCCAGCACGAAGCGGAGTGGGCGGCCTTGCGCCGGCATGCCACGCGGCTGGCGGATTACCACGCGCTGGAAAGCCCGCGGCACTATCCGTCCGAGGTGCGCAAGCTGTTGAAACGACTCAAGCGTACCCAGCTCGACCGACTGTTCAACCGATTGCTGTAGGAGCCCGCCCGCGGGTGATGCTTCTGCTCTGAGGCACGACGAAAAATCAAGCCAGAAGCATCGCCCGCAGGCGGGCTCCTACGAGCCGCTGGCGAGGCGGTCCAGGCGCATGCCCAGCCAGTTCGCCACGTTCGGCCATTCCTCGGCCAGGATGCTGAAGCACACCGTGTTGCGCAGGCTGCCGTCGACGCGGCGCTTGTGCGCGCGCAGGATGCCCTCGCGCTGTGCGCCGAGGCGCTCGACGGCGCGTTGCGAATCCTCGTTCTCCTCGTCGGTGTGGAAGGCTACCGCCACGCAGCCCAGGGTTTCGAACGCGTGTTCCAGCAACAACTGTTTGCAGGCGGTATTGAGGTGGCTCTTCTGCCAACGCTTGGCATACCACGTATAGCCGATGGCCAGGCGCGGCAGGGCGGTGTCGATCTCGTAATAACGTGTGCTGCCGACGATCTCGCCACTGCCGGCTTCACGCACGGCGAAGGGCAGCATCCGTCCTTCGGCCTGGCCTTGCAGGGCTTTTTCGACGTAATCGCGGGTATGCCCGGGGGACGGCACGCTGGTGGCGGCGAGGTTCCACAACTCGCCGTCGGCGGCGGCAGCTTCCAGCGCCGGGACGTGGTCCAGGCATAGTGGCTCCAGCAGGACGTAGTCATCCTGCAGCCGGGTTGGGGTAAACGGGTTCATGAATGTTCCAGGAGGTGGTTCAAGCGTCGAGATCGGGGATCAGCCTGCTCTCCAGCCGCGCGATGTGATCCTTCAGCAGCAGCTTGCGTTTCTTCAACCGGGTCAACTGCAGCTCGTCGCGGCCGATGGCGTGCGCCAACTGCTCGACGGCAGCGTCCAGATCGCGATGCTCCAGCTTGAGCTCGGCAAGCAGGTGGACGATTTCGGAGGGATCCTGGAGCTGCATGGTGCTGGCGGTCGTGCGGCGAGTCGCCTATTTTAGCGCGCGCGCGCCCCACGTGGGGACGGGGGTTGATCGCAATTGTTCCGCGGTGCGTCATGGCCCGATATTTGCCCGGCGGCTGCGTCGGCAGGCGCAGGTCTTGGTATAGTCGGGAGCACGCCTCGTCGCCGGCACGCCCGCGCGATCCGCATGCCGCAGATACCTGCTCCCCGGCGATGATGCGACGCGCCTTGCAGGTCGCCATGCTTGTTCCCCGCCCACCTATCGAGTACCGAACGTGTCTTTTTTTACTTCTCTTGAAATGGCCCCTGCCGATCCGATTCTGGGTCTTACCGAGACCTACCTGGCCGACCCGCGACCGGGCAAGATCAATCTTGGCGTGGGCATCTACGTTGACGAGCAGGGTCGCATTCCGCTGCTGCCGACCGTGCACGAGGTGGAAATGACGTTGGCCGCGGCAGCCAAACCGCGCGGTTACCTGCCGATCGATGGCCTGCCCGCGTACAACCAGCTGACCCAGCAATTGGTGTTCGGTGCCCAGTCGCCGCTGCTGGCGGCCGGGCGCGTGGCCACCGCGCAGACCATCGGCGGCAGCGCGGCGCTGCGCGTGGCGGCCGATCTGCTGAAACAGATCAGGGGCGGGCATGCGAAGATCGCGATCAGCGACCCGAGCTGGGGCAACCACCACGTGGTGTTCCGCACCGCCGGTTTGGAGCTGCTGAAGTACCGCTATTACGACCCCGCCACCCATGGCGTCGATTTTGCCGGCATGCTTGAGGACCTGGGCAAGCTGGAACCGGGCACCGTGGTGTTGTTGCATGCGTGCTGCCACAACCCGACCGGGGTCGACCTGGATGCGACGCAGTGGCAGCAGACGATCGAAGTGCTGAAGGAACGCAAGCTACTGCCGTTCGTCGACATGGCCTACCAGGGCTTCGACCGGGGTACCGACGCCGATGCCACTGCCGTGCGCCTGCTGGGGGAGTCCGGCATCGAAGCCTTCGTGGTCGTCAACTCGTATTCCAAATCATTCTCGCTGTATGGCGAGCGGGTTGGCGCGTTGTCGATGGTCGGCGTCGATCGCGACGAGGCCGCGCGCTTGCAGTCGAAGATCAAACAGGTCGTCCGCACCATCTATTCCAGTCCGTCCACGCACGGCGGCGCGCTGGTGGCCGGCGTGCTCGGCAGCACCGAGCTGCGTGCGCGCTGGGAGCAGGAACTGGGCGAAATGCGCGAGCGTATCCACAGCATGCGCGCCGGCCTGGTCGAACGCCTGACTACGCAAGGTGCCGCGGGGTTCGACTTCGTCAACCGCCAGGCCGGCATGTTCTCCTACTCGGGCCTGAGCAAGGCGCAGGTGCTGCGCCTGCGCGAGGAACATGCGATCTACGCGCTGGACAGCGGCCGCATCTGCGTGGCCGCACTCAACCACTCGAACCTCGACACCGTGGCTGCCGCGATCGCCGCCGTCACTCGCTGAACCTCCGCATCCGTCGTTCCGGCGCCGGCCGGAATCCAGCGTACTGGCCCTCCGCCGGCACCGGGTTCCGGCCGGCGTCGGAACGACGGCAGAAACACACCCTGCCCGATGGCAGCCATGACCCGGATACCGAATGTTCTTTCGCAATCTCACGCTGTTCCGTTTTTCCCCCGCCGTGGCCACCGATCTGGACCGCCTCGATGAAGCGCTGGGCGAGCATCGTCTGCGCCCCTGCGGCGCGCTGGAGATGTTTACCCGGGGATTCGTGCCGCCGGTCGGCCGCGGCGAGGGCGAGCCGCTCACGCACACGGTCAAGCCATATACCCTGTTCACCGTAGGCGGCGAGGACAAGCTGCTGCCGTCGGCGGTGATCAACGACGAGCTGCAGCGCAAGGTGCAGAAGATTGCCGAGGAAGAGGGTCGCAAGGTCGGTGGTCGCGAACGCAAGCGGATCAAGGAGGATCTGCTGACCGAGCTGTTGCCACGCGCGTTCGTGCGCAACTCGCGGATGTCGGCCTATGTTGACAGGAAAAACGGTTGGCTGGTGCTGGACACCGCCAGCCGCAAGTCTGCCGAGAATGCGTTGACCGAGGTGCGCGAGGCACTGGGCAGCTTCCCCGCGGTGCCGCTGGCGCCGGAAGAAGGCCCACGCGTGCTGATGACCGACTGGCTGGCCAACGGCAACCTGCCGGCCGGGCTGACGCTGGGCGACGAATGCGAGCTGCGCGATCCGGCCACCGCTGCCGGCGCGATCGCCCGCTGTCGCCGCCAGGATCTCGACGCCGAGGAGGTCAAGGAGCACCTGCGCAACGGCAAGCAGGTATTCATGCTGGGGCTGACTTTCGACGACCGCATCAGCTTCGTGCTGGGTGAGGATCTGGTGATCCGCAAGCTGAAGTTCCTCGACGTGGTGATGGACGAGCTGGGCGACAGCCAGCAGGACGCCCATGCCGAGATGGATGCCAGTTTCGCCCTGCTGACCCTGGAACTGGCACGGTTGCTGGACAAACTGGAGGAATGGTTCGGCCTGCCGCGTCCCGCTGAAGGCTGAGATTGGCGTCCGGCAAGGCCTGGTGACCAGCCGACGCGAAACCCTTGCACGGCGATGCCGGCTTCCCGGCATACTGTCGGTCCGGGTACGTAACGCGGGTTACACGCGGTGGCCCGGCTGGACGGCAAGATCATGACGCAGCATCTCGAAGGCGACTGGCTGGAACTGGCGACAGCGAGCGGCAACACCATTTTGGTGCAGCGAGCTGCGCATCCGCGTGCGCGGCGGCTGCGTCTGACGGTGACGCCGAAGGGTGCGCGTGTGTCGTATCCGCGCGGCACGCATCCGGCCCAGGTCAGTGCCTTCCTGCGCAGCCATGCGGACTGGCTGGAGCGGAAACTCGACGAACTGAACCTGACCGTGAAACCGCTGCCGCCGCTGCGGGTCGGCCACCCTTGCATCTTCCCGCTGCGCGGCGAGGCGGCGGAGCTGGGCTGGGCCGAGGGGGCCTATCCGAAGATCGAGGCGCATGCGCAGGGCCTGACCCTGGTGATCCCGCGCCCACACAGCCGTGCGTTGCCGATCGCCCGCGGCCTGCTGGCCTCACATCTGGAGGCGCTGATCCGGCGCGACGTATCGCGCTGGTTGGCCGGCTACGTGCCGCAGCTCGGTCTGGCGCCCACCTCGTTGCGGATTCGCCCGATGAAGAGTTTATGGGGCAGCCTGGACACGCGCGATCGCATCAATCTCGATTTGGCGCTGGCCCTGGCGCCCCCGGCGGCGCTGCGTTATGTGCTGGCGCACGAGTTGTGCCATCTCAAGGTGCGCAACCATTCGCCGCGATTCTGGGTGCAGGTGGAGCACTTGTTTCCCGACTGGCGCGAACAGCGTGACTGGCTGCGCCAGCACGGCGCGATCCTCAAGACCGAGCTGGATCGACTGATCGCCGACGTGGCCGATTGAGGTCCGTTGCGCCAAGGTTCAGCGCTTGAGCAGGTCGCGCACGCATTGCACCAACTCGGTCTGGGCGAACGGTTTGCCGAGCACGACGATCTGCGGGTGGGCGGTGCGGAAATCGGATTGATCCGCGCCGGAAAGAACCATGAACGGGACGTTGCTGTGCAGGAGCGTGTCGGTGAGCTGTTCGGCGTGGTCCCCGCGCAAGTGCATGTCGATGATGGCGGCGTCGAAGCTGGCCATTTCCGCCTCGATCAGGGCATTGTCCAGGGTTGCCACCACCAGCACCCGCAAGCCCATGTCGAGCAGGATCTGCTCGACGAGCATCGCCACGATGGCATCGTCCTCGACCAGCAACACGCATGACTGGGATGTCTCGGGTCCGCGCCCGCGGTTGGCGTCTGCCGGGTCGGTGCGGTCGGTGCTCAAGGCTGAAGGAGTCCATGGACGGCACGCAGCAGATCATCCACCCCGAACGGCTTGGGCAGCAGCTCCATCGCGTTGTTGGTGCCGGTCAGGTCGAAGATGGAGTTTTCAGCGTAGCCAGTCACGAACAGGACGCGCAGCTCGGGCCGCTCCCGCCGTGCCTGTTCGGCCAGCACACGACCGTTGAGGCCCGGTAGCCCGACGTCGGTGATCAGCAGGTCGATATTGGCGTTCGACTGGATCAGGGCCAATGCGGTATTGCCGTCTGCGGCCTGGAGACAGCGCCAGCCTTGATCGTGCAGCACCTCCAGGATCAACTCGCGGATCACCGGTTCGTCCTCAACGATCAGCACGGTATGCGTCTTCGATGACATGGGCATGGGTTGATTCTGTGTGGTTTCGGAAGCTCGCGCCGAATAGTCTTCAGTGTAACGCGGCAGGTAGAGCATCACGCGCGTGCCGCGGCCGGGTTCGCTGTCGATGGCGATATGCCCGTGCGACTGCTTGGCAAAGCCATAGGACATCGACAAGCCCAGGCCGGTACCTTCGCCAAGT
>JACDJC010000936.1_pt1 | contig 29263 bp, 29 predicted proteins | sample 7454191 | NCBI WGS metagenome assembly JACDJC01 (sample SAMN14253291, study PRJNA609438) | sludge metagenome | isolation source: sludge after 25d culture with pyrite and EDTA | collected 2018-12-20 | reverse complement strand
CTGGAAACCGGCTATGCCAATGCCGACGTGGCCGGGCTGCTGCAGCAGCAGGTCTGGGGCGCGGGCTTCCCGCCGCCGATTTTCCGCGATACTTTCTATGTCAGGCAGCAGCGGCTGCTGAAGGACAAGCATCTGAAGCTCAGCCTGGAGCGGGGTCACCAGCGTTTCGATGCGATCTGGTTCAATCGGGCGGAAATGCTGCCCGAAATGGTGGATGCGGCTTATCGGCTGGACCAGAATGTGTGGAACGGCACGGTATCGGCACAGCTGATCATCGAGTACGCTTGTGGCGTCTAGGGCCCGTCCACGCCAAAAGGCGGGCGGCGCCGGCCCTAGTCATCCGCAACGGCTCGCGCCGGCAGGGTCGCCAGCAGCAGGCCGGCCAGCGCCATTGCGAACGCCAGCAGCTGCATGGGGCTGAACGCCTCGCCCAGCGCCGCCACGCCCACCACGGCGGCGCCCACCGGCAGCATGACCGTGAACACTCCCGCCCGCGACGCCGGGACCGACTTCAACCCCGTCATCCACAGCCACACCGTCCACACGCTGGCCGCCAGCCCATAGAACAGCAGCGACAGCCACATCGCCCCGGAAACGGCAAAGAAATCGAAGCTCAGGGCCGCATAAAGGCCCAAAGGCGTCATCAGCGCGAACCCCCACAGATTGATGACCGCGCTGATGCGCTTGGGCCCCATCACCGCCGTCAACCGCTTCCCGATGACCGCGTACGACGCTTCGCAGAACACGGCGCCCAAGATCAGCAGATTGCCCAGCCAGGCCAGGCCGCCCGGATCCGCCGGCAACTGCCCCGCGCCGGCGGCCTTCGCCTGCGCGAGCGACAGGATCAGCATGCCCAGCCCGCCGCAGGCCACCGCCGCCCAGGTGCGCCGGCCGATGCGCTCCTTCAGGAAGACTCGGCTCAGCAAGGCCACCGCGGCCGGAATGAAAGACAGGATCACGCCCGCGGAAACGACCGACGTCAGGCTGACGCCGGCCAGCATGCACAAGGTGAAAAGGAAATTGCCTAGGAAGGACTCCAGGAAGATGAGCCAGCGCGTGCGCGTGGAAAGCGCGGGCTCGTGGGCGGGCTTTCGTATCCAGCGCAGCATGGCCACGGCGCCTATGCCGAAACGGAGCCAACCCAGCAGGAACACCGGAAACACGGCCGCCAAAGGCTTGCTGAGCGCCACGTACGCGCCCACCAGCGACATGCTGAGCGCGAGGCAGCCGTAGGCCAGCAGGCGGTTTCCGGCGGCGGACGGAAGCGACGGATGCTTGGACAAATGCTCTTCCCAAAAATACCGTCAGCATACAACCGATCCGCCCAGCCTCCATCGCTCAGGCTCCCGGCTGGGGCGATGACGCGCACATTTCCGGAGAGCCGATCATCTTGCGGCCGGCCTCTTCGATTTCCTCCGGCGTCAAATCCCTGACGTGGCTGGCGATCGACCAGCGGTGGCCGTATGGGTCTTCGTAGACGCCGTAGCGGTCGCCCCAGAACATGTCGCGCACCGGCAGCATGGCTTTCGCGCCCGCCTCGTCCAGTTTCTTCGCCTGGGCATCCACGTCGCGGACGTAAAGGTGGATGCCGACCGGCGTGCCCTTGAGCTGCCTGGGGCCGGGCGCCCCCCATTCCAGGTTTTCTTCCGCAAGAAACAAGGCGGATTCGCCTATGCGCAGGCAGGCATGGACGATTTTGCCGTCCGGCCCATGCAGCCTGGATTCTTCCCGGGCGTCGAACGCCTTCTTGTAGAACTCGATGGCGCCGGCCGCGTCCTTGCACACCAGGTGCGGCGTCACGGCGCTCATGCTCGGCGGTATCGGGCTCACGGCCCCGCCGCCTTCCGGCTGGAGATCGAACAGCGCCTTCCAGGACCGCATGTCGAAGGGCGCCGAGAAATGCTCGTGCTCGATCAGCCATTTATCGCCCTGGCGGCGATAGACCGAGGTCATGCGCATCCATGAGGCCTGTTCCTTGCCTTGCTCGTCGACCATCCCGCAGCGGATCAGCCCGTAGGCGCAAGCGAAATCGCCCGCGACGTGTATGACCGGGTCCCGCAATTGGAAGATCATGGGTCCCGGGCACATTTCCATGCAGGCCTTCCAGTGCGCCCCATAGGCCTGCGCGCCCTTGAACTGCAAGGCCTGCACGGCGTCGAACGCCAGCACCTCATCCGCATAGTGCGCCATGATGGCCTGGACATCGCCCCTGCCGAGCGCGCCGACCCATGTTTTCATCGCGCGCTCGACTTCGCCGCGCGCGGTATTGCTGTCAATCTCGTGCATCGTCTTCTCCTGTCGTGAAAATTTGAGGAGGGTTCCACACCCTGGTTCAAATTTACCATCATGAAGTCCTAAAAAACAACTAAACAGATTTTTTTCAGGAGTTTGGTGGTATACTGTTACGCATGGCAATAAAACGAAGCTACTCCGACGGCTGCGCGGCGGCGCATGCGCTCGATCTCGTGGGCGAGCGCTGGGCGCTGCTCATCGTGCGCGAACTGCTGCTGGGCCCCAAGCGCTTCACGGACCTTCGCGCCGGCCTGGCGGGCATCAGTCCCAATGTGCTCACCCAAAGGCTGGGCGAGCTGGAAGCCGCTTTCGTGCTCAGGCGCCGCAAGCTGCCTCCTCCCGCCAGCGCCTGGGCCTACGAGCTCACCGATTGGGGGCGCGAACTGGAGCCCGCGGTCATGGAACTGGTGCGCTGGGGACTGCGGTCGCCGGCATTCATCCGCGGCGCGCCGCTGGGGGTGGACGCCCTGGTCCTGTCATTCAAGGCCCTGGCCTGTCCCCGGCGTCTGCATGGGCGCGAACTGCGCATCCAGCTGCAGCTCGAAGGCCAGGCATTCCTCGTCGAAGCCGGCGGCGGCGAACTGAAGGTCCGGCGCGGGGAAGACGAGCACGCCCGGGCCTGCGCCACAGCCGATACACAGACCTTGCTGCGGCTCGCGTATGGCAAGGCGGACCTGCATGAAGCGCTGCGCTCCGGCAAGCTCACGCTGTCGGGGGACCCCGCGGCCCTGCAGGCCTTCTTCGACCTGTTCGCGCTGCCCGGTCCGGCGCCGCAAGCGGGCGCGTAAGGCCGGCCGCTGCCTAGCGCCGGGTGGAAAACCAGATGCCGCCGACGATCAGGGCGAAGGCCGCGGCATGGTACAGATGCGGCATTTCGCCCAGGAAGGCCGAGGACATCAGCGCCGCGAACAAAGGCGTCAGGTTGCTGAAGAAGCCGGCCGTGGCCGGCCCCGCCCGCTGCACCCCTATGCCCCAGCACATGAAGGCGATGATGGCCGGGCCCACCGCCACGTACAGCAGCGCCGCGCCCAGCGGCAGGCTCCATTCGATCGCGGCGCTCGACAGCGCCCATTCCCCGGCGGCGAACAGGCCCGACCACATCACGCCGAAAGACAGTTGCGCGACCAGGAAAGTGGCCCAGTTCCGCCGGATCTCGGGCGTGTCGGCCGACTGCACCAGCATCCAGCTATAGAAGGCCCAGATTATGGTCGCGACGATCATGAAGATGTCGCCGGCGACGAAACGCAGCTGCAGCAACTGCTGCCATTCGCCGCGCCCCAGCACCACCAGCACGCCCGTCAGGGACAGCATGGCGCCCAGCAACTGCCGGCCGGCGATGCGGCTGCGAAAGAACAGCATGCCGATCAGCAGCATCCACACGGGCATGCTCGCCCCCACCAGGGTGACGTTGATGGGCGTGGAGCTGTGCAGGGCCAGATACTGCAGGCCGTTGTACAGGCCGATGCCCAGCAGGCCGAGCATGGCGTAGCGCCGCCGCAGCCGCCACAGGCCGCTGCCCTTCTTGAATACCGAATACCCGAGGGGGATCACGAAAACGGCGGCGATCAGCCAGCGCAGGAAATTGAGGGTGATGGGCGGGATCATTTCGATGACCAGCCGCCCCACCACCGCATTGCCCGCCCAGAGCAGCGGCGGAACCAGTAAAAGCAGGACGGTCGACGGGCTGAGCTTGTGATCCATTGATGCGTGAGTCTGTTGCGGTTTCGTTGAAATAGGTTGGTATCATAATTGTTTCCGCAGCATCATTTGCGCTTCACCCCACCATTCATGCCGTGAATCGCGCGGATGCGCCGCCCAACGGTTCAGGCAGGAGACCCTACATGGCAGTTTTCGAGATCAACCACATCGTCCAGTCCCTCAATGCCATCCGGCAGGACTGGCGCACCCTGCAAGGGCGTTCGCTGGAACCCGGCGGGCGCGAATTCCCCTCGCCGCAGGCGCTGTCCCGCATACTCGACGACCTGAAAGGCGTGTTGTTCCCCATGCGCCTGGGGCCGCTGGACCTGCGCCAGGAAAGCGAGGACTTCTACATCGGCCATACGCTCGATTCGGCCCTGCACGCCCTGCTGGGCCAGGTGATGCTGGAACTGAGCTACCAGGCCCGCCATGAGCCCGATGCGCAAATCGACGTCGAGGCGCGCGCCGTATCGGTGGTGCAGGCCTTCGCAAGCTCGCTGCCCGACATCCGCCGGCTGCTGGATTCCGACGTGCTCGCGGCCTACCAGGGCGACCCCGCCGCGCGCAGCGTGGACGAGGTGCTGCTTTGCTATCCGGGCGTGCTGGCCATGATCCACCACCGCATCGCGCATCAGTTCTACAAGCAGGGCCTGCCTTTGCTCGCCCGCATGTCGTCCGAGATCGCCCATTCCCTGACGGGCATCGACATCCACCCGGGCGCGCAAATCGGGGAAAGCTTTTTCATCGACCACGGCACGGGCGTGGTCATCGGCGAAACCACCATCATCGGCAAGGGCGTCCGCATCTATCAGGCCGTCACCCTGGGCGCCAAACGCTTTCCCACCGACGCGAACGGCAAGCTCGAGAAAGGCCTGCCCCGCCACCCCATCGTCGAAGACGACGTGGTCATCTACGCGGGCGCCACGATACTGGGCCGCGTCACCCTGGGCCGCGGCTGCACCATAGGCGGCAACGTCTGGCTGATCCACGACGTGCCGCCCGGCAGCCACGTCACCCAGGCCGACTCGCTGGGCACGCGCAGCTGCGACCCGGCGGTGGAAGAACCCCACCAGCGGCCCGGCGGCGGCTTGAAAAGCGCCTGAGCCGCGGCCGCCGGCCCCCGCATCAACCCTTCTCGATGCCGGCCTTGGTGATGATCTCGCCCCATTTCCTGGTTTCGTCCGCCTGGAACTTCGCGAGTTCATCCGGCGTCGTCACGTATACGTCGACGCCGCTGCGCCCATAGAAGGCCGACTTGGCGCCTGGGCTCTGCGCCGCGCGGGTCAGCAGCTCGTGCAGCTTCGCGATGACCGGCTCCGGCGTCTTGGCGGGCGCATAGGCCGCGAACCAGTAGCCGATGTCATAACCCGGCACGCCGGCCTCCTCGATGGTGGGCACATCGGGCGCCAGCGACGAGCGGGTCTTGGCCGAATAGCCCAGCGCGCGCAGCTTCCCGCTCTTGATGTGCGGCAGCCCCGTCGACGTATCGGTGATCATCATGTCGATCTGCCCGCCCAGCAGATCCGTGACCGCGAAAGTATTGCTTTTGTACGGCACGTGCAGGATTTTCACGTCGGCCAGCTGCTGGAACAGTTCGCCCGCCACCCGGCTGGAAGAACTGCCGCTGCCGAAGGTCAGGGTGCCGGGCTCCTTCTTTGCCAGCGCGATGAAATCCTTCACGCTCTTTACCGGCGACTCGCTGTTCACCACCATGATCTGCCCACCTTTGCCCAGCGCCGTGATCGGCGTGAAGTCCTTCACGGGATCGTAGGGCAGCGACTTGAACAGATGCTCGGCCGCCGCGTGCGTGGTGTTGGTGGTGATGAAGACCGTATAGCCGTCGGGCGCGGCGCGCGCGGCCTCGTTGGCGCCGATGAAGCCGTTGCCGCCCGGCCGGTTGTCGACCACGACCTGGTGCTTGAATTCCTCGGTGATGGCCTGGCCCAGCGCGCGCGCCAGCTGGTCGGTGGCCGTGCCCGCCGCGAACGGCACCACCAGGCGGATCGGCTTGTCCGGGAACTCGGCCGCGGCCGGCGCCGCCGCCAGCGCCAGGCACAACGCGGCGAGATAGGGTAGTTTCATTGAACGCATGACATGTCTCCTTTTGGTAATGGTCATGGGCGCCGGTCTTCTTCAGCCGGCCGGGGTCTCGGGAATCTCCATGCTCAGGATGGCCGAGCTAAGCGATTTGCCGTGCGCGTCGAGCGCCAGCGATCGTGTCACGCCGCCCGCCAGGGCATCGCGCATCACGAAATTCAACGCCCCCAGGCCGGGCACGGCGTAGCGTTCCACCGTGCCGTGCACGAGGCCGGCGAAATGGGCCTTCACGCGCTCGGGCGTCAGGTGCCGCTCGATCAGGGCATAGTCTTTCTGGTCGTAGACGATGACGGCAATGCTGGAAATATTGCCTTTGTCGCCGGCCCGCGCATGGGCGATGTCTCTCAATAGCATGTCAGCTCACCCTGAAATGCACGGAAGTCTTCACTTCATCGCGCGGCAGGAAAGTGGAAACCACCGCCACGATGTCCCTGGCCGATTTGGTCGCGCCGCCGCCGCCCGCCGGGCCGCAGGTGTACAGGCTTTCCACCTCGTTCGCGATGCGCATGGCCTCTTTCAGGCTGTCCGCCCGGCCCGCCACGCGGGCCCGGACCTCGTAGGGTTCCGGCGCGCCGGCGGACAAGCCGTCCCCATGCAGGGCGTTCACGCCGATCAGATCGTAGCGCAGATCGCGGGCTTGCACGCCCGTCATCCTCAGGCGCTCGGCCACGATGTCCAGGGCCAGCCGGGCCCGCGCCAGCGCGCCGGGCCCGGCATAGGAGATCTGGCCTTCCCCGACGTAGCTGTCCAGATAGCCCACCGACACCTTCAGCGACGCCGGCGCGGGCCGGCCGCCGGCGCCGTCGATGCGCACCCGGTCCGGGCCCAGCGCTTCGACGCGGACGCCCGAAAAATCCGCGACCACGTCGGGCGTGATGTAGGAACGGGGATCATGGATTTCGTAGAGTATCTGCTCTTTGCAGGTGGCCGGCGTCACCCGGCCGCCGCTGCCCGCCACTTTCGTGATGACGGCGGATCCGTCCTCGTGGACTTCCCCGATGGGAAAACCCAGCCGCGCCAGGCCGGGCACGTCTTTGTACCCCGGATCGGCGAAATAGCCGCCCGTAATCTGCCCGCCGCATTCCAGCAGGTGGCCGACCAGGGTTCCCCGGCCCAGGCGGTGCCAGTCGTCCATGGCCCAGCCGAATTCGTGGATGACGGGCGCCAGGACCAGCGCCGGATCGGCGGCGCGGCCGGTGATGACGACGTCGGCCCCCTGGGCCAGCGCATCGACCAGCGGCGCGGCGCCGATATAGGCGTTGGCGGACAGCAGGCGCTCGCCAAAGCGGCTGATGGGCCGGCCGGTGTCGTCCGTGTACGCGCCGGCCCGAATGCGGTCCAGGACATCGTCGCCGAGCACCGCGGCCACTTTCAGCCCCGTCAGGTTCAGCGACCGGGCGATGTCCCGCACTTTTTCGGCGGCGGCCAGAGGGTTGGCCGCGCCCATATTGGTCAGGATCCGGATCCCGCCGCGGCGGCATGCGGGCAGCACCGCGCGCATGCGGTCTTCGAGCAGGGGGTCGAAGCCCGCGGCGGGGTCGGCGGACTTGGCCCGCTGCGCCAGCGCGATCGTGCGCTCGGCCAGGCATTCGAAAATCATGTAGTCCAGGCCGCCGCGCTCCGCGAGCTCGACCGCGGGTTCGATGCGATCACCCGAATAGCCGGCGCCCGAGCCGATTCTTATGCACTTCATTCATGCCCCTGATGTTTTCGCGGCGATGGCCGGCGAGTTGAAGGGAATCCGCCATCGATTGTGGTCCTGGAAATAAATTAAGTAAAATGAAAATCTCCGATTGATTGATCGTTTTCAGGTATCAATCCATGCCCGCCAATATTTCGTCCCGGCTGCTGTATGCCTTCGTCGCGCTGGCGGAGCTGAAGCACTTCACCCGTGCGGCCGAACGTTGCAATACTTCGCAATCGGCGCTCAGCGTCATGATCCAGAAGCTGGAAGCCCAGGTGGGCACGCGGCTGTTCGAGCGCGACACCCGGAAAGTGGCGCTGACCCCGGAAGGCGAGCTGTTCGCCGAAGCGGCCCGCTCGCTCATCGCCGAAATCGAATCGGCCTTCGAGAACATGGCGGACTACGTCGCGCGCCGCCGCGGCCGGGTATCGATCGCCGCCCTGCCCTCGCTGGCCGCCACGGTGCTGCCCAGGGTCATCGCCGAGTACCGGCGGCGCTACCCGGGCGTGGCGGTGAGCCTGCACGATGCGCTGTCAGACCCTTGCCTGTCTTTGCTGCGCGCCGGCAGCGCGGACCTGGCCCTGACCGCGGCGGGCCCCAAGGCGGCCGAATTCGATGCGCGCACGCTGCTCAGCGACCCTTTCTACGTGGTGTGCCGGCGCGACCACCCTTTGGCGCGCAAGAAAACGGTGAGGCCCGCCGAACTCGCCGGCGAGGAGCTCGTGCACCTGGCCAAGTCGTCCAGCGTGCGCCAGCACGTGGACGTGCTGCTGGGCAACGCGGCGGCGCGGGATTCGGGCTTCGATGTGGAACACCTGGCGACGGCCGCCGGCCTGGTGAAGGAGGGACTGGGGGTATGCCTGGTGCCGGAGCTCACCTTGTATCAGTTCCGGCAACTGGACCTCGTGGCCATTCCTTTGAAGTCCAGTCACAAGCGGCCGATTCTATTGGTGAAGAGGAAGGATCAGTCGCTGTCGCTGGCGGCTCAGGCGATGCTGGAGTTGATCGAGGAAGTCGCGAAGGGGGGCTGGCGGGGAGGCGAGAACGCAGCAGCCGCCACGCAAATCACGTCAAGGGCATAGACCTCTGCGCGTCACCCCAACGCGAAGTCCACCGCGCGCCCCACATGCAGCTGAGTCGTGTCATACAAAGGCACCGCGGTGTCCCCCTGCTTCACCAGCAGGCCGATTTCAGTGCAGCCCAGTATGACCGCCTGCGCGCCCCGGCGCGCCAGCTCGTCGATGATCTCGAGATAGCGCTGCCTGGACTCCGCCCGAATGCTCCCCTGGCACAACTCCTGGTAAATGATCTCGTGCACCGCCTTCCGGCCTTCGTCCCCGGGCACCATCACTTCCAGGCCGTGCCGATCACGCAGGCGGCCCTTGTAGAAATCCTGCTCCATCGTAAAAGCCGTTCCCAGCAGCCCCACTCTTTCGACCCCGTCCCTGACGAGCGCCGCGGCGGTCGGGTCGGCGATGTGCAGGAACGGAATCGAGACCGCGCGTTCGATCTCGTCCGCGACTTTGTGCATGGTGTTCGTGCACAGCAGCAGGCCATCCGCGCCCGCCGCCTCGACGCGCCTGGCGGCGTCCGCCAGCACCCGGCCGGCGGCCGGCCAGTCGCCCGCATGCTGCAGGCGCTCGATGGGCTGGAAATCCACGCTGTACAGCACGATGCGCGCGGAGTGCAGCCCGCCCAGCGCCTGCTTGATGCCCGTGTTGATACCGCGATAGTAGTCCACGGTACTTTCCCAGCTCATGCCGCCCAATAAGCCTATCGTCTTCATGTCGCCTTCCTTTCAGGACGTCAGGATGAACGGGACACTATACCCCGGGAGGCGTCCGGCCTGGGGCCCGCTCAATGGCAGTCTTCCACGACCTGGTCCAGATAGACTTCGAACGCGATGTCCTGCACGCGCCGCCGGTTCAGCTCGGCCAGCCGCCGGCTTGCCTTCCATTCGCTCGCCAGCTTTCTTGCCGCGACGATGGCCGCGGCGTTCTCGCCGGGCAGGACGAAGGTCAGCGGACGAGCGGGGCCGGGCGGCAGGCTGGCGGAGAACTTCTTCCATTCGGGCAGCTTCAGCAATTCTTTCAGCATGACGTCGTCATGGACCGCCGCATCGCATTCGCCGATGCGCAGGGCCAACAGGGAATCCGCCGGCGCCCGCTGAGGCTTTTCCAGGGCGCCGAAGCGGGCCGCCATGCTTCCCACGTACAAGCCGCCCTCGGACAGGCACACCGTCCGGCCTTTCAGCTGTTCCCAGGTCTTGATGTCGGTATCGCTGCGCATGATGGCCATGGGCCGCGCCACGTACCCCGACGGCACGGCGACGACGCCGTCGGGCAGCTGCGCCTCGTCGAGCGCGGCCAGCACGGCGTCCCGGCCGTCGAGCCTGGGGACGGCGTCCCGGGATTCGTCCAGCGCCACGGCGCGCAGGGGCTTGTGCAGGCGCTCCGCCAGCGCCGCGGCCAGGTCGGCGTCGAGCGCTTCGGGAGTGCGGACTTTCGAGCCGCCGACGAAGGGCGGGGCCACGTAATGCAGGCCCACCGTCACCCGGTCGGAGACGGGCTGCGCGCCGCCGGCCGCTCCGGCGCTTGCGGCGGCAAAGGCCAGCACGGCTGCCGCCGCCGGCACCCGCCAGCGCGCCGACCGCGGCGGGGACCGGAATGAGGTAGCGGCTTTGTTCATGATGGACGACCTATACGTATTGATAACGGAGCACGCGCCGCTTGAGGTTTTCCAGGATGACCTGGTCGATCAAGGTGGCCAGCACGGCGATGGTCAGGATGTTGGCCATCACGCCGACCATGTCGGCGGTCTCGCCCGCATAGGCCAGCGACCTGCCCAGGCCTTTCCCGAAGCCGATCAGCATCTCGGCGGAAATCAGCGCGCGCCAGGCATTGCCGAAAGCCAGCTGGGCGCCGGTGATCAGCTCCGGCATCACCGCCGGCAGGTAGACGCGCCGGAGCATGTCCCAGCGGCTCGCGCCCATGACGCGCGCCGCCGAGACGTGCACCTGCAGCACGCTTTCGGTCGCGTTCATGACGGACAGCGCGGCCGGGAAAAAGGCGGACAGCGCGATCACGACGATCATCGGCATGTTGCCGAAGCCCATCATGATCAGGAACAGCGGCACCCAGGCGATGGAGGGTATCGACTGCAGGATGATGATGGCGGACTTCAGGACCTCGCGGAAGAAGAACAGAATGCCCCCGATCAGGCCGAAGCCGACGCCGAACAGCAGGGCGAAGCCGTAGCCCAGCCCCAGCCGCAGCAGGCTGCCCGACAGCGCCGCCTGGAACTCGCTGGCCCGGATGTCTTCCCAGAGCCTGACGATGACGGCCGGGACCCCGGGCATGAGGAAGTCGGGCAGCGTCCATGCGGCCGACTGCCACAGCAGCAGGATGGCAAGCACCGCTATCACCATAGCAAGCTTTTTTTGATAACCGGAGATGCGTTTTTGGGTGCTCATGTATGCCTTGAAATGAAAGACGGCCGGTGCACAGGCCGGCCATCTCTGGGGGTTGAAGACCTAGTCGCGGCCGGGGCGGCCTCGCGGCTTGCGCCGCGGGAGCCGCGCCAGCCCTGTGGGTTCACAGCTTGCGGGCTTTCTGCCATTCCAGGTCGATGATGGTGCCGACGTCGAAGGGCTTGCCGTCGCGCGTCTTGAGCGCGCCCTGCCCTTGCATGATGTCGGCGATCTCCTGCATGCGGGCCTGTTCCTTGTCCGTCAGGATGGGGCTGAAGGTCTGGCTCTTGATGGCGTCGCGGATGACGTCTTCGCGCGGCACCTCGCCGTGCTTCAGCGTTTTGAGCGTGGGCTCGGAAATGAAGTAGCTTGCGATCAGCTTGGCCGCCTCTTCGGGCTTGTTCTGCAGCAGATCGATGGCGTCGCGCTGGGCGTCCAGCGACTTCCAGACGTCTTCCTTGCGCTTCTTGAGCGTATCGCCGGACGTGATCACCACCATGCAGGGGAAAGGCCAGACTTCGCCGATCTCGTAGATTTGCGTGACGGGCGCGACCAGTTGCGCAATGCGCGCCTGCGGCTCGAACAGGAAGGCCGCTTCCACGCGCTTGCCCACCAGGGACTGCACCGCCACCTGCGGGCTCACGCCCATGATGGTCAGGTCGTCGGCCTTCAGGCCCGCGTCCTTGAGCACCACGCCGCGCAGGACGGTGTCGGCCGTGCTGCCTTCCTTCTGGGACGCCAGCGTGCGGCCCTTGAGGCCGGCCACGTCTTTGATGCCGGCGTCATCGCGCACGACGATGGCATGGAAGCCGTGCTGCGCGCCGCCGACTACCTTCAGGTCGGCCCCTTTGGACGACCAGGACGCGGCGTTGGTGAAGCCCAGCACGCCGGTATCCAGCTGCCCGCCCACGATGGCCTTGATCAGGTCGGTGCCCGACTTGAATTCCACCAGCTCGACGTCGAGCCCGTGCTTCTTGTAATAGCCGCCTTCGTAGGCCGCGATGGCTTGCGCATCGTCCATGACGCGCAAATAGCCCACCTTGAATTTTTCCGCGGCCACCGCCTGGCCGGCGATGGCGAACGCCGCCACGACGGGCAATATGTATCGTGCTAGCTTCATGCTGCTATTTCCTCTGGTTGGGCCGCCGCGGCATCCGCTTCCGCGTGAATGCCGAGCAAGCCGAGTATTTCTCGTCGCATTGCGGCGAATTCGGACAAATCGTGCGTTTTTTCGTGGTGCGCCAGGTTGAATTCCTTCAGCACCGTGGCCGGCCGCGCGCTGAACACCAGGATGCGGTCCGCCAGGAACAGGGCCTCGTCCACGTCGTGCGTCACGAGCAGCACGGTGGGGCCGGCTTCGCGGATCAGCTGGCGCAGGACGTCTTGCAGCGTCATGCGCGTGAGCGCGTCGAGCGCGCCGAAAGGCTCGTCCAGCAGCAAGGCCTTGGGGTGCGAGATGAACGCGCGCGCCAGAGCGGCGCGCTGGCGCATGCCCCCCGACACCTGATGCGGGAAATACTGCTCGAATCCCTGCAGCTGCACCTTTTCCAGCCAGAACGCCGCCTGCTTCAAGGCGGCGGCCTTGGCGACGCCCTGGAATTCGAGCGCCAGCGCCACGTTCTGCGCCAGGGTAAGCCAGGGATACAAGGCGTTTTCCTGGAACATCAGCGTGCGCTCCGGATGCGGCCCGCGCACCGGCGCGCCGTCGACCAGCACCTGCCCGCGCGTGGGCGTTTCCAGGCCCGCCGCCATGTGCAGCAGCGTGGATTTTCCGCAACCCGAAGGGCCGACCAGCGCGACCAGCTCGCCATCGGAGATGTCGCGGCTGAAATCAGCGATGACCCGGAGATCGGAAAATTCCTTCTCTATATTCTTGAACGACAGTTTCATGCGGATGCGGGTTCCAAATAGTCATATGAAACTTTAGCGATCCGCCTAATGCCGGACAAGAATTTTATTTCTCTATGCTTATACCTTACAGTTATTAAGATGCCTTGCCCTGCGGCGGCGCCGGCTGCCGGCCCTGCGCAGGCCGAATGCGGAAAACGCGGCCCGCGGCATGGCGCGCCCCGCGGCCGGCCGCGTGACTTGGTAGTATAGTTAAGCGTACTTCATCATCACGGAGGCCGCATGGGCACCGAATTCCCGGGCTTCTCCGGCCCGGCGGCCAGCACCGAAGCGCCGCTGGAAATGCTGGCGGCCTGTCATGTCCGGGTGGAACGCCAATGCGCCACGCTCGAACGCCTGCTGGCGCACCTGCCCGCGCACGGCAGCGACGCCCAGGCGCGGGCCGCGGCGGCCGCCATCATCCGCTATTTCGACACGGCCGCCGTCCTGCACCATGCCGACGAGGAAACCGACCTGTTCCCGGCGCTGCTGGAATCCATGGCGGGTTCCGACGCCGTATGCATCCAGGGCCTGACGGCCGGCCTGTGCGCCGACCACCGCAGGCTGGAATCCTTGTGGCGCACCCTGCGGCCCAGCTTGCAAAGCATCGCGGCGGGCGAACCCGTCACGCCGGCGCCCGAAGCCGTGCGCGAGTTCAACCAGCTTTATGCCGCGCACATGAAGCGGGAAGACGACGAGCTCCTGCCCATGGCGGCGCGGCTGCTGTCCGACCAGGACATCGACCGCATCGGCCGCGCGATGCGGGAGCGGCGCGGGATCAAAGACGTCTGAGCCCGGCTTATTCCAGCCGTATCACGTTCAGCTCATCGCCGAAGACCGACCGGGCCAGCCCTTGGATATGGTCGTGGTGGCTCAGGAAGATCACTTGCGTGCGCCGCGCCAGGTCGGCGAGCGCCCTCAGCCCCGCCTCGGCGCGCGCATCATCGTAATTGACGAACAAGTCGTCGGCGATGAAGGGCAAGGGCGCCGACTGCTCCAGGTGCAGCTCCAGCGCCGCCAGGCGCAAGGCCAGGTAAAGCTGGTCGCGGGTGCCGTCGCTCAGGCCGTCCATGCCGACCAGCCTGCCGTCGGCGCGCTGGCCTTGCAGCGCCATGGGCTCCCGCTCGAAATCCACGCGCAGCCTTTCAAAAGCGCCCAGGGTCAGTTTTGCGAAAATATCGCTGGCGCGCGCCAGGACCGGCCCCTGTTTTTCCTCCCGGTAGCGGTCTATGGACCAGCGCAACAGACGCGCCGCCGTATATACCTTGACATAGCGCGCGGCGGCGTCGGCCATGGCCGCCAGCGCCTCCTGCCGCCGGGCCTCGGCGCGCGCCGCCTCGTCGGAGCCGGCGATGGCGGCCAGCTCCGCTTCGGCCCGCGCCAGCTCCACCGCCAGCGCATTCTGCTGCTCCTGCGCCTCGGCCATGTCTTCCTGGATGGCGGCCAGGTCGGCCTGCAGCCGCGCGGCGTCCACCTGCGCCATCTCGGCCAGCAGGCGCTCGCGGCCGATGCCGTCGCCGTCCTCGGCCAGGCGTTTCCGCAAGCCCTGCAGCCGGGCGCTCAGCTCCCGCAAGCGGTCGGAACGGGCGATCGCCTCGGGCAGCGCCGCCGGGTCGCCCAGCCCGGCGCTTTCGAGCAAAGGCTGCAACTGGGCCTGGGCCTCGGCCGCGGCCCGTTCGGCAGCCCGCAGCTGCGCATGCTCGTCCTGGATGGCCCGCGCGATTGCGCCGGCCCGTTCGTGGTCCTGGCGCGCCTGGGCCAGCTGTCGCGCCAGTTCGCGCGACAGCGCGAACGCCGCCTGCACGCCTGAGCCGCCGTCGGGCATGGCAAGGCCGGCGGCCTGGCGAAGCGCGGCGGCCCGCGCCACGAAGGCGTCCAGCTCATGGCGCCGGGCATCGATCTGTTCCTGCCGCAAGCGCTGCAGGTCGTCGAGCCTGGCCGCCATCCCCGACAAAAGCTGCAGGGCGCCGGCGGCTTCGCCCATGGCGATGTCTTCGGGCAAGCCCGCCCGGACGGCCGCCGCCCGCCATTCGGCGCGCCAGGCATCCAGCCGTGCCCGGGCGGCCTGGACCGCCTGCTCGGCCGCCCGCAGCATGGGCCGCGCCTCGGCCTGCCGCGCCAGCCATTCCTGGCGGCGCACCCGGGCATCGTCCGCCTCTCGTATGCAAAGCTGAGCCTGCGCGCGCAGCGCGGCCAGGCTCGCGTCGGCCGCGACGGCCTGCCCATGCTGCAGGAGCGCCCGCTCCAGCGCCTCTCGCACCCGGGACTGGGCATCGGCCAGCTCGTCCCGTTCGTCCTGCGCCCGCGCCAGCGCATGCGCCGCTTCCAGGGCGGCGTCTTTCCGGGCCAGCCAGTCGGGCAATTCCTCCAGCGCCATGCCTTCCAGGCCCAGGCCGGCCGAGCGCTCGCGCCACGCCGCCTCCTGGACCTCCAGGGCCGACGCGCATGCCTCGTGGCGGCGCCGGATGTCCTCACTAGCGGCGCGCTCCTGTTCCAGCTGCTGCGCCAGCGCCCGGTACTCGGCGGTTTCCCGCGCCTTGTCGTGACGCTGGTCCGCCAACGCGTCGGCGCGCAGCACGCTGGTTTCGTAGGCGTCGGCCGCTTCGGCCGGCGGCCGGCCGCCGTCGCGTATCGACCGCCAGACGGCGTCCCGCTGCCGGCGCGCGTCGATCACGTCTTCCCGGGTCACGGGCTGATGGAGTCTCTGGAATTGTTCGGCCGACAAGGCCAGACGCCGCACGGCGGCGGCCTGGTCGTCGCGCCGGGCCGCGATCGACTTGAGATCGGCTCGGCACGACTGCCTTTCCGCGAGCCAGCCGGCCACGACCGGCGGCGCCGGCCAGTCCGCCACGGCCAGCGCTTCCGGCGACCGCGCCCAGGCGCCGAGCCGCGCCATGGCCTGCTCCAGCGCTTCCCGGCGGCGTCGGATCGCCAGGTCCGCCCGGCTGGACGCCTGTTCCGCATCGCCCAGGTCCTGCGCCTGCGCCAGCGCCGAACGAAGCTCGGCGCCCGGATCGGGCGCGGCATGGTGCTGCAATTTGGCTTCCAGGGCCTGCGCATCGGCCAGCCGGCTCGCATGCGCGGCGCCGGCCGCGTCGGCGGCCAGCGCGATGGATTCGTGTTCCCGGAGCAACTGCGCCAGGCGCTCGCGCAGCGGCAGGCCGGGCACGCGTTCCCTCAAGGCCGGCAGCCCGTCCCCGGCCGAAGGATCGGGAACGCCCCAGCCCAGCTCTTGCGCCGAACGGAGCAATTCGTCGCGCAGCAGCGCGCTCTGCGCCTCGGCCTGGGCAATGGCCGACGCATGGCCGGCATAGCGATGGCGCAGCGCATCCAGCGCCTCGATGTCGTCCCCCAGCCCGAGCAGCTTGCCGTCGACCCGCAGTGCCGCGGCGTCGGCCTCCAGCCGGGCGAGTTCGGCGCGATGGATCTCCAGGCGCTGGCCCGCCCTGGCCAGCGCCAGCTGCGCCTGGGCCAGCACCTGGGACGCGTCGGGCGGCAACGGCGCGACGCCGTCCAGCGAGCCCAACTCGCGCTCGCACGCCTCGATTTCGTGCAGCAGGGGCATGACCCGGCGCAAGCGTTCCAGCTTGGCGCGCGCCTCCTGGCGGGCCGATTGCTCCCGCCGCTGCGTCTGCATCCGTTCGGATAGCTCGCGCACGCGGTCACTGGCCCCGGCCCAGTCGCGGGTGCGCACGATGGCGTTCTTCAGGTCCGAGCTCGCCTGGTCGTAGAGGTCGCGCGCGGCGTAGTAGGCGCGCCGGGAGGATTTGGCCGGCGCCCACAAGGCGTCCGCTTCCGCCTCCAGGGCGTCGCGCACCTTGCCCAGGCCGGCGATGCCCGACGCGGACTGGAACAGGACCTGGCCGACGTCGTCCTGCGCATTCAGGATGCTGTTGCCGCCCGCCACCAGGCGTTCGTGATCCAGGCCGAACATCTTGTCGAAAAAAGCCCGATGGGCGCTTCCCAGCCAGGGCTCCAGCGTGCCGTCGGGCAAGGGGGTTTCGTCCGGCGCCCGCAGAGTGTTGCGATTGGCCTTCAGCCGCAGGAATTCCAGCACGCCGCCATCGCGCTCGATGGCGGCCCCGAGCCGGAGATCCGCCTTGGCGTGCAGGAAATCCAGCGGCGTGCGATGCGGCAGGCCGAAAAGCAGGTCCAGGACGGCGCTCCGCAAGGTGGACTTCCCGGCTTCGTTGGGCCCGATCACCAGGTGGAAGTCGGCCGGACGCAAGGGAAATTCCAGGCTGCGGTCGGTGAACTTGCCGTAGCGTATGAGATCCAGGCGCTTGAACCGCATGCCTATTCTTCCGCGTCCAGCTGCGCCATCAGCCCGGGGGCGACTTCGCGCAGCAGCCCCGACACATCGCCGGCGCGTATGTCGCGGAACCACTCGACCTCGTCCTGGAGCTCGTGCGGCGCCTTGGCGACCAGGCCCATCAGCGCCGCCCGCAGGCCGGCCACGAAGGCTTCGTCGGTGTGCGCCTCGGCGATCATGTTGCGCAGCTCGGACAAGGCTTCGGCATGATCACCGGACGGCGCTTCCCGCCGCGCCGGCGGCGCCGTGGCCAGCTTCACTTTCTCGAGCCACAGGCGATCGTGGCCCAGGGCGGCCAGCTGCGCCAGGACTTCCTCGCGCAGCCGGCGCTCCAGCCCGAAGAGCTGCCCGTGGGCCTCGCTGCGGCCCACCACCTCGACTCGCAGCGCCAAGGGGTGATCCGACGGGCTTGCGCCGTTCAGGCGCTCGAGCTCGGCGCCTATGGCGCGCACCGCCTGTTCGAACGAAGCGCAGGCGCCGACGTCGACCTCGAGCCGCTGCCAGCGCAGCACGTCGACCAGCAGGCGCTCGACCTCGGGCCGGCCGGCGTCGTCCACCGTGACCAGCACGGCGCCCTTCGGGCCGGTTTCGCGTATGTTGCGCCCCTGCAGATTGCCGGGGAATACGGCCAGCGCATCGCCGATCGCATGAACTTTGTATTCATGCACATGGCCCAGCGCCCAGTACTGATAGCCCTTGGCCTGCAGTTCCGCCAAGGAGCACGGCGCGTAGGTGGCGTGCGCCGCATTGCCTTCCAGGGCGGTGTGCAGCACCCCGATGTTGAACATGCCCGGCACCGGGTCCGGGTAGGCGGCGGCCAGGTTCTCGGTCGTGGCCGCCACCTTGAAGCTCCGGCCGTGCAAGGCGACGCCGGGGCGGTCGAGCAGATAGCTGCAGGGCTTGCGGGCGTCGAACACGTGCACGTTGTCGGGCAGCAGCAGCTTGCGCGTCATTTCGCTTTCGGCGTCATGGTTGCCGTGCAGCAGGTAGACCGGGATGCCGGCCCGCTTCAGCCGCCCCATCTGGGCGACGAAGAACAGGCCGGTGTTGTAGTCCTTCCAGTTGCCGTCGTACAGGTCCCCCGCGATCACCATGAAATCGACTTCCTCGTCGATCGCCGCCGACACCAGATTCACGAATGCCTCGCGGGTGGCGGTGCGCAGCATTTCCGTGGGCGCATCCTCGTAGGCGCTCAGCCCGACCAGGGGGCTGTCCAGATGAATGTCGGCGGCGTGGATGAATCTCACGAACGGTGTTCCTGTCGATGGCGAGGGTGAAGGCGCGCCCGCGGGGCTGCGGATCCAGCCAATACTACTACGCCCCGCCGAGCGGCGTCACGAGGCTGTCATGCTGCAGGACAATAATGGCCGCCGTACACGCTTCCCCGTCCGCGGCCCGCAAGACCCTGGTCGGCAACCTTACGAAAACAGGCATCGCGGCATGAAGAATATTTTCAGCCTGAAGAAGAGCTTCATCATTTTCCTGGTCATTCTGACCCTGCTGTCGGCGCTGGTGCTGACCGCGGTGCGCAATCTCGACCGCAGCATCGCCCATCTGAAAGACATAGAGCGCCAGCGCGAGCGGGCGACCGCCCTGGCCACGCAGTACAAGAACCTGACGCAGGCCATGACCCGCGACGTGATGGCCTTCGTGGCCAGCGAACAGCCGGAATTCCATGAAAGCTACCAGCACCTGAGCGCCGTGCTTCGCGGCCAGGCGCCCGACCGGAACGGCACGCAGCAGGCCATGATCGACCGCTTCCGCGACGCGGGCTTCACGCAGGACGAGCTTGCGCGGCTGCAGTCCGCCCACGAGCAGATCACCGAGCTGGCGAAAACCGAAGTCGAAGCCATCAGCACGGCCAAGGGCGAATTCGATGACGGCGAAGGAGGCGTGCGCATCGCCCTGCCCAACGCCTTGATGGCGAAGGTCATGATCTTCGGCCAGCAGTATGCGGAGGCCGCCGCGGGCATCGCCAGGGCGATCGATGAATTCGACGCCATGCAGTCGCGGCGGCTCGCGCGGGACGCCGAGCAAGCCGGCGCGGCGAGCGCCTTCGCCGGCCGCATCGCCGTGTCGGCGATCGCCGCCCTGCTGCTGTGCAGCGCCCTGGCGTTATGGAGCCTGTACCGCTCCGTCAAGCGCCCGCTGGATCAGGGCGTGCGGCTGGCGCAGCGGCTGGCGGCCGGCGACCTGACCGCCCGTGTCGAGGTCCTGCGGCGCGATGAGCTGGGCGAACTGCTGCACGCCCTGAACGGCATCGGCGACGGTCTGCGCTCGGCCCTGCGGGACGTGCACGCGCGCGCGGCCCGGATCGCGTCGGCTGCGCAGCAGATCGCGGACGGCAATGCCGACCTCTCCCAGCGCACGAACGAGCAGGCCGCCAACGTCACGGAAACCGCCACGGCGATGCGGCAGTTGGCGGCGACCGTCCAGCAGAACGCCGAGAGCACCGGCAGATCCCAAGGCATCGTGACGCAGGCGTCCGAATGCGCCGCCCGCGGCGGGCGCATCGTGCACGACGCGGTGGAAAGCATGCGGCGCATCTGCCGGGACGCCGGCAAGGTGCGGGACATCACGGGCCTGATCGAGAGCATCGCCTTCCAGACCAATATCCTGGCCCTGAACGCCGCCGTCGAAGCGGCGCGGGCCGGACGGCACGGCAAGGGCTTCGCGGTGGTCGCCGCCGAGGTTCGCAGCCTCGCGCTGCGCTCGGCCGAGGCGTCGCGCGACATCGAGGCCCTGATCGCCGATTCCGTCGCCCAGCTCGATGCCGGCGCCGGCCTGGTCGAGGGCGCGGGCCGGAGCATGAACGAAATCCTGGCGCCGATCGGCCAGGCCCGGGAAATCATGGGCTCGATCGCCGAGGCGTCGCACGAGCAGGCGACCGGCATCGGCGAAGTCACGCTCGCGCTTTCCCACCTCGACGCGATCACGCAGCGCAACCTGGCCATGGTGCGCGAAGCCGCGCACGCCACCCACGTCCAGCAGCGCCAGGCGGAGGGGCTCATCGCCACGCTCGCCCGCTTCAGGCTCGGGGAAGCGGACGCGCCGGCCGCGGACGCCGCGGCCGAAACCGCCGCGCCGGCGAACCCCGCCGCCGCCCCGAGGCAGCCCCCGGGCCTGCGACGGAACGGCACGGGCGATCTGCCGGCGGCCGGCTACGCCTGAAAATGGCGTGGGCGAGTACAGGTTAAAATAATGGGTTGACCCAATGAAGGCGCCCTGCGCGCCATCGCAACTCAGGAATACTTATGGAAGCCGAACGCCAGAACCAACTCGCCGCCCGCCTGGAAGACTACGCGGAGCGCCAGGCTGCCCTTCGGAGGTATCTTTGACTACGATGCCAAAGCGGAACGGCTGCATGTCGTAAACGCCGAGCTCGAAAACCCCGATGTCTGGAACGACCCCAAGCACGCCCAGGATCTGGGCCGCGAAAAGAAAAACCTGGAAAACGTCGTCGGCACGCTGACCGAGATCGCCACCGGCCTTAAAGACGCCCACGAGCTCTTCGAACTCGCGGCGGCCGATGATGACGAAGCCACCCTGCTGGCCGTCGAGCACGATGCCGAAGTCATCGGACAGCGGCTCGAAGAGCTGGAATTCCGGCGCATGTTCTCCAATCCGGCCGATCCGCTCAACTGCTTCATGGACATCCAGGCCGGCGCGGGCGGCACCGAAGCGCAGGACTGGGCCGCCATCCTGCTGCGCCAATACCTCAAGTATTGCGAACGCAAGGACTTCAAGGCCGAGATCCTGGAAGAATCGCACGGCGAAGTCGCCGGCATCAAGTCGGCCACCATCAAGATAGAAGGCGATTACGCTTTCGGCTTCCTGCGCACCGAAACCGGCGTGCACCGCCTGGTGCGCAAGAGCCCCTTCGACTCCGCCAACGGCCGGCACACCTCGTTCGCCAGCGTGTTCGTCTATCCGGAAGTCGACGACACCGTCGAAATCGAGATCAACCCCGCCGACCTGCGCGTCGACACCTACCGCGCCAGCGGCGCCGGCGGCCAGCACATCAACAAAACCGACTCCGCCGTCCGGATCACCCACCTGCCCACCGGCATCGTCGTGCAGTGCCAGAACGACCGCTCGCAGCACCGCAACCGCGCGGAAGCCATGCAGATGCTGCGTTCGCGCCTGTACGAGCTGGAGATGCGCCAGCGCATGGCCGAGCAGCAGAAGATGGAGGACGCCAAGACCGACGTGGGCTGGGGCCACCAGATCCGTTCCTATGTGCTCGACCAGAGCCGCATCAAGGACTTGCGCACCAACGTCGAGATCTCCAACACCCAGAAAGTGCTCGACGGAGACCTGGACCCGTTCATCCAAGCCAGCTTGAAACAAGGGGTATGACCATGAAAGAACGCACCGTCGCCATCGTCACCGGGGCCAGCCGCGGGCTGGGCCAGGCACTGGCCGCCGCCCTGCTGGAACAGGGCGCGCAGCTGATCGCCATCGCGCGCGGCCGCAGCGCCGAGCTCGAGCGCCTTGCCGGCCAGGGCCCGGGCGGCCTGGAACAAATCCAGGCCGATCTGTCCGATCCGGCGGCGGCCGGGCGCGTCGCCGCGCAACTGGCCGGCAGCCTGCCCAAAGACGCCGGGCGCTACCTGCTGATCAACAACGCCGGCATGGTCGACCCCGTCCGGCAGGCCGACCAGCTGGACGACGCCGGCGCGATTTCGGCCGCCTTCAGCCTGAACGTGACCAGCGTCATCCTGCTGTGCTCGGCCTTCCTGAAGGCCGTCAAGCCGCTGCAGGCCGACGCCCGCATCGTGAACATCTCATCGGGCGCGGGGCGCAGCGCGACGCCCGGCTGGGGCGTGTATTGCGCCACCAAGGCCGCCCTGGACCACTACACCCAGGTGCTGAACGCCGAGAACCACGGGGTGCGCGCCGTTTCGCTGGCGCCGGGCGTCGTCGACACCGGCATGCAGCAGGCCATCCGCGCCAGCGACCCGCGCGACTTTCCCAACGTCCAGCGCTTCGAACAGATGCATCGGCAGAACCAGCTCGCCGCTCCCGCCGACGTCGCCGCCCGCATTCTGCGCTACGTGAACGAGGCCGATTTCGGCTCGACCGTGCTCGACGACATCAGAAATTACGCATAACCCGAAAAGAATCATGAACGAACCAACGCCATCCAGCCCAGTCACGGACGAAAACCACCTCATTGCCGAACGCCGTGGCAAACTGGCGAAACTGCGCGCCGATGGCGTGGCCTACCCCAACGATTTCCGGCCCGACAGCAAGGCCGCCGACCTGCACGCCGCCTACGGCGAGCAGGACAAGGAAGCGCTCGCCGCGGCCGGCCACGCCGTGAAAGTCGCCGGCCGCATGATGCTCAAGCGCGTCATGGGCAAAGCCAGCTTCGCCACCTTGCAGGACGGCAGCGGCCGCATCCAGATCTTCCTGGACAAGGCCACCGTGGGCGAAGACGCCTACGCGCGCTTCAAGACCTGGGACATCGGCGACATCATCGCGGTCGAAGGCTCGATATTCAAGACCAACAAAGGCGAGCTCTCGGTCCACGCCTCGGCGATCCGGCTGCTGGCCAAGTCCCTGCGCCCCCTGCCCGACAAGTTCCACGGCGTGGCCGACCAGGAACTGCGCTATCGCCAGCGCTATGTCGACCTGATCATGACCGAGGAAACGCGCAACACCTTCATGGCGCGCAGCAAGACCATCGGCAGCATACGGCAATACATGCTGAACGCGGGCTTTCTGGAAGTGGAAACGCCCATGCTGCACCCGATACCGGGAGGCGCGGCGGCCAAGCCCTTCGTCACGCACCACAACGCGCTCGACATGGAAATGTTCCTGCGCATCGCGCCGGAACTGTATCTCAAGCGGCTGATCGTGGGCGGCTTCGAGCGCGTCTTCGAGGTCAACCGGAACTTCCGCAACGAAGGCGTCAGCCCCCGGCACAACCCCGAATTCACCATGATGGAGTTCTACGCCGCCTACACCGACTACAAGTGGCTCATGGACTTCACCGAAGCGCTGATCCGCGAGGCGGCTATCGCGGCCTGCGGCAGCGCCCAGCTCAGCTACCAGGGCAAGCCGCTGGACCTGGGCAAGCCCTTCGATCGCCTGACCATCGTGCAAGCCATCCTGAAGCACGCGCCCCGCTACACGGAAGCGCAGCTGCTCGACGAAGCCTTCCTGCGCGGCGAGCTCAAGCGCGTGGGCGCCGACATGGACGGCCCGGCCATGGCGCGCGCGGGCCTGGGCGCGCTGCAGCTCGCCCTGTTCGAGGAAACCGCGGAATCGCAGCTCTGGGATCCCACCTACATCATCGACTACCCCGTCGAGGTGTCGCCGCTGGCGCGCGCTTCCGATACCCAATCGGGCATCACCGAGCGCTACGAGCTGTTCATAACCGGGCGCGAGATCGCCAACGGGTTTTCAGAGCTCAACGACCCGGAAGACCAGGCCGCCAGGTTCCAGGCCCAGGTCGAAGCCAAGGACGCCGGCGACGAGGAAGCCATGTACTACGATGCCGACTACATCCGGGCGCTGGAATACGGCATGCCGCCCACGGGCGGCTGTGGCATCGGGATCGACCGCCTGGTGATGATATTCACCGACAGTCCCAGCATCCGCGACGTCATTCTGTTCCCGCATTTGCGCCCGGAAGACTGAAACGGCTTTACCCGGCACCGCCCTTTGTTGCATAATCCTGAACCAGATACATAACGTAACAAAGGGCGACGATGAATCGCGGGATACGACTACTGAGACTGGGCGCTGCGCTGGCCGCGGCCACGCTGCTGGCCAGCTGCGCCAGCATGTCCGAACAAGAATGCCTGAGCGCGGACTGGCGGGAACAGGGCTATCGGGACGGCCGCAACGGCCAGCCTTTGTCTCTGGTGGAAAGCCACCGGGAGGCATGCGCCAAGGTGGGCGTGACGCCGGACCTCGCGGCATACAAGGTGGGGCGCGCGAAGGGTGTCCTGGAATACTGCACGACCGACAACGCCGTCCGCGAGGGGCGCCGGGGCGCGAGCTATCGCAATGCCTGCCCGCCGGAGCTGGAAGGCCGCTTCCTGGATCATTATCGGGCCGGCAGGCGGGTGTACGACGCGGAGCAGCGGGTCAACAGCCTGGACAGCCGCTCGCGCGATCTGCAGCGGCGGCTGGAGAGGGAAAAGGACGAGGACAAGCGCAAGCGCCTGCGTCAGGAGCTGCGGGATCTGGACTGGAGCCTGCGCAATGCGCGTAACGACGTTTATGATGCCGAGCGGCGGCTGAGGTACTGAAAAGGCCCGCTTCGGCCCCGGCCACGGCCGGGCGCCCTCACCCCCGGCGCTCGACCGCTTCCGCCCACTTCCCCGCCACGGCCGGCGACGCAATGCAGCACGCCTTGTCGGTCACCACCCTGACCGCCCGTTCCAGCAGCTGGATGTCCGCTTCATGCTGGCGCGCGACATGGGGGTCCTCGAAGAAGATCACGCGCTGGCATCGCTCTTCGAGCACCAGTTCGGCGATCTGGGCATCCCCGCCCAGCGGCCCGCTGAGGTAAGGCTGCACCCAGGGACGGTCCGCGGGCCAGCCCCGGGACCAGGCCAGCTCGTTCAGGCGGCGGCTGGTCGTGCCCGTTCCCACCCGGTGCGCAAACCGGGACAGCAGATCGAAATGCCGCGCCGCATATTCCACCATTTGGTCCTTCAGGGCGTCGTGCGCGATCAGGGCCAGGGTCTGCCGCGAGAAATCGAAAATGGGATCGAGCTTGGGGTCGGGCGCCAGGCCCCGGCAAAGGCGTTCGACTTCTATCCATTCCACGGCGCCCATCAGCGTCGATATGAAAGGCCGGCCATGGGTGATGCACTGGCGTTTCAGGGCCAGCGCCTCCGGGAATATGGACGATGGATCGACCGGGTCGATCAGGTAGATGGCGCCGTCGAAGGGACGCTCATCGCCGGCGCCTTCGGTGACGCGGGCCACCAGCTTCATGAGCCCGCCTTCGCGGCCGTAGGGGTAGCGGATGAGGCCCGGATAGCCCTTGAGCAGGTCCGAGCGTTCGATGGCGTCCAGCGTGCGGCCCACGGTGTAGAGCTCCAGGCCGAGCTCGCGGATGCCGACCGCCGATTGTTCCAGCCAGCGGAAGATGGCGGCGCTGTAGGTTTCGTGATGCAGGCGGTTGGCGGCCAGGCCGAATCGCAGAACGGGAGGTGTGGGCGTCATGGGCTTGCGGCGTGCGGGATCCGGGGGGCCTCGCCCCCCTTCTTCAAACGGTAAAGGATTCCCCGCAGCCGCAGGAGGCTTTCTCGTTGGGGTTGGTGAACTTGAAGCCTTCGTTCAGGCCTTCGCGCCCGTAGTCGAGCTCGGTGCCGTCGATGAACGGCAGGCTCTTGGGGTCGACGAACACCTTCACGCCGCGCTGTTCGAACACTTGGTCGTCGGGATTGGGCGCGTCGACGTATTCGAGCTTGTAGGCCATGCCGGAACACCCCGTCAACTTCACCCCTAGGCGCAGGCCCAGGCCCGCGCCGCGTTTCTGGAGATAGCGGCTGATGTGGTCGGCCGCCTGCTGAGTAAGCGTAATAGCCATGTCTTAGTCCTGATGCTTGCCCTGGTAATCACGAACGGCCGCCTTGATGGCGTCTTCGACCAGGATGGAACAATGAATCTTCACTGGCGGCAAGGCCAGTTCCTTCGCGATATCGGCGTTGCGGATCAGCAAGGCCTGGGCCAGCGTCCTGCCCTTGACCCATTCGGTGGCAAGGGAGCTGGAGGCGATGGCCGAACCGCAGCCATAAGTCTTGAAGCGCGCATCTTCAATGATACCCGATTCGCCCACCCTTATCTGCAGCCGGACGACCCCGCCCTCCGCGGGCGTGCCGACCATGCCGGTGCCGACCCTGCGGTCGGACGCGTCCAGCGTGCCGACGTTGCGTGGGTGCTCGTAGTGATCCATTACCTTTTCGCTGTATATCGCCATGATGCCGCTTGCCGCCTTGCCATGAACTATGCGTTGACCGCCCACTGATAGGCGTCGACGTCGACGCCTTGCTGGTGCATTTCCCACAAGGGGGAAATATCGCGCAGCTTGGCCACGCGCCGCGTGACGACCTGGATGGCATAGTCTACATCCTGTTCGGTCGTGTAGCGCCCCAGCGAGAAGCGCAGGGAGCTGTGGGCGAGTTCGTCGCTGCGGCCCAGGGCGCGCAGGACGTACGAGGGTTCCAGGCTGGCGGAGGTGCAGGCCGAGCCGCTGGACACGGCAATTTCCTTGAGCGACATGATCAGCGCCTCGCCCTCGATGTAGCTGAAGCTGACGTTCAGGTTATGCGGCACCCGCCGATGCAGGTCGCCGTTCAGGTGTACCTGGGGGATGGCGGACAAGCCCGCCCAGAGGCGGTCGCGCAGCGCGAGCACGCGCGCCCGTTCGGCGGCCATTTCCTGGCCGGCGAGCCGGAAGGCTTCGCCCATGCCGACGATTTGATGGGTGGGCAGCGTTCCCGACCGGAAGCCTCGTTCATGGCCGCCGCCATGCATTTGCGCCGCGATCCGCACCCGGGGCTTGCGCCGCAGGTACAAGGCGCCCACGCCCTTGGGGCCGTAGGTTTTATGGGCCGAAAAAGACATGAGGTCGACATTGAGCGACCGGAGGTCGATGGCGACCTTGCCGGTGGCCTGGGCGGCATCGACGTGGAACACGATGCCTTTTTCCCGGCAGATGTCGCCAATGGCGGCGATGTCCTGGATCACGCCGATTTCGTTGTTGACCAGCATGACCGAGGCCAGGATGGTGCCCGGGCGCAGGGCGGCGCGGAATGCGTCCAGGTCAAGTAGGCCGTCGGGCCGGACGCCCAGGTAGGTGACGCTGAAGCCCTGGCGCTGCAGTTCGGCGCAGGTGTCCAGCACCGCCTTGTGCTCGGTCTCGACCGTGACGATGTGCCTGCCGCGGTCGGCATGGAATTGGGCAGCGCCCTTGAGCGCCAGGTTGTTGGACTCGGTGGCCCCGGAAGTCCAGACGATGTCGCGCGGATCGGCGCCCACCAGCTCGGCCACCTGCGCCCTGGCCTGCTCGACCGCTTCCTCGGCCTCCCAGCCGTAGGCGTGGCTGCTGGACGCCGGGTTGCCGAAGTGCTCGTAAAGCCACGGCACCATTTTTTCGACCACACGGGGATCCACGGGCGTGGTGGCGGAATAATCGAAATAAACGGGGCGGCTGGGCATGCTTGGGGCTCCTGTGGTTTACACCGGATTGGCGATGATCATGTCGGGCGAACGCGCAAGCCGCATGGCGGCCCTGGCTTCGTTGGCTTCGTGCAGTTGGCGCATGCGCTGCTGATCGACCAGGTCCTGCAGGGACACGGAATCCAGATAATCGACCATTTTACGATTGAGCGTGGCCCAAAGTTCATGTGTCATGCATTTTCCGGTGCCGCCGTTGCGGCCGATGTTGCAGTTTTCCTTGCCCCCGCAGCTGGTGGCGTCCAGGGGTTCATCCACTGCGAAGATGATGTCGGCCACCGTGATGTTGCGGGCCAGGCGCCCGAGCGAATAGCCGCCTCCGGGGCCGCGCATGCTGTCCACCAGTTCATGCCGGCGTAATTTGCCGAACAGCTGCTCGAGATAGGAAAGGGAGATATTTTGACGCTGACTGATCGCAGCCAGGGTAACGGGCCCGCTTTGCTGCCGCAACGCCAAATCTATCATGGCGGTCACCGCAAAACGCCCTTTGGTCGTTAAACGCATGGTGATTTCCTTGCCAAAGCCTGTTTTTTACTAGGGGAATTAGTCAGCGCTTTACCCGACTAATGTAGTCAAGTATAGCAAATTCCCGACTAAATCACTAGGGTATTATGGCTGCGATCATGGCGGGCAACGGGGCCCAGACGGCAAAAAACCGTGCCAGGCACGGTTTTCTTTCGCCGCGCCGCCCGGGCCCGCCCCCTGCGGGGGGCGGCTGGCCGAAGGCGTGGCGCGGGCGTTTCTTGAGTGGGGTGGGAAAGAAGCCGGAATCAGGCCGCCTGATACTGCAGAGCCCGCTTGCGGACCATTTCCATGACGCCCTGACAGGCGTCTTCCAGGTAGTCCAGCACCTTGCCGAAGCCGTCCGGGCCGCCGTAATAGGGGTCGGGCACCGTGGCTTCTTCGAACTCGTTGGCGAAGCGCATGAGCAGCATGAGCTTGTGCTGGTATACTTTGGGGCATTGCTGTTGCAGCGCCGAAAGATTTTCCCAGTCCATGGCCAGGATCAGGTCGAATTCGCGGAAGTCGTCGGCGGTAACCTGCCGGGCGACGCAGTGCGAAAGTTCGTACCCGCGCTTGCGCGCAGCGGCCTGGGCCCGTGCATCGGGCGGTTCGCCGATATGAAAGCTGTGGGTGCCAGCCGAATCCACCCCCACCACCTCAGAGAGCCCCGCTTCGTCTATCAGACGACGGAAAACGCCCTCCGCGCTTGGCGAGCGGCAGATATTACCCATGCAAACGAAAAGTACCTTAGTCATCATAGACGAGAGTGTGAGGGAAAACCCGTTATATAGCAAGAGTTTTTGCAATACCACATTTATCGAATCATATCGATTGACAAAGCAAAAACTTAAATGGTGATAAGGCGTTACCGGCTGCTTGCGTGAACTTGCACTAACATGGGAAAGCGGGCTGCGCAGCCCCGGGCGGCCTCTGCTTTTGCGGCGCAACATAGTGTTTCAGCGCGCGGCAAAGCGTTAATATCTAATGGTAAACCCTAGCACCACCGAAAGCAATACCGCCGCCATGGTCGATTGCCATGGCTTCATGACATGAAGCTTAAACACGCCGATTGTTGGTGTTTTCCAACAAATCAGCTCAGCAAGGCTTTTTCCTT
>JACDJC010000935.1_pt1 | contig 29268 bp, 29 predicted proteins | sample 7454191 | NCBI WGS metagenome assembly JACDJC01 (sample SAMN14253291, study PRJNA609438) | sludge metagenome | isolation source: sludge after 25d culture with pyrite and EDTA | collected 2018-12-20 | reverse complement strand
GGCGCCGGCGCGGCGCCGAACGCCGGCCCGGCGTCCCCGGCGCCCGAGCCGCCGCAAGCCGCGCGGGGCGCCGGGAACGCCCGGCCGGCCGGCAAGGGCGGGAACATCTGGTTCTGGCGGCTCAGCACCGTGGTCTTCGCGGGGATCGCGCTGGTGCTCGGGCTGGCGCCCGCCAAGCCGTCGGCGCCGCCCGTGACCATACTCGAGGTCGCGCCCACCCAGGCCGCCGTCCTGCAGGCGCCCGGGCAAAGCTCCACGCCCGCCTGGGTGCTCACCATCGATCATCAGCAGAACGTCCACATGATGCCCCAGGTGAACACCGACGTGCCGCCCGACGCTTCCGTGCAGCTCTGGACCCATACGGCGGGCATGCCGCAGCCCCGCTCCCTGGGGCTCATCGACCCGAACCGCCCGGTCACGGTGCCGGCCGAGCTATTGGGCTCCGTGAGCGTGGGGCAGATCTTCGAAATGACGCTGGAACCCCAAGGCGGGTCGCGCAGCGCCGACCCGTCCGGGCCCGTGCTCTACATAGGCCGGGTCGTGGCGCTGGGCACCGCGCCGGCGGCCGTCAACACACCACCACGTTGACCGCCAGCCCGCCGCGCGAGGTTTCCTTGTACTTGCTGCGCATGTCGGCGCCGGTCTGCCGCATGGTTTCGATGACCGCGTCCAGGGAAACGTGGTGTATGCCGTCGCCCTGCAGCGCCAGGCGGGCGGCATTGATCGCCTTGACGGCGCCCATGGCGTTGCGCTCGATACAGGGTATCTGCACCAGCCCGCCTATCGGATCGCAGGTCAGCCCCAGGTTGTGCTCCATGCCGATCTCGGCCGCGTTCTCGACCTGGCGCGGCGTGCCGCCCAGGACGGCGGCCAGCCCCGCCGCGGCCATCGAACAGGCCACGCCGACCTCCCCCTGGCAGCCGACTTCGGCGCCGGAGATCGAGGCGTTTTCCTTGTAGAGGAAACCGACGGCCGCGGCGGTGAGCAGGTAGTCGACCACGCCGGCCTCGCTCCATGATGGAATGAAGGTCTGGTAGTAGCGCAGCACCGCGGGCACGAGGCCGGCGGCGCCGTTGGTCGGGGCCGTGACCACGCGCCCGCCCGCGGCGTTTTCTTCATTGACCGCCATGGCGTACAGGTTGACCCATTCCATGGCGCGCAGGCCGTCGTTGCTGTCGTCCCGGCGCTGCAGTTCGCGAAACAGCGAAGGCGCCCGCCGCCGGACTTTCAGCCCGCCGGGCAGCAAGGCATCGGCCTGGTCGTTGCCCAGGCCGATGCCTCGGTCCACGCATGCGTTCATGACGCCCGCGATCGCCAGCAGGCGCGCTTCGACCTGTTCGATGGGCGCCAGCACGGCCTCGTTCGCCCGCATGATCTGAGCGATCGACAGCCCGGTGCCGGCGCACAGGTCCAGCAGGCCCTGGCCGGTGGAAAAGGGGTAAGGCATGGGATCATGCTGCGGCGTGCTTTCATCGGTCTCGATGGAATCGAGCGCCCGGATGAAGCCCCCGCCTATGGACACGTAGCGCTCCGCGCTGAGCTCGCGGCCGTCGCCGGCGAAAGCGCGGAACCGCATGCCGTTCGGGTGTTCGGACAGCGGCCGGATGCGGTAGGAGAACGCGCGCTCGGGGTCGAAGGCGATGGGATGCGTGCCCGCGATGGACAGGCCGCCGCTTTGCCGGACGCCGGCGATGAGCGGGCCGATGCGATCCGGCTCGATGGTGTCGGGCGCATGGCCCATCAGGCCCAGCATGATGCCGACGTCGGTGGCGTGGCCCCTGCCCGTCTCGGCCAGCGAACCATACAGATCGACCGACAGCGCCCCGGTCCGGTCGAGCAGGCCTCTGTCCCGCAGGTTGCGGACGAAATTGCGCGCCGCCCGCATCGGCCCGACCGTATGCGAGCTGGACGGGCCGATACCGACCTTGAATATGTCAAATACCGAGAGTGTCATGTCGAAGCACCTTTGGTTCGTCTTGCGCGCGGCCGCGCACGGCACCGGTTCTCATGGGCATGATTCTACCCCCGGCGCGGGCTCAAGGCCTGGACGACGTCCAGCGCACGGCCCCCTGCATGGACGTCAGCGCCTCCAGCGGGGCGTTGTCGCGGAACTCGCTGGGCCAGACGCCCACGTATTCGCGAAAGGCGTTCGAGAAGTTCGCCGCGCAGGAAAAACCCACCTGCCGGGCGATGGCTTCCAGGCCCAGGGAAGTCTGGGCCAGCAGGCGCTGCGCCCGGCGCATGCGCTCCTCACGCAGGAAACCGGCCACGGTGGTGCCGAGCGAGCTCTTGAAGACCTCCGTCAGGCGATATTTGGACACGCCGAACACGGCGGCGACCTCTTCCAGCTTGGGAGGATCCGACAACCTGGACGCCAGGAACTGTTTTGCGTACACCAGCAACATCTGATCGTTCAAACAGTCGCCGGACGCTTGGGTACGGTATACGAGACACATATACCGTGAACTCTAGGTACCCCGCCCTGGTTTGTCCAAGCGTTTTTGCGCGCCTTGACAATTGTTGACGTTGTCGGCGGCGCGGGCCGAAAGCGTGTATCAGGAAAGCTGCAGTCCGCCTTGAGCCTCCGCGCCGTCGCGGGGCTCGAGCGCGTCGTCGAGCATGTCGCGCAGCTGCGCGAGGTCGTTGCGCAAGCCCTGCAATTCGGCCGCGCTCAGGCGAACGGCGGCGTCCTGGTCGCGCGGCACGTCGTTCAGGTCGCCCAGGCGGTTCCTGGCTCCGCTGATGGTGAAGCCCTGTTCGTAAAGAAGGTCGCGGATGCGGCGGATGAGCAGCACTTCGTGGTGCTGGTAGTAGCGGCGGTTGCCCCGGCGCTTGACCGGCTTGAGCTGCGTGAACTCCTGCTCCCAGTAGCGCAGAACGTGGGGCTTGACGCCGCACAGCTCACTGACTTCGCCGATGGTGAAATAGCGTTTGGCGGGTATGGGAGGCAAGGTGACCGAAGTTTCGCTAGTACTCATGTGCAGATTGTATGCCGTTTAGAAGACCACAATGTAAGGGGGCCGGCCGGCGGCCGCCCTGCCCGGCTTTTGCTCATTCCGCGTCGGGCGCGGCTTTGCCGGCCGTTTCCACTACGCTCTTGAGCTTCTGGCTGGCATGGAAGGTCACGACGCGGCGCGCCGCGATGGGAATGACCTCGCCCGTCTTGGGATTGCGTCCCGGCCGGGGGGGTTTGTCGCGCACCTGGAAATTGCCGAAGCCGGACAACTTGACTTCGACGCCGCGCGCCAGGGATTCCCGGATTTCCTCGAAGAAGGTGTCCACGATGTCCTTGGCTTCGCGCTTGTTCAGGCCCACGCGGTCGAACAGAAGCTCGGCCAGTTCCGCTTTGGTCAGGGTGCGATCCGGATTCATGATAGATAGGGCTCCTTAAGTGCGCGGGCGTACGCCGTGGGCGCCCACCAGCGCTTCAAGCAGCATTGAAAGGCATTGCTCGACGGTGGCGTCGTCCAGCGTGGCTTCGCGATCCTGGAGCCAGAAGCGGAAAGCCATGCTTTTCTCTGGGTTTTGGGCGGATTTGTCACGCCAGACGTCGAACAATCTGATGTCTCTGACGATGCCAAGATTAGCATTAGTTTGAATCTTGCGGGCGAGTGTGTCCAACAAATCCTGGCAGGAGACGCCGTCGGGCGCCCACACCGCCAGGTCCCGGATCACCACCGGCTGGCGCGACACCTCCGACGGCACCGGCAGCGGCACGGCCGAGACGGCGTCGGCGTCGATTTCGAATACGACCGGCGCATGCGGCAAGTCGTTCTGCTGGGCCCAGCGCGGGTGCAGCTCGCCCAGCCAGCCTATGGGCCGGCCGTCGATCTCCAGGCGCGCCGACCGCCCCGGATGAAGGGCGGGATGCGGGGCTGGGATGCAGCGCAAGCGCGACGCCAGCACGCCCAGCAGGTTTTCCAGGTCGCGCTTGACGTCGAAGAAATCCACCGGCCGGGTGTCGGCGCCCCATTGCTCGTCGACCGCCGGGCCCCAGGCGGCGGCGGCGAGGTGCTGCGGCTGGCTCACGCCGGCCACCGCCAGGTCGCCGTCGGCGACGGACGCATCGCGCGTGAACACGCGGCCGAGCTCGAAGACCCGCACGCGGCTTTGCTTGCGGTTGGCATTGTGGATGACGTTGGCCACCAGGCCGCCGATCAGGCTGGAACGCATGACCGCCAGCTGGCTGGCGATGGGGTTGATCAGCCGGATGGGGTCGGCGTTGCCGGCGTAGTCGCGTTCCCAGGCCTCTTCGACGAAGGAGAAGTTGATCACTTCCTGGTAGTCCTGCGCCGCCATGCGGGCCCGCAGGGCGTGCGGGCCGCGCAGGGTCTCGGGTTCGACCCGCATTTTCGCGCGCGCACGGGGGGGCACGTCGGGAATGCGCTCGAAGCCGTAGATGCGGGCGACCTCTTCGATCAGGTCTTCCTCGATGAAGAGGTCGAAACGGTACGAGGGCGGCGTGACCACGAACACGTCGCCGTCTTCGATCTGGAACGGCAGGCCCAGGCTGGTGAAGATGCCGGCGACCTCGTCCCTGGATACGGGCACGCCCAGGACGCGGTGACAGCGATCCAGGCGCATGCGGACCGGCTCGCGCGGCGGCGTATTGACGAGCTGGTCGTCCAGCGGGCCGGCCTGGCCGCCGCAGATGTCGATCAGCAGCCGGGTGGTGAACTCCAGGTGTTCGGGGATCGAGGCGAAATCGACGCCGCGCTCGAAGCGGTGGCTGGCTTCGGAGCTGACTTTGTAGCGGCGAGGCCGGCCCATGATGGCCTCGGCCCACCAGAAAGCGCCTTCCAGGTAGATGTCGGTCGTGTCCAGCGTGACGGCGGTGGCCTCGCCGCCCATGATGCCCGCCATGCTTTCGACGACCTCGCCCGCCGCGATGACGCCGACGTCGGGCGTCAGGTCGACGATCTGGCCGTTCAGCAGTTCCAGGCGCTCGCCGGCGCGCGCCCAGCGAACCGTCAGCCCGCCCTGGATGCGCCGCAGGTCGAACACGTGCGTGGGGCGGCCCAGTTCGAGCATGACGTAGTTGGAGATGTCGACCAGCGCGGAGACCGAGCGCTGGCCGGCCCGCTCGAGGCGCGACTTCATCCAGGCCGGCGTCTGCGCCCTGGCGTTCACGCCACGGATCACGCGCCCGCAGAAGCGCCCGCACAGATCGGGCGCCTGGACCTCGACCGGGAGGCGGTCCTGCAAGGTGACGGGAACGGGGTCGAAGCGCGGCAAGGACAGCGACGCGCCGGTCAGGGCGGATACTTCGCGCGCAACGCCCAGGATGGAAAGGCAGTCGGCGCGGTTCGGCGTGAGCTTGAGCTCGAACACCGTATCGTCGAGATCCAGGACATCGCGCAGCGAGGCGCCCACGGGCGCGTCCTCATCGAGCTCCAGCAGGCCGGCATGGTCTTGCGACAGGCCCAGCTCGCGCGCCGAACACAGCATGCCCGAGGACTCCACGCCGCGCATCTTGGCCTTGCCGATCTTCATGCCGCCGGGCAGTTCGGCGCCCACGCGCGCCAGCGGCACCTTGATGCCCGCCGCGGCGTTGGGCGCGCCGCATACGATCTGCAGCGTGGCGCCGGAACCGTCGTCCACCTGGCAGACCCTGAGCTTGTCGGCATTGGGGTGCGGGGCGATTTCTTGGATGCGGGCCACCACGACGCCGCTGAACGGCGGCGCCGCGGGCGCCGTGCCCTCGACCTCCAGGCCCGCCATGGTGAGACGATGCGCCAGGGCGTCGGTGTCGAGGTCCGGATTGACAAAAGCGCGCAGCCACGATTCTGGAAATAGCATAGGTTTACTCGTCGGATTCGGTGTCGGGTCTTAGCGATTGAACTGGCGCAGGAAGCGCAGATCGCCCTCGAAAAACTGGCGCAGGTCGTTCACGCCGTAGCGCAGCATGGTCAACCGCTCCAGACCGGAGCCGAAGGCAAAGCCGATGTAGCGTTCCGGGTCCAACCCGAAATTGCGCACGACCTGGGGATGCACCTGCCCGGAGCCGGAGATTTCCAGCCAGCGCCCCTGGTTGGGTCCGGAGGTGAACATCATGTCGAACTCGGCCGAGGGTTCGGTGAAGGGGAAGAAAGACGGCCGGAAACGCACCGACAGATCGTCCGTTTCGAAGAATTCGCGCAGGAAGTCGGTGTAGACGCCCTTGAGGTCGGCGAACGAGATGTCTTCGGCGATCCACAGGCCTTCGACCTGGTGGAACATGGGCGAATGGGTGGCGTCGCTGTCGACGCGATAGGTGCGCCCCGGAGCGATGACCTTGATGGGCGGCTGGTGCATGCGCGCATAGCGCACCTGCATCGGGCTGGTGTGAGTGCGCAGCAGCAGCGGCAGCCCCTGGGCGTCCTGCATGTCGACGTAGAAGGTGTCCTGCATGGAGCGCGCCGGATGGTTTTCCGGGTTGTTCAGCGCGGTGAAGTTGGTCCAGTCGTTTTCGATCTCGGGGCCGTCGGCCACATCGAAGCCGATGGACCGGAAAATGGCCTCGACGCGCTGCCAGGTCTGGATGACCGGGTGTATCCCGCCCACGCCGCGCCCGCGCCCCGGCAAGGTGACGTCGATGGTTTCGGACGCCAGGCGGCGATCGAGCTGGGCCTGCGCCAATTCGGCGCGGCGCTCGTTGAGCAGGGTTTCGACTTGCTGCTTCAGTTGGTTGATCCGGGCGCCTTCCGCCTTTTTCTGCTCGGGCGGCAGCTGGGCCAGGCTTTTCATCATCGCCGTCAAGGCGCCCTGCTTTCCGAGAAAGCGGGCCTTGGCGTTTTCTAGGGCGGCCGCATCGCCGGCCTGGGCGAACTGTTCTTTTGCCTGAACGATCAGGTCATCCACTGAAGAAGTCATATATCGCTTTTCCAAATGCAAACGGAGCCCGACTGAGCCCCGTTCACAATGATACAGAATCGAAATCGATCAGGCTGCCAAAGCGGACTTGGCTTGCTGGACTACGGCTGCGAAGCCTGCCTTATCGTTGACGGCCATGTCGGCCAGCACTTTGCGATCCAGTTCGATCGAGGCTTTCTTGGTGCCTGCGATGAATGCGCTGTATGTGATGCCCAGCTCGCGGCATGCCGCGTTGATGCGGGTGATCCACAAGGCGCGGAAGGTGCGCTTTTTGTTGCGGCGATCGCGGTAGGCGTATTGGCCTGCGCGCATGACCGCCTGTTTGGCGATGCGAAAGACATTACCGCGGCGGCCGCGGTAGCCTTTGGCGGCTTTGATGACTTTTTTGTGACGGGCGCGTGCAGTGACGCCGCGTTTTACGCGTGGCATAGTAGATCTCCGTTAATCAAGCGAAAGGCAACATTGCCTTGACCGATGCGACGTCCGAGTCGTGCACCGCGGCGGAACCGCGCAGTTGGCGCTTGTTCTTGGTCGTCTTTTTGGTGAGGATGTGGCGCTTGAACGCCTGGCCCCGCTTGATGGAACCACTACCACGAACCTTAAAGCGCTTTGCGGCGCCTTTTTTGGTTTTCATCTTAGGCATGATGTAACTCGGTGATTGGTGAATCCGGGTGGCCGCCAAAACTTGCTGGCTGCGCTTGCATGACCCAAAACCCACTTATTGGTTGTGCCCGCGGGCCCCCTGTTTTGCAAAACCGGGGCCCCAAGGCTGCGTCTTTTCCCCTACCGTTCCGTAAATACGCAACGTTTCTAGGAAAAGCCCTTGATTATATGATGGAATTTTGGGTTTTGTCTAATGGGGGCTGGGGCGCAAGCAACCACGGCGCATGCGCGCCAGCTCTCAATCGGCCCATGGCTGCCGATACTGGGCCGCCTCGGCCACATGCACCGCCAGGATCTCGTCCTGCTCGGCCAAATCCGCCAGCGTGCGGGCCACCCTGAGCACCCGGTGGACCACCCTGGCCGACCACACCCAGCGCTGCATGCCTTCGCGCAGCAAACGCTCCGCCGCCGGATCCGGCCTGCAATGCGCCTGCAGCTGCGCCACCCCGAGCTTGGCATTGACGCAGCCCTGCCGCGCGTGCTGGCGCTCCCGGCACCGATGCACCCGCCGCCTTACCCCGCTCGACGCCTCGCCCGGCGGTTCATCCATCCAGTCGCCGGTAGCCGCAGGCAGGCTGATTTGCAGATCGATGCGATCCAGCAGCGGCCCCGACAAACGGCTTCGATAGGAGGAGAGCTGATCCGGGGTGCAGCCGCAATGCTTGCGGGGGTGGCCCAGCCAGCCGCAGGGACAAGGATTCATGGCGGCCACCAGGTGGAAGTCGGCCGGGAACACCAGCGTGCGCGCCGCCCGGGCGATGGCCACCCGGCCTGTTTCCAGCGGTTCGCGCAAAGTTTCGAGAACCCGCCGCTGGAATTCGGGCAGCTCATCCAGAAATAGAACGCCGCGATGGGCCAGGCTGATTTCGCCGGGCCGGGGATGGGCCCCGCCCCCGACCAGCGCGGGCGCGGAAGCGGAGTGATGCGGCGCGCGAAAAGGCGGATGATTGCTCAAGGGCTTGCGCTCGCCGCCAAGGCTGGCGAGCGCGGACGCTTCGAGGGCGTGCTCGATGGCCAGCCGGGGAAGCAGCCCGGGCAGCCGGTACGCCAGCATGCTCTTGCCGGTGCCCGGCGGCCCGCACAGCAGCAAACTGTGGCCGCCGGCCGCCGCGACTTCCAGGGCGCGGCGAGCCTGCGCCTGCCCGCGCAGCTCCGAAAGGCAGAGCTCCGCTTCGGGCTCGTCCGGCCACGGCGCCGGCCGGGCGGCCTCGAGCCCGCCGCCCCCGCTGAAATACGCGCCGAGCTCCGCCAGCGTGGACACGCCCAGCACCCGCAAACCGGGCACCCGCGCCGCCATTTGCGCACACCCCTGCGGCAGGACCAGGACGGCTTCCGGCGAATCGCGGGCGACTTCCAGGGCGATGGCGAGCGGCGCGTTCACGGGAACGATGGCGCCCGTGAGCGAGAGCTCGCCCGCGAACACGTGCGCGCGCAGATCGGGCGAGCCGCCGGGCATGGGAACCTGCCCGGATGCCAGCAGCACGCCCAAGGCGATGGGCAGATCGAACCGGCCGGATTCTTTGGGGAGGTCGGCGGGCGCCAGGTTCGCGGTGATGCGGCCCGGGGGGAATTCGTAGCCGCTGTTGATGATGGCGGAACGGACGCGTTCGCGGCTTTCACGCACGCCCGCGCTGGGCAGCCCCACCAGATGGAAGGCGGGCAGGCCCGGCCCGACGTGGACTTCCACCCGCACGGGCGGAGCCTGCATGCCGTATAGCGCCCGGCTGGCCAATATGGCGATGGACATGGATGACCTCATGCGATGCGCCTGGGATTCGGCGCCATGCATGAGATTATGGGATGCGCAAGAGCCTTGCGGCTTGCGTTTGCCGCGCATCGGTCCATGCGTAGAGGCACGGAGCCGCGCCGGCCGCCGTCCAGCGGCCGGGGCCCAGGGCCGCGCAGCCCCGGACCCGCCGAAACCTCACTCGGTTCCGGTGGCCGTGGGGCCGGCCTGCAACGGCGTGTCGGGACGGCCTTCAAGCGCCTGGACGCGGGACTCCAGCGCCGTGATCCGGGCCAGCGCGCGCTCGAGCAACTGCGCCTGCACGTCGAATTCTTCCCGCGTGACCAGGTCGAGACGGGAGAATGTCTGCGCCATCATGGCCTTGATGTTGCGCTCGATGTCGGCGGCCGGGCTCTTGGCGATGAGCTCAGAGATGTTCTTCTGAAAGTCTTCCATCCAGTCGGTGCGATGAATCATGGCATTCTCCAGTTCGTTCAAATCGGCGAATCAATCGCACGAGACTGTAAGTGTAATGAAAAAACGGAGCATTGCCGAAGAATCAAGGCTTGGTCTGGCCGGACGACGCGGCGTTGCCGGAGGCATAGGTGTTGCCGTTGCCGATCGACTCCTGGATGGCACGGTCGGCCTTGGCGGCGCCCTGCCGGATCGCATCGCCGACTTCCCCGGCCTTCTGGGCGGCGCTGTCCTTCAATTCGCCCGCCTTGGCGGCCACCGTGCCGGCCGCCTGCTTGGCCGATTCCTTCATGCGCTCGCCGGCGGTGGGCCCTTCGGAGGGCGCCATGCCCGACGACGGCGGCGGCACGTCCGAAGGCGTGGGCCCCGGCGCGGGGCTGGGCGCGGGCGCCGGGCTGGGGGCCGGCGGGGGGGCGGTTTCCGGCGCGGGCGCCGGCGCAGGCGTTTCGACCGGAGGCGCGGTGTTCATCGGAGCCTCGGCGTCTTCGCCCTTGGAGCATGCGGCCAGCAGACTCATGGACGCGGCCATCGCGATCAGGGTCAAATGTGTACGAGTTCTTTCCATGGTTTCCTCACTGTTCAACGTCGCTCGCCATTGCGCGCTATCCCGTTGCGACGAGCGGTTCAGCGGCTGCGCAGCAGCGTGCGCGTTACAAATGGCTTAGTAACAATTCTAGCGACGCGTTGCGGGGTCAAGCGCCAGGCCGTGTAAATCCTGATTTCAGGCGGGCGCGCCCGATTTCCGCAATTGCGCCCCAAACCTATGCCAGGCGGGGCTTTCCAGCGCTCCGCGGGCGATCCGGACCATCACAGCAAGATACAAAAGCCGCTCCACCCTCTCGTCTGGTTACAGTTTTGTGCACGCTGCGAGCGCCCTGTTTCGGTGCGGGCGGCGCCTGGATGCACCAGTTCAGCGCTCCATCCACGTCGCGGCCCGCGGAGCGGCCCGCGACAAAAGTTGGCACAAGTATTGCGTTGACCCTCTCATCAGTTCATGACCATGAGGAAACGCAATGAAGCTCATTACCGCCATCATCAAGCCGTTCAAGCTGGACGAGGTCCGGGAGGCGCTGTCCGAAATCGGCATCCAAGGAATGACGGTCACGGAAGTCAAAGGCTTCGGCCGCCAGAAGGGGCACACCGAGCTGTACCGGGGCGCGGAATACACCGTCGATTTTCTGCCCAAGCTGCGACTGGAAATGGCCGTGGCCGACGGCATCGTGGAACGGGCCATCGAGACGCTATGCGCCGCCGCGCACACCGGCAAGATCGGCGACGGCAAGATTTTCGTCACACCCATCGATCAAGCGGTCCGGATCCGGACGGGAGAATCCGGCGAAAGCGCGCTGTGAACCGCAACCATGAACCCGTTGATACCGCGGTCCGGGCACTGGCCGACAGGCCCGTCCGCATACAGGAGTTGAATAATGGATAAAGCCGATTTGGCGTGGGTCAGCGTCTCGACCCTGCTGGTACTGTTGATGGCCGTGCCCGGCCTGGCCCTTTTCTATGGCGGCCTGGTCCGCGCAAAGAATGTCCTGTCCGTACTGGTCCAGGTGACCACCGTCTTCGCGCTGGCGATCGTCTTGTGGTTCGTGTACGGCTATTCGCTCGCCTTCACCGAAGGCAATGCCATCGTGGGCGGGTTCTCCCGCCTGCTGTTCAGCGGCATGCTGGACCTGGCCTCGGGCGGGTTCGCCTTGTCGGGCACGGTGCCCGAGCTCAGCTTCGCGTCGTTCCAGGCGACCTTCGCCGGCATCACCTGCGCGCTGATCGTGGGCGGCTTCGCCGAACGCGCGCGCTATGCGGCGGTATTGGTGTTCACCGCGATCTGGATGACGCTTTGCTATGTGCCGATCGCGCACATGGTCTGGGGCCCGGGCGGCTGGCTGCTGGAACGCGGCGCGCTCGACTTCGCGGGCGGCACCGTCGTCCACATCAATTCGGGGGTCGCCGCTCTGGTGGGAGCCTACTTCATCGGCAAGCGCATCGGCTACGGCCGCGAAGGCATGCAGCCCCACAACCTGCCCATGGCCATGATAGGCGCCGCCCTGCTCTGGGTCGGCTGGTTCGGTTTCAACGCCGGATCGGCGCTGAGCGCGAACGAAACCGCTGCGCTGGCTTTCTTCAACACCTTGATCGCCACCGCCGGGGGCATTCTTTCCTGGGCGGTCGTGGAGTGGATCCACAAGGGCAATCCGTCCTTGCTGGGCGGCATCTCCGGAGCCGTGGCGGGCCTCGTCGGCATCACCCCCGGCGCCGGGCTGGTGGGCCCCGGCGGCGCGCTGGTCATCGGCGTGGCGACGGCGGCGGCCTGCGTTTGGGGCGTGAACGGCTTGAAGCGCATGCTCGATGCGGACGACACGCTGGACGTGTTCGGCATCCACGGCGTGGGCGGCATCGTGGGCGCGCTGCTGACCGGAGTGTTCAACGCCCAGGCCCTGGGCGGCCCCGGCTTGGACAGCATGGCGGCCATACCCGGCCAGCTATGGCTGCAGCTGGAAGGCGTGCTGATCACCGTGGTCTGGTCCGCGGCCGTCGCCTGGCTGGCTTATTTCATCGCCGACCAGGCTGTCGGCTTGCGGGTCGGCGGCGATGCCGAGCGTGAAGGGCTGGACATCCATTCGCACGGCGAGACCGCCTACCACCGCTGAGCGTCAGGGCAAGGCCGCGAGATCGATGCGCTCCGCCCGATTCAGCGCCGATGCGACCTTCACCCGCAAGGCGTTCGTATGGGCCTGCCGGATTTCCTTCTTGACATCGAGCAACTGCTGCGGATGCATGGAAAATTCGGTCAGGCCCAGCCCCAGCAGCATTTTGGTCATGCGCGCGTCCCCCGCCATTTCGCCGCACACCGCCACGGGCTTGCCGGCGCGCTCTCCGGCATTGATCGTGTGGGCGATCAGGCGCAGCACGGCGGGATGCATGGGATCGTACAGGTCGGCCACGTCGGTGTCGCCGCGGTCGATGGCCAGGGTGTACTGGATCAGGTCGTTGGTGCCGATGGACAGGAAGTCCAGCGATTCGACGAAGGGCTCAATGGCGATGGCGATGGCCGGTATCTCGACCATGGCGCCCAGGGAATAGTCGCGCCCGTAGGGCACGCCCCGTTCGTCGAGCTCGCGGCGCGCCGATTCGATCGCCTGGCGCGTGGCGCGCACTTCATGCATGTGCGAGATCATCGGGATCAGGATGCGCACGTGCCCGTGCTGGGACGCGCGCAGCAAGGCGCGCAGCTGGGTGGCGAAGATTTCGGGGTTGGCCAGGCAGTAGCGGATCGCCCGCAGGCCCAGCGCCGGATTGGTGGCGACCGTGACGTCGCCGTCGAGCGTCTTGTCGGAACCGAGGTCCAGGGTGCGGATGGTGACCGGCCGCCCGCCCATGGTCTTCACGACCGAGGCATACGCCTGGTATTGCTCTTCCTCGGTGGGCAGGTCGGGGCGGCCCATGAAGAGGAATTCGCTGCGGAACAGGCCTATGCCGTCGGCGCCCGCCTCGACGGCGGCGACGGCCTCGTCGGGCAATTCGATGTTGGCTTCGAGCTTGATCGCGATGCCGTCCAGCGTCATGGCCGGCGCATCGCGCAGCAAGGCCAGCTCCGCCCGCTCGGCAGCGTAGTCGGCCTGCCGCCGGCGGTATTCCGCCAGCACCCGCTCGGGCGGATTGACCAGGACCGCGCCCGAGAAGCCATCGACGATCAGCGTGTCGCCGTCCCGTATCAGGGCGCGGAAATGGCCCAGGCCGACGACGGCCGGCACGTTCATGCTGCGCGCGACGATGGCCGTGTGGGAGGTCGGCCCGCCCAGGTCGGTCAGGAAGCCACCGAACCGGCCGCCGCGCAGCCGGAGCATGTCGGCGGGCGAGATGTCCCGGGCCACGACGATGAAAGGCTCGTTGGACGCGTCGCCGTCGAGATTGGCCAGCAGCGCCGTCGAGCCCGACAGCACGCGCAGCACCCGCTCTATGACCTGCCGGATGTCCGCCGCGCGCTCGCGCAGGTATTCGTCGTCCATCAGGGAAAACTGTTCGACCAGGAGCTGGCCCTGGCTGGTCAGGGCCCATTCGGCGTTGTATAGGCGCTCTTGGATGAGCCCGCAAGTCTGCTGGTACAGCATGGGGTCGTCCAGCAGCAGGCTGTGCACGGTCAGCAAGGGACCCAGCTCGCGGGGCGCGTCGTCCGGCAGCGTGGCGGCCATGTGCTGCAATTCGTCGCGCGCGACGATGATTGCGGACTTCAGGCGCTCGCATTCGGCTTCGGCGTCCTCGGGCGCGATGCGATAGTGCGCGACTTCCAGGGCGGCCGCGCTCATGACCGCCGCCTTGCCGATGGCATAGCCCTTTACGACGCCCTGCCCGTGCATGCACAGCATGGCACAGAAGCTCGGCTGCCGATATGTAGTGGTGGCGGTCATTGCGGCACGATGGGATCGCGAGGCGCTATTCCTGTTCGCCGAACTTGTTGGCGAACAAGGCCTGGATGTCCTGCAGGGCCTGTTCCGCGTCGTCTCCGGTGGCGTCGACCTTGACGGTCACGCCCAGGCCGGCCGCCAGCATCATGACGCCCATGATGCTCTTTGCGTTGACTCGCTGCGCGCCACGGGCGATATAGATTTCACTGCTGTATCGGCTGGCCAGCTGCGTGAGCTTGGCGGCGGCGCGCGCGTGGAGGCCGAGCTTGTTGCTGATGACGATGTCGACGGTTGCCATAGGACTCTTGTTGCTTTTGGCTCAGTTGAACTGATCTGCGTCGACGATGCCGCGCAGCGCGCCGAGGCGCACGGTCTCACTGAGCTGTTCGGGGTTTTCCTGCTGTTCGGTCAGGGCCTTGAGCACCATGCACAGGTTGGTGCCCGTGATGAGGTGCGCGACCATGCCGCGTTCGGTTGCCAGTTTAAGCGCCCGCTTGGCGATATTGAAAGGCGTTGCGCCAAATATATCGCAAAGAATGAGCGTCGGGTCGGCCGCATGGTCGAGCAGGATGCGGGCCAGCCGCACGGAAAGCTCGTCCGGATCGGCATCGGGCGGCACGTCGAACACGGTCAGTTCGGGTTCCTGCCCGAGCACGTGCTGGGCACAGGCCTTGAATGCCGCGCCCAGCGGCTCGTGCATGACGAGCGCGATGCGGGCCATGTCAGAGGCCTACCGCGTGCTCGAGTGCCGCCGCGAAATGGGCGGCCACGTCGTAGCCGGTCTGCTCGGTGATTTCGACGAAGCAGGTCGGGCTGGTGACGTTGACCTCGGTGACGTAATCGCCAATGATGTCCAGGCCGACCAGCAGCAGCCCCCTGCCGACCAGCTTGGGGCCGATGGCCTGCGCGATTTCAAGGTCGCGGGCGGTGGGCTCGCGCGCCACGCCGCGGCCGCCCGCCGCCAGATTGCCGCGGGTTTCGCCGGCCAGGGGAATGCGGGCCAGCACGTAGGGCACCGGCTGCCCGGCGATCAGCAGCAAGCGTTTGTCGCCGTCGGTGATCTCGGGGATATAGCGCTGCGCCATGATGGTGCGCGTGCCGAAGCCGGTGAGCATTTCCAGGATGGAGCTCAGGTTGTGCTCGTCGGGCTGCAAGCGGAAGATGCCGGTGCCGCCCATGCCGTCCAGCGGCTTGACGACGACGTCGCGGTGCTTGGCATGGAAAGCGCGCAGGCGGACGACGTTGCGGGTGACCAGCGTGGGCGCCGTGAACTCGGCGAATTCGGTGATCGCCAGCTTCTCGGGGTGGTTGCGCAGCGCCGCGCCCGAATTGAACACGCGCGCGCCCTGGGCCTCCGCGTATTCCAGCAGGTGCGTGGCGTACACGTATTCCATGTCGAAGGGGGGATCCTTGCGCATGAGGACCGCGCTGAACTCGGACAGCCGGATTTCCTGCACATTGCCCCGAGGCCGCCACCATGCATGTTCGTGCAAGTCCGCGCCCTGGACGAGATCGATGCCCATGGCCTCGGCCATGACCACCCCCTCGTCGATGTACAGGCCGCCCTGGTACGCCACGCTGATCGTGTGGCCGCGCGCCGCCAGCGCGCGCATCATGGCGACCGACGTATCCTTGTAGGCCTTGAGCGACGGTAGAGGATCGATAATGAACAATACATGCATGAGGGACACCTGCGTGCATTCCCGCGCCGTACACGCGCCGGCGCGGGACATGTTGAAGAATTCAGGATCAGGAGACGGTTTCGCCCGCTTTGCCGGCCGTCGCCTTCTTGCGCGGAGCCAGCACCATGACCATTTGCCGGCCTTCCAGCTTGGGCATGGCTTCCACCTGGCAGAGCTCGGCCAAGTCGTCGCGAACGCGTTCGAGCACTCGCATGCCGAGTTCCTGGTGGGCCATTTCACGGCCGCGGAAGCGCAGCGTGACCTTCGCCTTGTCGCCTTCCTCGATGAAGCGGCGCAGATTGCGCAGCTTGACCTGGTAGTCGCCTTCGTCGGTTCCGGGGCGGAATTTGACTTCCTTGACCTGGATGATTTTTTGCTTGGCGCGCGCTTCCTGCTGGCGCTTTTGTTCTTGGTACTTGAATTTGCCGTAATCCATCAGCCGGCAGACCGGCGGCGACGCATTGGGCGCAATTTCAACCAGGTCGACTTCGTGCTGTTCCGACAGATGAAGGGCTTCGGAGGTTTTCAATACCCCCAATTGCTCTCCATCCACTCCTATGAGACGCACCTCGGGGACACGAATTTCACCATTGATGCGATGTGCTTTTTCGGTTGCGATGTCTAAGACTCCTAAAAGTTATAAAAAAGCGTTTTTACCTTGGGGCGCCCCGGCGGTAAAAATCAGGCTTGCCCGCTGTGGCGGACTTCGATTTCCGTTTGAAGGCGACGGGCGAAATCTTCCCGGGACATGACCCCCAGGTCTATTCCGCCTCGGCCACGCACCGCCACCTTGCCGCCTTCGCGCTCTTTTTCGCCGACGACGAGAATGTACGGCACCTTCTGCATGCTGTGTTCACGGATTTTACGGGTGATTTTTTCACCGCGCAAATCCGAACTGACTCTAAACCCTTGTTTTTTCAGGCTTAGGGCGACTTCCGCGGCATAATCGGCCGACGCTTCGGAAATGCAGCATACCACCGCATGCTCCGGCGACAGCCAAACGGGCATGGCGCCCGCGTGATTCTCGATCAGCATGCCGATGAAGCGCTCGAACGAACCCAGTATGGCGCGATGCAACATCACCGGCGTCTTGCGCTGGTCGGAGGCGTCCACGTACTCGGCGCCCAGCCGCTGCGGCATGGAGAAATCCACCTGTATGGTGCCGCATTGCCAATGGCGCCCGATGGCGTCCTTGAGCGTGTATTCGATCTTGGGGCCGTAGAAGGCGCCCTCGCCCGGCGATACCTCGTATTCGCAATTCGTGCGGTCCAGGCTGTCCATCAGGGCTTTTTCGGCCTTGTCCCAGACTTCGTCGGAGCCGATGCGCTTTTCGGGCCGGGTCGCCACCTTGTACAGGATCTCGGTGAACCCGAAATCGGCGTACACCTTCTTGAGCAGCGCGGTGAAGTTCACGCATTCGTCCTGCAACTGGTCTTCCGTGCAGAAGATGTGGCCGTCGTCCTGGGTGAAGCCCCGTACCCGCATCATGCCGTGCAGCGAGCCTGAGGGTTCGTTGCGGTGGCATTGGCCGAATTCGCCGTAGCGTATGGGCAGCTCGCGGTACGAATGCAGGCCGGCGTTGAAGATCTGCACGTGCCCGGGACAGTTCATGGGCTTGAGCCCGTACACCCGGTTCTCGGACTCGGTCGTGAACATGTTTTCGGCATAGTTGTCCCAGTGCCCGGTCTTCTTCCACAAGGAGAGATCCAGGATCTGCGGCGCCTTGACTTCCTGGTAGCCGTTGTCCCGGTAGACCGCGCGCATGTACTGCTCGACCTCCTGCCACAGGATCCAGCCCTTGGGGTGCCAGAAGATGAGGCCCGGCGCTTCTTCCTGGAAGTGGAAGAGATCCAGTTCGCGGCCCAGCTTGCGGTGGTCGCGGCGTTCGGCCTCCTCCAGCATGGTGAGATAGGCCGCCTGCTCTTCCTTGGTGGCCCAGGCGGTGCCGTAGATGCGCTGCAGCATCTCGTTGTTGCTGTCGCCCCGCCAGTAGGCGCCCGCCACCTTCATCAGCTTGAACACTTTCAGCTTGCCCGTGGACGGCACGTGCGGGCCGCGGCACAAGTCGATGAAATCGCCTTCGCGATACAGGCTGATGGGCTCGTTCGACGGAATCGACGCGATGATCTCGGCCTTGTAGTGTTCCCCTATGCTCTTGAAGAAGGCCACGGCGTCGTCGCGCAGCCATTCTTCACGCGTCACGGTCTCGTCCTTCTTGGCCAGTTCCGCCATCTTCTTTTCGATGGCCTCCAGGTCTTCGGGCGTGAAAGGACGCTTATAGGAGAAATCGTAATAGAAGCCGTTGTCGATGACCGGGCCGATGGTCACTTGCGCATCCGGAAAGAGCGACTTGACGGCATAGGCCAGCAAGTGGGCCGTGGAATGGCGGATCAGGTCCAGGCCTTCCGGATCCTTGGCGGTGACGATGGCAAGCTGCGCGTCTTTGTCGAGCACGAAGCTGGTGTCGACCAGCCGTGGTTCCCGCCCATCCATGGCGACGCGGCCGGCAAGCGCGGAGCGGCCCAGGCCGGCGCCAATGGAATGCGCAACGTCGGCGACCGAGACGGGACCCGGAAACTCGCGCTGCGAGCCGTCGGGCAAGGTGATTTGAACCATAAGTCGTCCTGAAAATGCAAAAACGCGGCACTCGCCGCGTTTTGGGTGTATCGTTGTTTATTGCTAGCAAGCGGGTAAACAGGAACGCGGTGACAGCTAGAAATGCCGGGTCGTAGTTCGCGTCGTGTTCATGCTGTATGGGGGCAAGCGTGCAAATTTCAAAACACCAGTGTAACACCACGCCCCGCCGCCCATGCCGCATGCGGGCGTGAATCCCGCCATCCGGGCCGGTTTTTGTGCCAATCCGTTGCAAAAATGCTCTTTCATGCACGGCGCCTGCGGGCCTGGCCGCGCCAGGCTGGCCGCTATTTGACAGCGATGAAAAATCTGGTTTAGAATGCTGTTCTTCTTAGGCGGTTAGCTCAGTTGGTTAGAGCGCTACGTTGACATCGTAGAGGTCGCTGGTTCGAATCCAGTACTGCCTACCAGACATATGCTTTGCATGGGCGTCGATAACTGCCCATGAAGCCCAAAAACCCGCATGAACATTGGTTCTGCGGGTTTTTTATTGCCCGCTCGGCCCGGCATGGCCATGATGCGAGCGCGGAAGGTCCGGCATGGAAATTGCTGATGTCGACGAACCGCCATCCCGACCCGTGCAATGACTCATGAATCCTTTACCAGACCATGCCCTTCCCTCCCGATCACTGGCGCGAGTCCATGCCCACGAGGCCTACCGCGCCGTGCGCTCCCATACGCTTCGGCTTGCCGCGCCGCTGTCGCCGGAGGACCAGTGCCTGCAATCCATGACCGAAGCGAGCCCTTGCAAATGGCATCTCGCGCATACCAGCTGGTTTTTTGAAGCTCTGCTGCTGCTTCCCTTCCTGCCCGGCTACCGCCCTTACGACGAACAGTATCTCTTTCTGTTCAATTCCTATTACGAAGCCCTGGGCCCGCGGCTGGCGCGGCCGTCGCGCGGGCTGATTTCGCGTCCCGGCCTGGAGGACGTCCATCGCTATCGCCAGCACATCGACGCAGCCATGCACAGGCTGGTGGACGAATGCCCCGAGCATCGATGGGACGAGGCCTGGCGCCTGCTGCGGCTGGGGCTCAACCATGAGCAGCAGCACCAGGAGCTGATTCTCACCGACATTCTGCACGCCTTCTGGTGCAACCCGCTGAAGCCGGCTTACGACGTCCACTACCCCTATCCCGATGCGGACGGACTCGATCCCGCCCGGGTCGGGGCCACGAACGGCCCGGCCGAATGGGTCGGTTTCGCCGGCGGGCGCGCCTCGGTGGGCTGCCCGGCCTTCGGCCAGCCCGGCGCCGCGTTCTGCTACGACAATGAAACACCCCGGCACGACGTTCTTCTGCCGCCCTACCAGCTTGGCGCCCGCCTGGTCAGCTGCGGCGATTTCGCCGCCTTCATCGACGACGGCGGCTACCGCAAGCCGGAACTCTGGCTTTCGGACGGCTGGGCCGCCGTCCAGGCCCATGGTTGGCGCCATCCCGCCTATTGGATTCCGGACGGCGCCTCGGGCTGGAAAGTATTCGGCCTGCGCGGCGTCCAGCCATGGGCGGAAACCGAGCCGGTCATGCAGCTGTCCTTCTATGAAGCCGCCGCTTATGCGCAATGGGCGGACGCCAGGCTGCCCACGGAATTCGAATGGGAAGCCGCCGCCCGGGATGCGCGCCTGGAGCAGCTGACCGGGCATGCGTGGCAATGGACCCGGTCGTCCTACGACCCGTATCCCGGCTTCCGGCCGATGGAAGGGGCGCCCGCCGAGTACAACGGCAAGTTCATGGTTGGCCAGCTGGTGCTGCGCGGCGGCAGCCACGCCACGCCGTCCGGGCATGTCCGTCCGACGTATCGAAACTTTTTCCCGCCCGGGGCGCGCTGGCAGTTCTCCGGATTGCGGCTCGCCAGGGACCTGTCATGCTGAAACAAGAATTTGGCGGCGAAACGCTGGCCGACATGCCTTTCGCCGCGGAGACCGCCATGCCCGAGCCTTTCCTGAGCGACATGGTCCGCGCGCTCGCGGCGGCTCCGCACAGCCTGTCGCCAAAATATTTTTATGACGAACAGGGCTCCCGGCTGTTCGATCGCATCTGCGAACTGCCGGAGTATTATCCGACGCGCTGCGAAATGTCGGTGCTCCGGGCCTGCGCGCCCGACATTGCAAGACATATCGGCTGCGACGCCGAAATCGTGGAATACGGAGCCGGTTCGCTGCACAAGATCAGGCCCATTCTGGACGCGCTGGACGGTCCCGCCCGCTATCTGCCCATCGACATATCGGGCGAGCATCTGGGCGCCAGCGCGCGGGCGCTGCAAGAGGCCTATCCGGAGGAAGTCCTGGTCATTCCCATCGTCGGCGACTACACCGAGGATCTGGCGCTGCCTGCATGTCCGCCGCGGGTGAAAAGGCGGATCGGCTTTTTTCCCGGCTCGACGCTCGGGAACATGCACCCCGCGGAGGCGCTGCGTTTTCTGCGCATGCTGCGCGGCCAGCTGCGCGGCGGGGCGCTGTTGCTGGGCGTGGACCTGATCAAGGATCCGGCCATCTTGCATGCCGCCTACAACGACAGCCAGGGAGTGACGGCCGCATTCAATTTGAACGTGCTGGCTCGGGCCAATCGCGAGCTGGGCACTGATTTCGACCTAGACGCCTACGCTCACTGCGCGTTCTACAATGCGCCCGAGCATCGGGTCGAAATGCATTTGATGTGCCGCAGGCCCCAGGAGATTCACCTGGACGGCCGCTGTTTCCGGATGTCGCAGGGGGATACGCTGCATACGGAAAACTCTTATAAATTCACGATCGGCGGGCTGCGCACGCTTGCCTCGGAGGCGGGGTTCGTTCCCGCCACGGTGTGGACCGATCCGGACCGGATGTTCAGCCTGCATTGGCTCGAGGCGCGGGGTTGATCTCGTTCAGGCTTTGAAAACGGTTTGCCTGGCGCCGCGCCATTCATCGTGCCATTGAAAGCGGTCTGCTCATGCGAGGCTACCGCACTTGTCCGCGATCATGCTGGAAAAAACGTCGATGGCCGCAGGCGTGGCGCGGCCCGCTTTGGTGACACAGAAGAAGTCCAGCTTGGGAGAAGTCTGCCTTGGGTGATAGCAAGGCCAACCCGCCGGTGAAAACTCTGCGGCGCACCAGCCCAAACTTGGAATCGAAGAACAAACCGTAAGCCGCATCCAGATCGCCGCTTCCCACCATGGGCTGCAACACCTCGCGATCGGCGTCGACGATTTCCAGAGTGATCTGTGGCTGAGCCTGCATGAACTGCCGGCAAAGCGCCGGCAGCACGGTGGAGGCGACCAGCGGAGTAAGGCCTATGCGCAACCGGCGCTGCCCCTGATCGATCAGGAAGCCAAGGTGCCGTTCGGCCTCGTCCAGATTATGCAAAGCGGTTCTGGCATAGGGCAGCAAACTGACGCCGGCCTCGGTAATGTCGACTTTGCGTGTCGTGCGGACGAACAGCTGGGCGCCCACCTGCGATTCAAGTTCATCATCCCGAACCTCGCCTACGATCCACTGACGAGCTTCACCCCGATTTCGATGCTGTATCGCAATACCCTGGTGCTTGCGGTGAACAACGACTTCCGTATCGACTCCCTTCCCGCGCTGGTCGATGATGCCAAAAAGAATCCCGGAAAGCTGACTTTCGGCACACCCGGCGTGGGAACTCCGCATCAACTGGTGGGCGAACTGATCAAAGAAAAAGCCGGTATCGACATGATGCATGTTCCCTATAAAGGCAGCGGCCAGATCATGACCGATCTCGTGGGCGGCCATATCAATCTGGCGGTCTCCGCCCAGGCCGCCGCCCTTGAAATGTATCGCGCGGGCAAGGTCAAGATTCTCGCCACCGCCGACAAGGAGCGCTCCCGGCAATTGCCGGAAGTCCCCGCCGTATCCGAGACTTTCCCGGATTTCGATGTGGCCGGCTGGGGCGGGAAAGCAATGGGCGAGAGAACACTATAAAGGCATAGACAACTTGCTATTGCCATCGTACAAACCCAACATGCGTGAACTGGATGAGGACGGCATACGACACGACGTGCGCCAGTCCGTCAGGCATGGGTTTTTTTCCACAAGCGCCGTGGCGCCCTTGTGCGAACCCCTGGAATATCGACGAGTGCTCGAACTTGCTTGCGACGAAGGCAGGGGCAAGATACTGGTCGGTGCGTATGTAGGCGAGGCGGCTCTGGAAGCCAACAGGGAATTGCTGGCCCATGCCGAGAAAGCGGGCTGCAGCCATGCCGTGCCGGTGCCCCGCTACCTGGACCCGGCATCGGAAGACGAGGTGTTCGACTGGTACAAGACGCTCATCGATTCCACGCGCCTGCCTATCGTGCTGTATGCCCAAAACAACCCGAGACTGCGGCACCTGCATCCCAGCGGCATTGCGCTGGGCGCTTTTGAACGGCTGGCTGAGCTGCCCTCTGTCGTAGCCGTGAAGCTGACCCAGGCAATCAACCTCGTTCTTGCCATGGAGTGCGCCGAGCGCCTCGGCGACAAGATACTGCTGGGGCCGGTGCACCTCGATATGATGCCATTGCTGTCGCAAGCCTGCACCATACAGTGGAGCGGCCAATGGAATGCCGAGTGCGCGACATCGGCAAGCCGCGTGATCAAGTGCCGATCCTGTCCGCCGAAGCCCGTGACCGGATCCGGCAAAGCTACAGAAGCATAGGCATAGAGCCGAACGGCGGCGATGAGGAGGAATTCGTGGTCGGCGTTGCGAACTTCGCCAGAGGCGTCAGGAAAGCCGATATGGCAAACCTGCCGTTGTTCGAGTAAGGGCGGCGCGCGCGGATCGAATCCGCGCACCGCGCCTCGCGCCAATGCCCTCAGGTCACGGCGTCGCGTGCTCGGTCCAGGTCGTAATCGCCTTCGTCCAGGATGCGCGCCAGGGTTTCCACGGCGTCGTAGACGTCCACGAAACGGATGTAGAGGGGGGTGAAGCCGAAGCGCATGATGCCGGGTTCGCGATAGTCGCCGATCACGCCTTTGTCGATCAGTGATTGCACCACGGCGTAGCCATGGGGATGGGTGAAGCTGACCTGGCTGCCGCGCAGCGCGTGTTCGCGGGGAGTCACGAGTTCCAGCGGGTGCGCGGCGCAGCGTTGTTCCACCAGCTCGATGAACAGGTCGGTCAGGGCCAGGGACTTCTGGCGCAGCGAGTGGATGTCGGTCTTGGCGAAGACGTCCAGCCCGCATTCGACGAGCGCCAGCGAAACCGTGGGCTGTGTGCCGCACAGGGCCGAGCGTATGGTCGTGCTGGGAACGAATTCGCTTTGCATGGCGAAGGGGTTCGCGTGGCCCCACCATCCCGTCAGCGGTTGGCGGAAGCGGTCCAGGTAGCGCGGCGCCACCCATATGAAGGCCGGCGCGCCGGGGCCGCCGTTGAGGTATTTGTAGGTGCATCCCACGGCGAAGTCGGCCGAGCTTGCGTTGAGGTCCACCGGCAAGGCGCCGGCCGAGTGCGCGAGGTCCCAGACCATCAAGGCGCCCTGATCGTGCGCATGGCGGGTCAGCCCGGCCATGTCGAGCAGGCGGCCGGTGCGGTAGTTGACGTGGGTGAGCATGACGACGGCCACGTCCGCGCCGATGGCGGCCGGCAGGTCTTCGGGCCGGTCCACCAGGCGCAGCTGATAGCCCTGGCCCAGCCACTGCGCCAGGCCCTGGGCGATATAGACGTCGGTGGGGAAGTTGCCGCGTTCCGTGACGATGACCCGCCGGTCCGCCCGGGCGGGGTCCGCCGCCTGCAGATGCAGGGCGGCCGCCAGCGCCTTGAAGAGGTTGATGGAGGTGGTGTCGGTGACGGCCGCCTCGCCCGGGCCCGCGCCGATCAAGGGGGCCAGCTTGTCGCCCAGCGCCAGGGGCAGTTCGAACCACCCTGCCTTGTTCCAGCTGCGGATGAGGTCCGTGCCCCATTCGTGCTCCACCACTTCGCGCGCTCTTTGCAGGGCGGCGCGCGGGCGGGCGCCCAGGGAGTTTCCGTCCAGGTATATCACGCCGGCGGGCAGCGAGAATTCGTCGCGCAAGCCGGCCAGGGCGTCTTTCCTGTCCAGTTCCAGGCAATCTTCACGGGTTGTCATAGGGGTCTCCGAGTACGGCGCGGGCCGCCAAGAATACTATAGGCTTCAAGCATTTTGCCACAGCGCGGAACGGATGGCCAAGCGGCCCGCCGCCGTGGCGGATCAAGCGTCAACCTCGACCAGCCCTAGGCGCTTTGCACCGCTCGTATGAAGGCCTGGATCTTTTCGGCCGACTTGATGCCCGGTTCGATTTCCACGCCGCTGCTGACGTCGACCGCGTAGGGGCGAAGGCGGCGTATGCGCTGGACCACGGTGTCGGCGTTCAGGCCGCCCGCGAGAACCAGAGGGCGGCGGTCCTGCGCCGCGGCGACCACGTCGAGCAAGCCGGCGTCGAAGCCCCGGCCGCTGCCGCCGTAGCCGGCGCTGTCGCTGTCGAACAGCCAGCCATGCGCGTGCATGTAGGCGCGGCATGCGTCGCCCACGCATTCGGGGCTGTCCATGCCCGGGCCTCCGACGCGGAAGGCGCGCAGATAGGGATGGCGGAACTGCGCGCAGAAATCGGCGGTTTCGTCGCCGTGGAACTGCAGGAGATCGGGGCGCAGCTGGTCGATGACCTCGTTCACCGCGTCCGGCGCCGGGTTGACGAACAGGGCGACGACGCTGACGAAAGGCGGCACGGCGGCGCGCAGCCGCCGCGCCTGGTCCAGGGACACCGCCCGGCGGCTGTGCGGGTAGAACACCAGGCCGATGGCGTCGGCGCCGGCCCGCGCCGCGCTGTCGATGTCTTCGGCCCGGGTCAGGCCGCAGATCTTGACGCGCGTGCGGGGATGCGTGCTGTTGCCGTCTTGCATGCCGCCCTACTTGAAGCCGGCGCCGGCGTCATCCGCGCCGCCGTAGCTGTCGGACCCGTAGACGTTCTCGGTGCCGAAGTTGATGGTCGAAGGATCCACCATTTCGACGTCGTCCTTGTAATGGGTGACCATGGAAGGAAACACCATGACCGCCGCGACCATGAGGATTTGTATGCAGATGAACGGCACCGAGCCCCAGTAGATGTCGCCGGTGCTGACGCGCGGAATGAACTTGCCGGTGACCCGGTCGTGGTAGTCGTCCTTGGGCGCGACCGAGCGCAGGTAGAACAGGGCGAACCCGAAGGGCGGATGCATGAAGGAGGTCTGCATGTTCACCGCCAGCAGAACGCCGAACCAGATCAGGTCTATGCCCATTTTGTCGGCCACCGGGCCGATCAGGGGCACGATGATGAAGGCCAGTTCGAAGAAGTCCAGGAAGAAGGCCAGGAAGAAGGTCAGCAGGCTGACCACGATCAGGAAGCCCCATTCGCCGCCGGGCAGGCCGCGCAGCAGGTGCTCGACCCAGATGTCGCCGTTGATGCCGCGAAAGCTCAGGCTGAACACGGTGGAGCCGACCAGGATGAAGACCACGAAGCAGGAAAGCTTGGTGGTGGTGTCCATGGCCTGGCGCAGCAGCGCCCACGAGAAGCGCCCGCGCGACACGGCCATGACCAGGGCGCCCACCGCGCCCATGGCCCCGCCTTCGGTGGGGGTGGCGACGCCGATGAAGATGGTGCCCAGCACCAGGAAAATGAGGAATAGCGGCGGCATCATCACGAAGGTGACGCGCTCGGCGATTTCCGACAGCAGGCCCAGGCCCAGCAGCTTGTTCGCAAGCGCGATGGCCAGCGCCGTCAGGCCCCAGGCCATGAGGCTGATCACCACTTTTTCATCGACGGGGATTTGCGTGTGCTCGCTGAAATAGTAGCGCGTTGCGAAATACGAGACCACGGAAGCGATGATGGTCAGGACCAGCAGCGAGCGCAGGCCCCTGCTGCCGTCTTCCTTGACGTAGATGCGGGCTTCCTCGGGCAGCGCGGGCGCGCAGGACGGCCGGATCATCGTCATGATCACGATATAGACGATGTAGGCGCCCGCCAGCAGCAGGCCAGGGATCATCGCGCCCCGGTACATGTCGCCGATGGAGCGCCCCAGCTGGTCGGCCAGGATGATCAGCACCAGCGAGGGCGGGATGATTTGCGACAGCGTGCCCGAGGCGGCGATGACGCCGGTGGCCAGCCGCCTGTCATAGCCGTAGCGCAGCATGATGGGCAGCGAGATCAGGCCCATGGAGATCACCGACGCCGACACCACGCCGGTGGTGGCCGCCAGCATCGCGCCGACCACGACCACCGCGATGGCCAGCCCGCCCCGTATGGGGCCGAACAGCTGCCCCACGGTTTCCAGCAGGTCTTCCGCCATGCCGGAGCGTTCCAGGATGAGCCCCATGAGCGTGAAGAACGGCACCGCGAGCAGGGTGTCGTTGGACACGATGCCGAAGACGCGCTGCGGCAGCGCCTGGAACAGCGCCGGCTGCATCAGGCCCAGGTCGATGGCCACCAGGCCGTAAAGAATGCCGTTGGCCGCAAGGGAAAACGCAACGGGAAAGCCCAGCAGCAGGAACACGATCAGGTTGATGAACATGATCGGCGCCAGGTTGTCTACAAAGAACTCCATGTTCAGCTGCCCTTGGCGTTTGTTGTTTTGGAAGTCGTGGAGTCGGCCTGGTCGGCCAGGGCCTGCCTGCGGATTTCATCGGCGAGCTCTTCTTCGGCGGACTTGCCCACGGGCCGCGCCGTCGGGTCCGGGCATTTGCCCATCAGGAAGCCCACGCATTTGATGAGATGGGACAGCCCCGCGAGGATCAGCAGCAAAAAGCCCACCGGTATCAGCAGCTTGGCCGGCCACCGGATCAGCCCGCCGGTATTGGACGATTGCTCGTTCAATACGAAGGACTCGTGGAAGAATGGTATGGACAGCCAGAAGATCAGCACGCAGGCCGGCAGCAGAAAGAAGAGCACGCCGAAGATCTCGATCTTGATCTGGGTGCGCCGCGAGAACTTCTGCGACAGGACGTCGACCCGCACGTGTTCGTTGCGAAGAAAGGTATAGCCCGCGGCCAGAAGGAAAATGGCCCCGAACAGATACCACTGGAGTTCGAGCCAGGCGTTCGAACTGACGTTGAACACTTTGCGGACGACCGCATTGCTTGCGCTGACGAGCACCACGATGAGGGTCAGCCAGATCACGGCCTGCCCCACCCGGGTGTTGACCGCGTCTATGATCCTGGATAATGACAAAAGGAATTTCATGAGTCCAAAGGTTTCCGCTGCACGGTAGCGCATTCTAGTCGATCCGCAGGACATTTACCCTCGGTATATGCCCCGACTCAACAGGCGCCGGCCGCCAGGCCCAGGTGGGATTGCACCAGATCCTCCAGGCGGTTTTCAGGCAGGCCGAATGCGGAAGGGTAATCGGCCCGCACGAAATACAGGCCGTCGGGCGCAAAAGTGGGCGCCGCCCGCGTGCGGTCGCGCTGCGCCAGCAGCTCGTCCATCCAGTCGGGCGGCCGCCGCCCCAGCCCGACATACAGCAGCGCCCCCATCAGGTTGCGGACCATGTGATGCAGGAAGGCATTGGCCCGGAACGTGAACAGGAAATATTCGCCGTATTGCTCCACCTCGAGCGCGTGCAGGGTCCTGACCGGGCCGGCCGCCTGGCATTGCGAGGAGCGGAAGCTGCTGAAATCGTGCTCCCCCAGCAGGCGCCGCGCGGCGTCCTTCATGGGCGCGAGCGCCAATGGGTGATAGACCCAGCCGACGCGGCCGTGCTGCAAAGGCGAGCGCACGCGGCTGTTGCGCAGCACATAGACGTAGCTGCGCGCCCGCGCCGAAAACCGTGCATGGAAATCGTCCGGCACGGCTTGCGCCCATTGAACCGCGATGCTGGAAGGCAGCAAGGCATTGAGCCCGCGCACCCAGGATTCCGGACGGCGCTGGGCGTGGCTGTCCAGGTGGACCACTTGTTCGAGGGCGTGCACGCCGGTGTCGGTGCGCCCGGCGCAAATGGTGGCCACCCGGGGCTCGGCAAGAAACTGCGCCAGCGCGGCTTCGAGCGCATCCTGCACCGTGCGGCCGCCCGGCTGGGTCTGCCAACCCAGCCAGTGCGATCCGTCATAGGCGATCCCTAATGCCACACGGGGCATTCGAACCTCAACGCTGCCCGGGTGTGCTGCCGCTCGGGGAATTCCGGTCCAGATCGAGATCGATCTGGGAGAGCTTTTCCCTGACCATCGCTTCGGTGATGAGGCCGCTGCTGTCGTCGCGGCCCTCGTTGCGCGCCGAATTGGCACGGCGCAGCAGCCATGCAACGACCAGCACTATCAATGCCAGCAAGCCGGTGATGACACCCAGCATATGCTCTTGAAACCAGGACACAGTTTTTTCCGTCTTTGTTGAAATGGTATCGGCCGAACCGCCGGCCTTCCCCTTGGCCGCGGGGGTGGAACCCCGCTCGCCGGCGCCCGGCGAACCCGCCGCTCCGCTGGATGCCCCCGGGCCGGCCGACGGCGCAGCACCATTGGCTGCGCCCGCGCCCGATGGCGGCGCAGTGCCGCCGGACCCCGCCTGCCCCGCCGGCTGCGTGGCGCGATTGGCCGCTCCGGCGCCGGTCGATGAGGTTGCGCCATTGGCCGCAGCCGCGCCGGCTGACGGCGTAGCGCCGCCGGAACCTGCAGCGCCTGCTTGCGGTGCAGCGCCACCGACCGCTCCCGATCCGGGCAATGCGCCGGCCGCCGGGGCGACGCCCGCCGCGGACGACGCGCCGTTGGCGGCGGCGCCCGGCATGGAGGATGTGCCGCCATGGGCCGCCGTGGCGGCCGATGACGACGCGGCGCCGCCGGCGGCGGCCGTGTCGGCGGCCGGCGAGCTTCCCGGCGTGCCCGGCGCACTTCCTCCCGCCGCGGCATTTCCGGCTGCGGCGGGCTGACCGGCGGCGCCCG
>JACDJC010000933.1_pt1 | contig 29306 bp, 29 predicted proteins | sample 7454191 | NCBI WGS metagenome assembly JACDJC01 (sample SAMN14253291, study PRJNA609438) | sludge metagenome | isolation source: sludge after 25d culture with pyrite and EDTA | collected 2018-12-20 | reverse complement strand
CGGAAACAACTACCGTTGCCTTTGCCAGCCAATCGTATGATGATACCCTTCAGGTATATATTGCACGTACACGGCATATTTATGACACAACCCGATATAGCGGCTGCGATTCTACCGCCAAAGCTTTTGTTGTTCATAGCGAGATCCAAACCCCGCTAAGGTATAATGGAAAAAGATTTATTGCAGAAGGCTTATCAGCCCAATCAGGCGACACGATTTCGCTTCGGGTAACAGGTACAGATAACAAACACACTTTTGCCCAAACAGTAATACCCAAAAGCATCATTGCCCACAGCATTGAAATTACACCATCGGCCCTTCTTATTGATGATGTTTATTTTTCGAGGGTTCAATTGAGTTTCGACGACCCTGCCGACTAAACCAATTATTACGAATTTAGTCTTATTGTCACTCAAATTATGTATGATTCGTCCAGCAGCATTGGTTACCATTATTTCAGGTCGTTTGATCCCATCATGGTAAGTGAGGATATTATGCAGTACGAACCCATAACCATGCTTTTCAGCGATGCTATGTTCAATGGCTCCCAACTAAGCATACCGATGTACTATTTCCTCTACTTCTTTACTGAATCCCTACAAAAAGTGATTGTGGTTTCGGAGCTTAGAAGCGTTACCCGCGAGCATTACCACTACTACAAAACGTTGTATAAATTCATGTACAACCAAAGCGGCATCTGGTCGGGAATGACCTTGCCGGTTTTTATAAATGGCAACGTTGAAGTTTTATTGATCGTAATTAATTCAAAGTTGCGTTAAACAATATTCCCACATTATCGCTACTCATCCGTTCTTCCATTCCACCACCGGGTGAATTTGTTAAATTGGTTGTGCCGTAGGTCATTGCAATTCCTAATCCCCATCTTTTTGAAACCCACCATTCTTTTCCAATTTTCAATTGCATGGAAAATCCTCTGTCTGTAGAAATAGAGTTTGCGTTGTTGCCTTCTATTAATGTGAAATTTCCTAAGCCCACCGACCCGGATAAGAAAAAGTTTGATGGCATGATGTAATAAGTTAGACCTGCCCCAAACATCGCTTCTCCCAAGGAAATATCGTTAGAGGTTTTCTCACTAATCCCATCAGATGTTATTTTAGGCCCCGACATGGCACTGGAGGTAAGGGTTGCATGTAGGATTAAATTTTCTTTTACTGCTCCACCTATTTTGACATCAAATTGTGCGCCGGTACCTTTAAACGTTAAATCATAATACCCCGGGACTTCCGAGTTAATGCTCGCGAAATTTGGGCCCACACTCATGGACAGATAAAAACCTGTGTGCTGACGATATCCCGGCTCTCTGGTATAATCCACTATTTGTGCATTAATAACTGACATAATTGAAATGCAAAAACACAAAATTGTTGCTTTTTTCATAGGTTTGTTTTAAGATGGTTATTTGTAATTGTCCCACTATTAGGGTTGCATGTACAGCCGCCGTTCAAAAAGAATCTCTTTCCAATTTCACTGCTAATATACTAACTTTGCCGAAAATAGCAACCCATGAATTTTGTTGAAGAATTAACCTGGCGTGGCATGGTGCACACCATAATGCCCGGTACCGAAGAAATATTACAAAAAGAAATGATATCGGCCTACGTGGGCATTGATCCTACCGCTGATTCCCTTCATATTGGCCACCTGGTGGGCGTAATGATGCTGAAACATCTTCAGGAGAGTGGTCACAAGCCCATTGTGCTGGTGGGTGGTGCAACGGGTATGATTGGTGATCCATCTGGAAAATCGGAGGAGCGCAACTTGCTTGATGAGGCTACACTGCGTCACAATCAGGAATGCCTGAAAACCCAGTTGATGAAGCTCCTCGATTTTGAAACCGATGCCCCCAACAGAGCCGAAATGGTGAATAACTACGACTGGATGAAGGAGTTCTCGTTTTTGAGCTTTATCCGCGATGTGGGCAAACACATTACCGTTAATTATATGATGGCGAAGGATTCGGTGAAGAAACGTCTGACCGGAGAAGCCGGTGATGGCATGTCGTTTACCGAGTTTACCTATCAGTTGGTGCAGGGTTACGATTTTCTGCACCTCTATCAGCACCACAACTGCAAGTTGCAAATGGGCGGCTCCGACCAATGGGGAAATATTACTACCGGCACCGAGTTGATCCGCCGCAAAACCGGGGGCGAAGCTTTTGCACTTACCTGCCCGCTGATTACCAAGGCCGATGGCGGCAAATTCGGCAAAACCGAATCGGGCAATGTATGGCTTGATCCCGCAAGGACTTCGCCGTATAAATTCTACCAGTTCTGGCTCAACACTTCTGATGTCGATGCCGAAAAATACATCCGCATTTTCACCCTTTTCGGGAAGGAAGAAATTGAAGCTATTATTGCTGAGCACCAGACTGCGCCGCATTTGCGCGTGTTGCAGAAAGCACTGGCCAAAGATATTACAGTAAGGGTACATTCCGAAGCCGATTACCAGGCGGCCCTTGAAGCCTCTGAAATTTTGTTTGGTAAAGGCACCACCGAAGCACTGCACAGATTGGATGAAGATACCTTACTCTCTGTTTTTGAAGGGGTGCCCCAGTTTGAAATCAGCCTGAGCGAACTTGAGCAAGGCATTGGCATTGTGGAGCTGGTGGCGGAGAAAACAGCTATTTTCCCGTCTAAAGGTGAAGCCCGTCGCATGTTGAAAGATGGCGGTGTGCAGATAAACAAAACCAAAGTTGGTGATGACTTTATTGCAAATCAGGCTAACCTGCTAAGCGGAAAATACATGCTGGTTCAAAGAGGGAAGAAGAATTACTATATGCTGATAGGGAGGTAGGCGATGGCGATTGCGATCGGGGATTTACCTTCGGTGAACTCCGCTTCGCTCCGGATTTCAGGTTGAATTCTTAACCACAGATTACAGATCACTAGCCACCAATCACCAATCACCAATCACCAGTCACAGGTCACCTCACTGCTCATAATGAATATCCTGTTCCTGCTCTTCAAGCAGTTGTTCTATAACTTTAGGATAATGCTCATACTCAAGCTGATGAATCTTTTTGGCCAGGCTTTCGGGGGTTTCATCCGGGGAGAGTTTGCATTTGACCTGCAAAAGAATGGTTCCATGATCATATACCTCATCTATCAGGTGGATGGTGATGCCTGATTCTCTTTCTCCGGCTTCTATTACGGCATCATGTACATTGTCACCAAACATACCTTTCCCTCCAAATGAAGGCAAAAGGGCAGGATGGATATTAACAATTTTCTGACTAAAAGCTTTAGTAATGCTTCCCGGCATCAGCCAGAGAAATCCGGCCAGCACGATCAGATCGATTTTACGGCCCTGCAGATCGCGCAATACCACATCAGAAGCATAAAATTTCTCGCGGTCAAAAAGTACAAGAGGCACCTTTAAATTGGTGGCCCGCCTGATTACGTGAGCCTTAGGATTGTTGCAATAAATAGCTTCAACCTTTGCCAGATCACTCGTGGCAAAATATCTGGTAATATTCTCGGCATTTGAACCGTTTCCGGAGGCAAAAACGGCAATTCGTTTCATATCTTTAGCAATTTGTCTGCAAAGTTAGCCAGAAACAATTGAATGCCCTTCATTTTTGGTGTATTTTAAACAAAAAAGATAAAGAAAGCGCTTTTCTGAAGTGTATTTTTCGAAATTCCTTGTGTTTTACAGTTTATTCGGCATCGGGTCGACAGTTTATTGAGGCTTAGTCCATATTTAAGACCAATTGATGCTTACCTTTGCAAATTCAAAAAATAAAACATCACTTCTACCAATGGATTACAACTTTAGGGAAATTGAACAAAAATGGCAGCAGGCCTGGGCAAGCCAGAAAACATATAAAACGGAGATTGATGATAACAAGCCCAAATTTTATGTGCTTGATATGTTTCCCTATCCATCGGGGGCCGGGTTACATGTTGGGCACCCGCTTGGATATATTGCTTCTGATATTTATGCGCGCTACAAACGGCTTAAAGGTTTCAATGTGCTTCATCCCATGGGCTATGATGCATACGGGCTTCCTGCCGAGCAGTATGCCATACAAACCGGCACACATCCGGCAATTACCACCGAAATAAACATAGCCCGCTACCGCGAGCAACTTGATAAGATTGGTTTTTCGTACGACTGGGACCGGGAAGTGCGCACCAGCGATCCTGCATACTATAAATGGACGCAATGGACCTTTATTCAATTGTTCAATTCATGGTACAACAATGTCAGCCAAAAGGCAGAACCTATTGCAGCCTTGATTTCACTGTTTTCAACTTCGGGAAATGCTTCCATTGATGCAGCTCACAGTGAAATTGAACCTTTTACAGCCTCAGATTGGCATGCTATGGATGAAAAGGGCCAACAGGAAGTACTGATGCACTACCGTCTGGCCTATCTTGCCGACACGATGGTAAACTGGTGCCCGGCCCTGGGGACCGTTTTGGCCAATGATGAAGTAAGTGACGGGTTTTCAGTTCGCGGTGGGCATCCTGTAGAACGCAAAACCATGAAACAATGGCTGCTGCGTATTACCGCATATGCCGACAGGCTGCTGAAAGGTCTTGACACCGTAGACTGGCCTGAATCTATTCGTGATATTCAACGCAACTGGATCGGGCGCTCGCAGGGATGTTCTGTGAAATTCAAAATAAAGGATTTTAATGAAGATCTGGAAGTATTTACTACCCGAGCCGACACCTTATTCGGTGTAACCTTTATGGTGCTGGCTCCCGAACATCCTTTTGTTCAGGAGATTACCACGAATGAACACAATGAAAAAGTAGAAGAATATCTGCTTTGGGCCAAAAACCGTTCGGAACGCGAGCGCATGACCGAGGTAAAGAAAATTTCAGGCCAATTTACCGGAGCTTACGCCATCAACCCACTCAATGGCGAAGAAATTCCGGTATGGGTTGCTGATTATGTATTGATGGGTTATGGCACCGGTGCTATAATGGCAGTTCCTGGTCATGACAGCCGCGACTTTGCCTTTGCCCGGCATTTCAAACTGCCCGTCCGTCAGGTGGTTTCCCGTGAAGGCGAAACCCCGGTTGATCCTTCGCAATGGGAAGAATCTTACGATTCAAAAGAAGGCATTATGATCAATAGCGGATTCCTTTCGGGAATGGAAGTGAAGGAAGCAATTCCTGCCGCCATCCACAAAGTGGAAGAATTGGGACTGGGTTTCGGCAAGGTAAATTTCCGTCTGCGTGATGCTATTTTCAGCAGGCAGCGCTATTGGGGTGAACCCTTCCCCGTTTATTATAAGAATTCAATGCCCTATACCCTTGATGAAGAAGAGTTACCACTGGAATTACCGCCGGTAGATGCCTACCTGCCCACCGAAAGTGGTGAACCGCCTCTGGCACGTGCCAAAAACTGGGTAAATAAGGAGGGTTATCCTCTGGAAACCAATACTATGCCCGGATTTGCCGGGTCAAGCGGCTACTATTTGCGGTATATGGATCCGCACAACGAAAATGAATATTTTTCGAAGGAATCCATCAGCTATTGGCAAAATGTTGACCTGTACATGGGCGGTGCGGAGCATGCTACCGGCCACCTCATCTATGCCCGCTTCTGGAATAAGTTTTTATTTGATCTGGGACTTACTGTAAAAGATGAACCATTTCAGAAGCTTATAAATCAGGGCATGATACAGGGCCGGTCAAATTTTGTGTACCGCGTCAACCTGGAGAAGATGGCCGAATATATGCTGTGGGAAAACTTAAAAGACCGCAAAACTGGTGTTGGCTTTGAACGCGATTACAGGGATGGTAATCGTAAGTTTGACTTTTTCAGCAAAGAAGCCGGATTAATTATTGAAGTAAAACGCCAGCAATCGCTTGAAAAAATTGCCCATCCTTATGAAGCCTATTGCAAAGATAAAGGCTTGAAACTGATGTTGATACCCATTCGTGACTTTCTTGAGATAGACAAGGTGATGGAGCGCATCCGGAAGGTGGTTCATGGTGAAAAGATGCCTGAATTTATTGAAAAGGAAAGTCTGAAACTCATTCCCGTATATGTATCTAAGAACTATCCCGGAAGGGAACATTTCAGCGATGCCATTCATGTCGATGTCAATCTGGTTCATAATGATATACTTGATATTGAAGCCTTTAAAGCCTGGCAACCTCATCTTGCCAATGCCGAATTTATTCTGGAGGATGGAAAATATGTGTGTGGATGGGAAGTGGAAAAGATGTCGAAATCTAAATACAACGTACAAAACCCCGACGACCTGATTGATAAATATGGTGCCGATACTCTAAGATTATACGAGATGTTCCTTGGCCCGCTTGAGCAGGCCAAGCCCTGGGACACCAATGGTATTGAAGGTGTTTTTCGCTTTATACGCAAATTGTGGCGGCTGTTCCATGACTTTGATAATCATTTTGTGGTAACTGAGCGGGCTCCCACACCTGCTGAATTAAAGGTGCTGCATAAAACCATTAAAAAGGTTCAGGATGACATTGAGCGTTTCTCCTTCAACACGGCGGTGAGTTCATTTATGATTTGTGTGAATGAGCTTTCTGAACTAAAATGTAATAACCGCGGAATTCTGAGTGAATTAACCGTTTTAATTTCTCCTTATGCACCACATATTGCCGAAGAACTATGGCGTTTGCTGGGTAATACCCAAAGTGTAACCAAAGCCAGCTTCCCGGTTTATAATGAGGCGTTTACTCTTGAAAACATCTTTGAATATCCGGTTTCCTTCAATGGAAAAATGCGCTTCAGGTTAGCATTACCACTGGACATGCCCCCAACTGAAATAGAAAAGGCAGTTATTTCAGCCCCCGAATCGGCTAAATGGCTGGAAGGTAAAGCGCCGCGCAAAGTAATTGTAGTGCCGGGGAAGATTGTGAATGTAGTGGTTTGATTTCTATAGTACTGTCCTGTTTCTATTTGTGCAATACAGAGAAATTTAGGGGCTAAAATCTATTTTATAAAACCATACGTCAAATATTTGCAAGGGTTAGATTCGGTGATCGGGAGATCTTATTCCTGTTTAGTTCCTGCGGGATCAGGATTGGGACGAGGTTGTCCTTATCTCTCCGCGCTCACCATTTTGTTACTTTTGTCATTCAAAAAAAAATAACATGACCAGCCTTCAAATCTTTGCATTGATAGTGTCGGGTGTTTTTGTTGGGTTTATCAATACGCTGGCCGGCGGAGGTACCATTATTTCGCTTTCGCTGTTTATGTTTATGGGATTGCCGGCTGATGTTGCCAATGGCACCAACCGCATTGCGGTGATTCTTCAGAATCTGACTTCGGTGACTACTTTCAGGCAACAAAAGCTGCTTGATACGCGCAAGGCCTGGTGGCTCGCGATTCCCACCACGATTGGCTCAATTGTCGGTGCCCAGCTTTCAGTTGAAATTGATGAAGCTACCTTCCGCAAAGCCATTGGTCTGGTAATGATAATGATGGTGTTTTTCATCCTTACAAAGCCCAATAAGTGGCTGAAAGGACAAGAGCGCCTCCAACTGAAAAAGATAAGCTGGGTTCAAATACTTATTTTCTTCGGCATTGGGGTATATGGAGGTTTCGTACAGGTGGGCGTTGGTTACTTTTTATTGGCTGCCATTGTGCTTGGGGCAGGTTATGATCTGGTAAAAGCCAATGCCATCAAGGTGTTTATTGTATTGATTTATACTATTTTTGCTTTGGGAGTATTTATTCTGAACGATAAAGTGAACTGGCAATTCGGATTGATTCACGCCATTGGCAACATTATCGGCGCCTTTGTAGCTTCGCGTTATGCCAATGCCTGGGGTGCCAATTTTATCCGATGGTTCATCATCGTGATTATCATTATTTCCTCTGCTGATCTTTTCGGGATTATTGATATCCGTGCCCTGTTTTATTAATCTATTTGAATAATTTGATTTTTATCATCTTCTTATGAATAAACAACTAAACATTTTAATATGAAAAAACCTTTTCTTCTTCTTTTAATGCTTTTATGGATGGCAGGATCTGAGGCAATTGCTCAAAACTCCGGTTACGTGCTGGTAATTCATGGTGGTGCCGGCTACATAACGCCTGACCGCTATTCACCGGAAATACAGTCCGGTTTTGAACAGGCACTAGCGGAAGCTCTTAATGCGGGTGAGAAAATATTGAGCAAAGGAGGCACATCTTTAGATGCAGTTGTGGCAGCCATACAGGTGCTGGAAGCCTCTCCTTTATTTAATTCAGCTAAAGGAGCCGTATTTAATGCGGAAGGTAAAAACGAATTGGATGCGTCTGTTATGGATGGAAAATCTGGCAAGGCAGGAGCTGTTGCCGGAGTAATGACCATTAAGAGTCCTGTTGAAGCTGCCCGGCGAGTGATGGATTCATCGGATCATGTAATGCTTTCCGGACGCGGGGCTGAGGAATTTGCCCGGCAGCAGGGACTGGAGATCGTTGACCCGGCCTATTTTTATACCGAAGAAAGCTGGCAGGAATACCTGAAGGTGAAAGCCCGGATGGAAACAAACGGTCGTAAAGGTACTGTGGGTGCGGTAGCTTTGGATAAGGCGGGAAATCTGGCTGCAGCAACTTCCACCGGTGGTATGGTTTACAAAAAGTTCGGTCGCATTGGCGACTCCCCCATCATTGGAGCCGGCACCTATGCCAACAATGAAAGTTGCGCGGTTTCCTGCACCGGACATGGTGAGTATTTTATCCGGAATGCTGTCGCTTATGATGTTTCTGCAAGGATGCTCTATCTGGGTGAATCCATTACTCAGGCTACCGACTATATCATCAATAAAAAACTGAAAGATCAGGAAGCCGCGGGTGGTTTAATAGCTCTGGATAAAAATGGAAATATTGCCATGCCTTTTAATACACCCGGTATGTTCAGGGGATTTGTTTCCGAAGGAAAAACAAAGCAGGTGCTGATGTTTAAGTAGGGGAGGTTGATGTGTTGATGTGCGGATTTGTTGATTTGCTGATTTGTTGATGTGCGGATTTGATGATTTGTTGATGTATTGATCTGAGGGGGAGTGGGGAGTGTTCGGGAGTGTTCAGAAAAGTGTGTCAGGCCATATTAAGATTTGAAACTACTTGCATAACCGCCTGATCCAAACGGCTGCTACTGCCATCAGAAATCGAGGCCACATCAACCAATGCAGGGTAAAGCCAAGGGTAAGAAAAAGCAGAGGATCTTCCAGTTGTGAATGAGAGATGGCCACATGGTGATTGAGCAGATCGGCTTCCCCGACCGTAAGTCGGCCTTTATCGCGTTGATCGATCATTATGGCAGAGCCGTAAGCCAGTCCGATAAGATTGGCCACCAACCACGAAAGGGTAGCAGAAGGTGGCAAGCCCATAAGCCTGAGTGCCGGTTTCATCGGTTTTTCTATGAGTCGGATCCAGTTGAATTCCTCCATCACCTGCTGAAAAAACAACAATACGTTTACCAGAATGAGGATTTTTATCACCGTTTGTCCAATGGAAAAAAACCAGTTGGCAAAAGCATCTGTAAATTTTAAGGTTTCAATTTCATAAACCGCTTGTCCGGTTGCGCTGTTTCCCGGCATAATCTGGTTCAGCAAAAAAGCTACCATAAAGCTGGCCGTTAGCCGCAATAAAAGCATTTTCGTTACCGAAGATCCTGTTTTCTTCAGAACAGCCGTTTCAATAATAAAACCATGTGAAATAAGGCACATACAGGCCAGAATAATGCCTTCGCGCATGGGCAGTTGAAGCATGGCCAGAATGGCTACCACCGAGTAAATATTGGTGAAAATGCTGGTTATAAATACGATAGCGGCAACCCCCGGCAGGCCAAGCAGTTGAAAAAACGGTGCGGTATAACCAGCAATGAGGTCAAGCAGTCCAAAGTACTGTAGCAACATAACCCCAAATGACACCGGCACTGTAATCTTTATTAACCACCATGCTGTTTTTAATCCTTTAGGATAAGCCGTTAATGCGCTGTGTTTGAGGCGCTCTGCAGTTGATGCCAATGGTTAATTGTTAATTATGGTGTCTTGTGGCGGTGGGCAGGCGTAAAAATTTCATTGTCTGCACATGTGGTATATTTAAAATAAACAGCACGCAAAGATATGAAGTAATATAAAAAAACTGAATATTTAAATTATCCTGTCTGGCTGATCAGTAGCAATGACTTTTTATTCAGGATTTCAATTTTTTTACCCGTAAAGCGGATGATGCCGTCTTTGTGAAATTCGGACAGGGTGCGGCTTATACTTTCACGGCTGGTATCTACAAGATTACCGATTTCAGCCTGAGAAATGGGAAAGGTAAAAGTGTCAGTGCCGTATATTTTGTCGGCAAACTCAAGAATTACGTCGGCTATATTTCCCCGGATCTGTTTCTGAGTGCGGTTAGCACATCTTCGGATGGCTTCCAGTTCATTGCTGCATAGTTCAAGAATGATCTGATAGGAAAACAATTCATTCTCTTTTAATAAATATCTGAAAGAAGCCATGTCAATATAACACACTTCGGCATCACTGATGGCGGTAACTGAATACTGGTTAATCTTATCGCCTATAGAAGTTGGTAAGCCAAGATAGGAGGGAGCTTTAACCAATCTTACTATTTGTTCCTGAGTAGGACCGGTAAGATGAATCTTGGCCAGACCGCTTCGTAAATAAGCAATATTGGTGGAAAACATGCCCTGTTTAATGATGGAATCTCCCCGCTTAAAACGTACCATCGCTTTATTGCATGATAAGTAGCTCAGATTTTCATCGCTCAGGGTTTCGGCAGCTTTAGATATATACCTGCAAGTTGTACAATAGTCTTCCATGGTGCAAAAGTATAAATAAAATGTGAACTATATCACATTTAAACTCCTCAAGACGCACACTTAACAATATCATATATAGATTTATATATATAATTTTGCCAATGTTAATTCATTCACAATGGTGCCGGTTTATAAATCTGTTCAAAGTGCGTGATAAACACAGGTTCAATCAGAGATTGATTGAATATTTTCAGCGTTAAATAAAAATAAATACCTCATGGAAGAATCAGAAAAACTTGTAATTATAAGCACTACGGGCCCAGAGAACCAGGAGAAGGCCACACTTCCTTTTGTAATTGCAACTGCTGCACAAACGGTGGATACGGAGGTGGTAATGATTTTACAGGCATCGGCAGTATTACTTGCCAAAAAAGGATCGGCTGAAAATGTTAATGCTCAGGGTTTAATGCCACTGAAAAAACTGATGGATACTTTTATTGAACTGGGTGGCCGGTTATTGCTATGCTCTCCCTGCATCCATGAACGATTTATCAGAGAAGATGAATTAATAACAGGATCAAAGTTGGTTGCGGCAGGCACCGTTGTTGAAGAGGTGCTTTCAGCCAGGGCAACCCTTACATACTAATTTTTAAAAAATAAATTCAAATGCAGGAAACAGAACTGGATGTCAGGCAATTACAAGAGCAGGTAGCCACGCTTACTGCCAAAGTAGCCGCACTGGAAAACTCACGAAAAGATCAATTGTCCATTGCCATTGTATCGGGTGATATGGATAAAATTCTGGCAGCCATGGTCATATCACTGGCCGCTGCCGCCATGGATACAAAAGTCAAATTGTTCTTTTCATTCTGGGCCCTTTCTGCCCTGAGAGCTAAGAACAAAAAAGCAGAAGGTAAGGATTTTATCTCCAAAATGTTTGGTATGATGCTTCCTAAAAGCAAGGATAATCTGAAACTTTCCAAAATGAATATGGCCGGTATGGGTCCGGTTATGATTAAATATCTGATGAAAAGCCAGGGGGTTTTATCGCTGGAGCAAATGTTTCAGCAGGCCGCTGAACTGGAAATTGATATCATCGTGTGCGAGATGTCTATGAACCTTATGGGATTCAAAAAAGAAGAGATGATTGATTATCCACATCTGAGCTACGCCGGAGCTACTACTTTTGTGGCCGATGCAGGTGAGAGCGCCATACAACTATTTATTTAGGCTATTGGTGATTGGTGATTGGTGATGGGTGGATGGTTGTGAGTGGCTTAGTCACCATGTCAGTGTGTCTTATTTGTCGTCCATCACCCCCGGTCCCGTCCCTCGTCCCTCGGCCCTTTGAAGCGTTCCCTCCTTTGCTTCGCTGCGGCGGGCAGGCCTCGTCCCTTTTCAAAGGAAATTATGAATATTGAATATTAAAACGAATACAAACCTTTAAAAATCAAAAAAATGACAACTGAAGAATTAAAAAATGCAACCGTAGCCAAATCAGTAGATGCCCGTGGAACTGCATGTCCGGGACCGCTGCTTGAGGCAAAAAAAGCCATTGGGACCATTAAAACCGGTGATATCATGGAAATATTATCAGCCGATGAGGGCACCAAAAGTGATATTCCCAAATGGTGCAGCAAACAGGGCCATGAATATCTTGGTGCTGTAGAGGAAGATGGTTTCTTCAAAGTGTATATGAAGAAAAAGTAATCAAAATCATGACTGAAAAGATCAGGAAAAGCGCTAAGATTTTAGTCTTCTCCACCGAAAAAATAAGTGATCCCGCCATTGATATGGCGGGTTTGCTTAAACTTCACTATCCGCCCACGGTATATACCATCACGGTGCCCTGCTCCAGTGGTATAAAATCGCGTTGGATTTTACATGCCTATGAAAAAGGTTTCGATGGCGTATTTATTGCCGCCGACGGCACCGATTGCGTATTTGGGGAGTCATGCACCGAAAAAACCGGGCAGCTTGTAGGGCGTACTCATGTATTGATGAAGGAAAAGTCTTTAGATCCTGCCCGGTTAAAAATGGCCGCCATCTGCTCGGTATGTAGTGAATCATTTGTAAAGCAGATAAAAGGCTTTAATGAATACTTACTAAAAACAACAAACCCGTAATAATGAACGGACCATCCAATCAACTCAATTTTGATGCACTTGTGGTAGGCGGAGGCATTGCCGGTGGCGAAGCTGCATTGAATCTGGCCTCTACCGGTTATAAAGTACTACTGGTAGAAAAAGAGCTTTCTATAGGCGGTAAGATGATTATGCTTAGCAAAGTTTTTCCTACCCTCGACTGTGCAGCTTGCATCACTACCCCTAAAGTTTCTGAAATTTCCAGACACCCGAACATCACCATTTTCACCAGTAGTGAAATAAGCAGCATCAATAAAATTGCCGAAAATAATTTTGAAGCAACGGTGGTCAGGCAGCCCCGTTACGTAGTAATTGAAGATTGCACCGCCTGTCAGTTGTGCGAACAGGCTTGTCCGGTGAGTGTCCCGGATCAGTATCAGTATAACCTGGTTGGCCGGAAAGCTGCGTTTATCCCTTTCAGCATTGCCAGCCCCAAAGCGGCTGCCATTGATATTGAGAATTGTGTATTGTGTGGAGCCTGCGAAAAAGTTTGTCCGACCAATTGCATCGACTTTACCCAGGAAGTGGAAACCTTCCAGGTAAATGCAAAAACAGTCATTCTTGCCACCGGATTTAAACTGTTTGATCCGCTGATGATACCGCGTTACGGATTTGGATTGTATAAAAATGTGATTACCTCCATGCAGATGGAGCGTGAACTTGCCCCCACGCGCCCTTTCAATACTGTATTGCGCCCCGGTGACGGAAAAGTTCCGGATAAAATCGCTTATGTGCTGTGTACCGGCTCGCGTGATGCTACCATAGGCAACCCCATTTGTTCGCAAATATGCTGCATGTATTCCATTAAGCAGGCACAGTTGCTGATGGGTGCATTGCCCATGGCTGATGTAACCATTTATTACATCAATATACGCTCATTTGGCAAAGGTTTCGACGAATTTTACCAGCAGGCCAAAGGAATGGGTGTAAATTTTGTAAAGGGGAAAATCGGTAAAATATCTGAACAGGGAAACGGCAACCTTACCCTTCGTTATGAAGATATTAACGAAGGCATAGTGAAGGAAGCTGATCATGATATGGTCATACTTTCGGTAGGTGTGCTTCCCAATCAGGATGCCTCGGATTTCTTCGGTCAGGATGAGTTGCAACTAGACCCTTATAATTTTATTCACCAGACTGATGTTCTGGCCAGCCCTGCACTCACCAGCATTAAGGGTGTTTTTGTGGCAGGTACGGCTTCAGGCCCTATGGATATTCCCGATTCCATACTTTCGGCAGGTTCTGCTTCCTCAGAAGCCATCAGTTATTTAATACAGGAATAATGAAAAAGAAAATAGGCGTATACATATGCCATTGCGGCGGCAACATCTCTGATTATGTGGATGTTGAAAAAGTGAAAAAATCCATTGAAGATGAAGGTGGCGTTTACCTGGCCAAAACCACCATGTTTGCGTGCTCAGATTCCAACCAAAAGGATATGGTGGATGACATCAAAGGCAATGAACTCAATGGCATTGTGGTGGCTTCCTGTTCACCCAAGCTTCATCTTACCACATTCAGAAATGTGAGTGAGCGGGCTGATCTGAATAAATATAATTATGTGCATGCCAACATCCGTGAGCAGGATTCCTGGGCGCATTCCGACGATAAAAATGGAGCCACCGAAAAAGCCATACTCCTTGTAAAAGCAGCCATTGCCAAAGCCCGCCTGGCAGAACCACTTATACCCAATAAAATTCAGGCACAGAAAGCCGTAGCCGTGATTGGAGGAGGAATAGCCGGCATGAAGGCAGCAATTGCCCTCTCAGACAAGGATTGTCCGGTTTATCTGATTGAAAAGGCTCCTTTTGTAGGTGGAAGGGTTGCCCAGTGGGGTAACATGTTTACCAGCAATCAAACCGGAGAAGAACTTATCACCAAATTATACCATGAGCTGATAAAACGAAAAAATATCACCCTGTTTACCGGAGCCGAGGTTACTCACAATGCCGGAAGTATAGGTGATTTTAGGCTAAAAGTGAGTGTTCAACCCCGCTATTTCACCGGAACATGCGAAGAAAAACAACTTCAGCAAGCCATTGATGCCTGTCCGGTAGAAGTTCTGGATGAATTTAACTTTAACCTGACCAAACGCAAAGCCATATACCGCAATGCTGCCTCCGAATATCCACAAAGGGCCACCATCGATATGGAAAACTGCACCCGTTGTGGTAAGTGTGAAGCCATCTGTGATAAAATTGACCTTTCTCAAAAGGAAGAAATACTCGATTTACATGTGGGTTCTGTGCTTATGGCTACCGGTTTTGATCCATATACCCCTGCAGAAGGCGAATATGGCTATAACGAGGTGGACAACGTGCTTACACTTCCCCAGTTTGTACGTATGCTGGAACTGAGCGACAAAAAGCTGATACGCAACGGTAAAGAAATTAAAAACATCGCTTATATCTATTGCGTAGGCAGCCGCCAGGAAGAAGACGGAAACACCTATTGTTCCAGGTATTGCTGTACTTCGGCAATTCATACTTCGGTAGAGGTAAAGAAAAAATTTCCTGGAGTGTATAATTATCACTTTAACCGTGGCATCCGCACCTATGGAAAACAGGAATTGCTTTATGCTGAATCGTTGCAGTTGGGCGATATTTATCTTCAGGGTGATGAAGAAAGCTTGCCGGAAGTATCGGGCGAAAGCGGAAAAACCATGGTAAAAGTCAAAGACATACTGAGTGCAGGGCGTCTCATAGAGGTTGAAGCCGATCTGGTGGTGCTGGTTACCGGCATGGTTCCCCGTGCTGACAATTCGGTAGGCTCTATGTTTAAACTGCCTAAAGGCCGGGACAAGTTTTTTAATGAAATTCACATGAAACTCCGGCCGGTAGAAACCTTCATTGATGGCGTAACCATTGCAGGAGCCTGTCAGGGCCCTAAAAACATCATGGAATCCGTTAACTCCGCTCTGGCGGCTGCCACCAAATCATACTCCTATGTGAGTAAAGGTGAACTGGAAACTGAACCCATTGTGGCTGAAGTGGATGCTGAGCTTTGCTCCTGGTGCGATGCCTGTGCTGCGGCCTGCCCCTTTGATGCTATTAGTATGGCAAATGAAAGCAGTAAAGCCATCGCACTCATTAACAATTCGGTGTGCAAGGGATGTGGCATGTGCCTGCCGGTTTGCCCAACTGACGCCCTCAATCTGATTGCTTATTCCAACAATGAAATTGAGAGCATGATTGATGCACTGGCCGCTGGTTAAGCGAATAAATTCAATTTATAATGTGATTTACAATGGAAATAGAAAAAGGAAAAACCTTCAAATATCTCAAAGAAAAACGGGAGGTATCTCAACAGGCAAAAGACCAGTTGAAGGAATTTAACCGGATGAAAAAATCCATACTCGAAGCACTTAAGGAAGGGGAGTTGACCATAATAGCACTGTCTGAAAAGCTGAATATGCCTGAACCTGAGGTAGTATACTATCTTATGTCACTGGTAAAATATGGTTTTGTTGCCACCGGTGAAGTGGACGATATGGATGAGTATTTTACATATAAAATCAAGCAATAATGGCAGGAATTGATCCAAAATTCGGAGAAGCACTAAAAAATTATGGGGCAATTAATTTTAACGCCTGTTACAATTGTGGCACCTGCACAGCAGTATGCTCTTTGTCCACACCCGAGAACTCTTTCCCGCGCGAAATGATCCGACTGAGTGTGCTGGGTATGGAAGAAGAACTTACTTCATCTCTGAAGCCCTGGCTATGTTATTATTGTGGGGAGTGTACCACCTATTGCCCTCAAACGGCCAATCCGGGCGAACTAATGATGTCGCTCCGGCGTTGGCTGACATCTAAATACGACTGGACAGGTTTGTCGGGATTATTGTATAAATCACTTCCACTGACTATCGTAGCCTTTTTGCTGGTAGCCATTGGCGTGATATCATTTGCTGCCTCACAGGCATTCAATAGTGAAACCATTATGCATTACGGGCATTACTTTGAGATGATTGCTATTGGTGCAGTTTTCGCATTTATACTGTTTCCCAACATTATCCGCATGTGGTATTTTGTGATGGTCAGATCCGGCAAGAAACTTTCGCTTACAACCTATGTTAAAACCAGCGGTGAATTATTTATACATATGTTTACACAAAAACGCTCACTGGGCTGCGACGACAATCAGTTCAGGTGGTTCGAGCATTTTATACTGGTTATTGGCTATCTGATGCTACTTTTCACTACCGTTTTCCTGGATTGGTTTGGTTCGCAAAATCTATTTGTGATTTTGTTAGGTTATGTTGAAAGTGCCCTGATATTTATCATCACTGTTGATTTTGTAAAGAGCAGGATTCAGAAAAACCGGGAAGTCAGCAAAAACTCCCAGCCTTCGGATTGGTTTTTTGTGATCTGGCTGCTGCTGATGGGTTTAACCGCCTTACTGGTCCGCTCATTCATTGGTCTGGGCATCATCGAAAACAACCTGTGGATGTATTTAATACATCTGACGGTGCTGGCACAATGGGCGCTGATAATAGTTCCTTTTGGGAAATGGACCCATTTTTTATACCGCTCATTTGCCATGTATTTTGAGGCATTGCTGGCGAAAGCCAATTAAATACTATTTTTTCGGTGCATGCTTTGTGCTGGTTCTGATAAACCAATTTATAAAAAATCACATCGCCCAAAGGGAAACCTGAGGGCGATGTTTGTTTTAGCAGCTAAATGGTTCTTTTAACATGCAATGTAAGCGTTCATTGGCCTGCGTCATTCCTCAGCAAAATTCAACAAAATGGAATAACACCTGCCTATACCCTTACTTTTTTCTATTTTACTAATGGGTGAAAGGCCCGCCCGAACTCTTACTGAGTTTACATTTTTAAGGGTGAGGACTCCAGTTTTTCCCTGGTATTCGTGGAAGAGCAATAATGAAGTTTTGAAGGTGGATTGTTTAAACCGCAAAGTAAAATTCCCTGTGCGGGCCGGGTGAATATGAATATACCGGCTCAGGTTGTCCCCCTTGCGAATAACCCATTGGGAATTGTCGCTCAGGGTAAGGATAAAGAAACCAGAAAGCGCTGATAATGCCTTCTCAAAAGAGCGGATTTCCAGGAGTCCTCTCTCTTTAAGTTGATCGATTACCTCCCGGGCTATAGTCGCCGGAGAAAGAAAACCGGTATATAAATCTGTATAGTTATTACAGAAATTATCGGGTAATACATCGGGTTCTAAAGGGTTGAACTTCAAAATATAAGTCAAGTGATGCTTGCAGGCATTGAATTTTACAGGCAGGGGTATGTCTGGTTTGGATTGCATGGTCAGGTGCTGGTGAAATATTGCATAAATATAAACATACTTTAATTTCAGGCTGTGTGTCGGCCATGCTTTCTTTTTAATAATGAAACCCAAATAACCACAACGGAATTTTTCTGTCGTAACCGGTTTCTGTATCTCTAAAGCATGATAATCAGGAAACTAAGCGTGGAATAACCCAACCAGACCGGATTCCTATAAAATATCAGGTAGGGAGATGACATATTGTCTGCCTGCCTGATCTGTTTGTTGAAGGATAAATGTATGTTATTCAGCCGTAAATTTAAAATATTGACAACTTTGTTTCTGTGGTAAACAATTCCAGAAACTTCATGCCCCGGTATGAGTTGCCCTTATCATTTAGTTTAGGGCTCCATACAGCAATGCAATATTTGTTTGGATGTACTGCAATAATTCCACCGCCTACTCCGCTTTTGCCCGGAAGACCAACCCGGAAGGCAAATTCACCGGACTCATCATAAAAACCGCAGGTTTGCATAATGGCATTTATCCGTTTTGCCTGGCTCATATTTAAAATCTCATCATTATCAGAAGACCTGAAATCATCACTGGCTAAGTAGAGGAAGGTTTGCGATAGCTCCTGACAACTCATTTCAAGGGAGCAGATATGAAAGTAAAAATCAAGCACCTCATTGGGGTCATTTATAATGTTTCCAAATGATTTTATAAAGTTACACAGGGCCACATTTCTATAACCTACAGATTTCTCAGAGTTTACCACCCGCCCGGAATAATTTAATTGCTGATTATTGTTTATGCTGCGGCAGAAAGTCAAAAAGTCTTCTTTCGGGTTTTTCAGATGAAGGATAAGGATATCGCAAATGACCAGAGCACCTGCATTAATGAAAGGATTCCTGGGAATTCCTTTGTCTACTTCCAGTTGGCTGAGTGAATTAAATGCAGTACCCGAAGGTTCAACCCCAAGCCGTTCCCAGAGTTTTTCACCTAAAATTTTATAGGCCAGGCTAACGGTAAGTACTTTTGAGATGCTTTGTAACGAAAATTTTGTCTGGTAACACCCTAAACCATATTCCTGGCCATCAACAGAGGTAAGGTGGACTGCGAAACTCTCAGGGTCAACATTGGTAAGTTCGGGTATGTAATGGGCCAACTCACCCAGGTTTTCACCGGTTTTTACCGTTTGAAATACATTCCCGATGATATCTTTATAATTCATTTTCATCTTATAAAAACAATTAAAAACAATTCGTATTCGATCATCTGCAAAAATAGCATAAAGTAACCAGCCCGGATGGAGAGTTCTCAGGATAATGCATTCAAAATGAATATGCAGTAACATACATTTAATATGAAATTTACAGTCTTGCCGTTCTTTCCCAAAATAATATTCTTCCAAAACAGTAAATGCTGTTTTTGCAGATTAATCAGGTTAAACAAAAGTGCAACTGACTTCAGAATCGGTCTTTATAAGACCTGTTTCCTGAAAAAGTGTTATTTTGCAAATAATTCAAGCCGTTTACCGTTGTTGTAACAGAAAGAGTTCTTATTTGACTATACATTTACATTTCGAACCGAATGCTTCGTACTTACGCCATTTATTGTGAAAACACCCAAACGGAGAAAGAATATCCGTTTGGTACTACCCTTGCCGAAATTGCTGCCGATCAGCATGTTGATCTGGGCTTTCCCGTTTTAGGTGCTATGGTCAACAATTCACTGAAGGAATTGACCTATATGATTTACAAGCCTAAGACGGTAAATTTTATTGGATTTCCTCATGTGGATGGGCAGAGAATGTATTTGCGCTCCTTGTCCATGGTTTTATTCAAGGCGGCCCGCGACCTGTTTCCCGACCATAAGTTGAAAGTTCAGCATTCGGTTTCTGGGGGCTTGTATTGTGAGTTGGTGAACCACAAAAGTCCTGGCCCCCTTAAAGAAATTGTTGAGCGATTAAAACAACGGATGCAGGAAATCATTGCAATGGATTTGCCTTTTGAAAGGAATGAAATCAGGACAGAAGAGGCATTGAAAATTTTTGAGCAATTTAATCTTGAGGATAAATGCATACTGATGCGTACCAGGCGACAGTTTTACAGCTCGGTATACCGGCTCGACGATGTGGTAAATTATTTTTATGGTTATCTGGTACCTTCCACGGGTTATTTGAAAAATTTCGGACTCGAGGAATATCACGAAGGGATGCTGTTGGTAATGCCTCAAAAAAACAACCCGGAGCAATTGGTCAAAGTGGTACATCAACCCAAATTGTTTGAGATTTTCAGGGAATTCAAGGATTGGGTTGAAATTATCGGTGTTCCCCATATGGGTCAATTAAATCAAAAGGTATTGAATGGAGAAATCAGTGGCATTATAAAGATTTCCGAAGCTTTGCAAGAAAAGAAAGTGGCTCAGATTGCCGATATGGTTCAGTATAGAAAACAGGTAAAAGTTGTTTTTGTATCAGGGCCTTCCTCATCGGGGAAGACAACTTTTGCAAAACGATTGTCCGTTCAGTTAAGTGTTTTGGGCTTTAAACCCAGGGTAATATCCATGGATAATTATTTTGTTGACCGGGAATTGACACCCCTGGATATAAACGGGAATCTGGATTTTGAAAGCCCCGGGGCCATTGATGTGGAATTGTTAAACAGTAACCTAAACAGCCTTTTTGCCGGTAATGAAATAGACTTACCCAAATTTTCCTTTGTAAATGGCAAACGTTTTTATGATGGTACCAAACTCCAGCTTGGAGAGAATGCTATTCTGGTCATTGAAGGCATTCATGCACTGAATCCACTTATTTCGCGGTCTATTGAAGCCAGCAGAATGATGAAAGTGTATGTATCTGCCCTAACGCCTTTGCGTATTGATTCCAACAATAATATTCCTACCAATGAAAACCGGCTTATCAGACGAATGGTCCGCGATAGCCGATACAGGGGTTATTCAGCACTTGATACCATGCGCCGGTGGCCGAGCGTACGCCTGGGTGAAGAAATTCATATTTTCCCATTTCAGGAAGAGGCAGATGTGATGTTCAATACTGCGCTGGTTTATGAGCTGGGCGTGTTGCGCCGCTATGCTGAACCTTTGTTGAAAGAGGTGCCCCCAATTGCTCCTGAATATTCGGAAGCACAGCGATTGTTGAAATTCCTCTCGTATGTGATCCCTATCGGCGAAACAGAAATACCGCCTACCTCTATATTGCGGGAGTTCCTGGATGGCAGTAGTTTTGATTACTCGTAAGAGTAATGCAGGATTGAACCAGAGAAGATGATAAATGTTTCATTCTGTTTCCTATAACGATTGCCGGATATAGCTTATGGTTGTCTCTATCTGCCTTTATCAAATCCAGGCTCTTTATTCTGTTTTATCGTACCTGTATTTCGCGTAAAACGGAATAAAAACAAGAGAAATGCCGGTAAGACCAGCAATCAACAGTACCGAAGCTCCCTGGTAATGCAACAGCTTAAACAATACCGACATTACGGTCAATGAGCCAAACAGGGCGCCTGAAATAAATGCTATTTTTTTAATCATGTGCATGGTTTTTAAAATATCGTTCTGGCTATTTAGTTGTTTTCCCGCCCATGGACGTAAAAACGCTGTCAACCGGTTCCCAAAGCTCAATCTTGTTGCCGTCAGCATCCATTATATGAACGAATTTGCCGTATTCAAACGATTCAATTTCATCGAGGACGGTTACCCCACTATTTTTTAGCTTTTTCACCAGACCTTCAATATTCTGCACCCGGTAATTGATCATGAACTCTTTTGTTGAGGGAGCGAAATACTCGCTTCCCTTGACAAAGGGACTCCACTGAAGGTAGTTGATTTCATCGGGGCGGTTGGCATTCCTGAATTCAAAGCTTGAGCCCCACTCATTGGTTTCCAGGCCCAGATGAACAGCATACCATTCTTTTGTCTTATCGGGATGGTCAGAGAAAAAGAAAATACCACCAATACCGGTTACTCTGGGAGTGGTATCATTGGTCAGGTCTGGTTGTTCCGGAGTTTTGGGTTGTTCATCCATGTTTTTAGAGGTGTCAGTTTTGCGGTTGCAGCCTGCAATTAGGGCAAGCATCCATACAAGAGTAAAAATTCTGATCATCTGGAATTATTTTAGGTGGTAGATACATTCCATTGATGCTTCCATTTTCCAAAAGTAAGCCAATAATTCCATTGAGCCAATAGCTTCTGCACGATTTTTAAGATTCTGATCCGGCTAAAAATGAGAAGCTAATCAAACACTGAAAAGAAAATTGTATTTTTAATCTTTTAAAAAGAACAGAAATTTTTACTACTTTCATAAACCAAATATACAATGAGAGATACTGAATCAATAACACTTCATGAGGATGAAATGGAAAATCATCCCAATAATTATAATGGCTGGAGCCGGGAATATGCCCAAATGGCTGTATTAAAAGCGCTGGAAAAAATGAAATACGAAGAATTAAATACGATAGAATTCACAAGATATTCCTGTGCTAAAACAGACCCCGAACGCGCATATTCGGAAGTTTGCTTTGTGGAAACTAAAAGTCCCGGCTACTTCTTCGTGATGAGAGATATGGTGGATCATATCAATGTGATCTATAACCGATGGGATTAGAGTGTGTATGCCGGATTTGTTTTTTTTGGTCAGTGGGGCTCAACATACAGAGAATATCCGCGCTTATTTTAAATCTGATACAGCTTTTGCCCATTAAATAGTTGATATTGCCGGGGAGTCAGTGCGGAACTTTGAGTCGCACCCCTGACTTGCTAAGGGCAAGTACTGCTTTCTTGATATTAAGGATTCATTTTCCTATTGAAAAGATGCCTGATTCAATAAACTATTTTAAACATTAGTATGCTCCAATGCCTCCCGTTCCCCAAAAATTCCTTAACTTTGGTCAAAATGCATCGTTTTACTGTAAATTCATGTTATGAAACCACAAACGCTACCCGTAAATCTGAATCTGAACGTAAGGGGATTGAAGACCTCAGCCACTTTAGCCATTAACGAAGCAAGCAATCAATTGATAAAGGAAGGGAAGAAGGTATATAAATTCGGCCTGGGGCAGTCGCCCTTTCCGGTACCGGATAGTGTGGTGAAAGCTTTACAACAAAACGCACATGAAAAAGATTATCTGCCGGTTAAGGGTTTGTATGAGCTGCGCAGGGCTGTGGCAGGCTATAACCGGCGCCACGAGGGCATTGATTCCCAACCTGAAGATGTGTTGATAGGACCCGGTTCAAAGGAACTTATATTCCTGCTTCAACTGGTATATTATGGTGATTTGCTAATCCCCACGCCAAGCTGGGTTTCCTACTCGCCACAGGCGCAGATTATCGGGAGGCAGGTGCACTGGATTCCGGCTTCAGCCGACAACAACTGGCGGATGAGCCCCGAGATGCTTGATAAGGAGTGCCGCAACGATCCCGACAGGCCCAGGATCCTCATCCTGAACTATCCTTCCAATCCCACCGGAAACACCTATCCCATTGAGCGCCTGAAAAATCTGGCCGAGGTGGCCCGTAAATATAAAATTATACTGATTTCCGATGAAATTTATGGCAGGATCCACCACACAAACCAGCATGTTTCCATTGCACGTTATTATCCCGAGGGTACCATCATAAGCGGTGGTTTAAGCAAATGGTGCGGGGCAGGAGGCTGGCGACTGGGTACTTTTTCATTTCCTCCAAATCTGCGTTGGCTGCTCGATGCCCTGGCTACTGCGGCCAGCGAAACGTTTACCTCTACCAGCGCACCCATTCAGTATGCCGCGGTTACTGCCTTTAATGGCAACGATGAAATTGAGGCTTATCTTCACGAAAGCCGTCGCGTGTTGCGTACTCTCGCCAAATTTATGACAGATTCATTTCAGGAGGCAAATATTGGAGTACCCCAGATTGATGGCGGGTTTTATGTTTTTCCTGATTTTGGTTTTTACCGGGATAAATTAAATATCCGGGGAATATTCACCAGTGAAGAACTGTGCAGTACCATCCTGAAAGAAACCGGTGTAGCCATGTTGCCCGGCAACGATTTCGGCCTGCAACCCACCGAACTGGTAAGCCGCATGGCATATGTTGACTTTAACGGTAAAGAAGCGCTTGCCGCAGCTGGTAGTGCCTGGGTCGATAAAAAACTGAATGGTGATTTTATAGAGGCCTGCTGCCCACGGGTGGCTGAGGGGACAAGGGTGCTGATTGAATGGCTGAAAGGGCTTTGATTAACTCAATCTTATTTCATAAATTTTATCAGCCTGTCGATAACAAACTGCTCCAGACTTGCACAGTCAATTAATCGCGTTTTGCGATGAAATACCTTAGCCCTATCTGAAACAGAAATGCATTTCCGGTTTGTGTGCTGGTGGCATAAACGGTCTCATTTTCAGAATAATGAGTAATAACATCGTAATAAAGTGGGGCGAAGCTGCTTTGGTAAGTTCCTTTAAAATATATATCTGCTTTTTCTTTAAGCCGGTACCCAAATGAGAAGGCGGTTTCAATGCCAAAATTCGATTTTGCTGCACGATAACTGTAGGCCCTGGTTGAGTCGGGGCCGCTTGGCGTAAAATAAGGGAAACCCGGAAACGGTGAAACATTCTCACCCCAGCCACTGTTGGGCTGATCGGTGGTATAGTCCCGTGCAAAAATTCCAATAATTCCCATTTCCGGTTTCAAAAAGAGGCGATTTTGGAAGAATAAAAATTCTTTACCAAACCGCAAGGGGATAACCCAACTGTTCATCCCGGAACCTCCGCTCGATGAGGACGACCGCGAAGCTTCATTTGTGGCATAATCATAATGAAAGAACGGGGTGGATGTATAATTGCCATAAAATCCGGTTTCAACCGTAAAGCCGTTGTAATTATATCCTACATGGCCTCCCCAAACACCATCCACCGGCAACATGGTTAAATCATTGCCTTTGCTGTTTACATAATGGTACATATCAAATTTCATCCCCGCCTCTCCTCCGAAATAAAGCCCGGATTGACTAAAAGCTGAAACCTGCAGAAGAAAAACTGCCCAAAAAAGACCGCTCAATTTTTTCATAGCCGTAAGTGTTTAAATTGCGTTGATTAATAACGATGTCATCAATCAAATATTGCAAGGCGTTGCATGTGTTTGGTGGATTTTGTGATAACAAAAATCAAATGAATAATTCGGAGATGTAATTGGTGTTATTCACCACTTTAAAGATGGCCCCTGGATATACTTGCTTGAAAATGGGGGGAAGTTGCGCTTGTTTGTTTGGGCTATACTTAAATTCAAATGCAGTTATCTGGCCGTCCTTATCTTCAATATAATCTACTTCTTTGCTAAAGTACGACCGCCAGAAGTAAGCATTAACGGGTCTTCCCTGATTGCTGTTAAACTTAAAACGTTCTGATATGCAGAAGTTTTCCCACAGTGCGCCCACATCATTGCGGGCGGATAAAGGACTAAAATTCTGGATGATGGCGTTTCGGATGCCCAGGTCATTAAAATAGATTTTTTGTCCTTTCGATATTTCGTTTCGTAAATTTCCACTCAATGAGCCTAACCTGAAAATTACAAAGGATTGTTCTAGTAATTCAATGTACCGTTTTATTGTGTGCACGCTTGTTCCGAGTAAACGCGACAACTCCTGAAATGAAACTTCGCCGCCTATCTGTAATGCCAGTGCTTTCAGCAAATTGAACAGCAGATCTGGACGTTTCAACCGCTCAAATTGAAGTATATCTTTATACAGGTAATTACTTGCTATTTCGTTTAATTCCTCTATGGACTCTTCTTCCGGCTTCCCGAAAACTTCAGGATAAAAGCCAAAACGGAGTAAATTGTCAAGTCCGGCATGTGTATCCAGCAAATTATTGTCATCTGCGATTTCGTTAAACGAAAGTGGATAAAGTACAAAGCGCCGTGCCCTGCCGGTAAGTGGCTCTGATATTTTTTGACCAAGATCAAAGCTGGATGAACCGGTGGCAATAATCTGCATCTCCGGGAAAGTATCTGCCAGAATTTTTAGGATAAGGCCGATTTGATCAATATGTTGAGCCTCATCCAGCACAACAATGCGATAATTTCCGAGAAAATCTTTCAGTAGTTCCGAATTTGTAGTTGAAAGTGCCGTTTTGTTTTGCAACAACTCGCAATTGAGATAACGCGCATCTTCAAGGTTCTCAATAATTTGCTTTGATAGGGTGGTCTTTCCCACCCTGCGGGCGCCATATAGAATAATGACCTTGCCTTTGAAAAGCCTCTTTTCAATCCTTGCCTTTAGATGCCTTTGAATCATTTTATATGTATTTGATTACAAAGGTAGTCAAATTTGTGAAGTTTAGTTCACAAATTTGACCAAATTTGTGAAGTTATGTTCAGGAATTTGAAGATTTTATTCCTAAATGACAAGTTCATTTGGATTTCGCCATAATGAAAACTTCCTAAGCCTGTTTACCCTCCCAATCAATATCCCCATCCGTTACATCAAAAAAGGAGCATTCATATTTTGTGCGATACCGGGCTTTAGCTTGTAGTCAAAAAAATAAATATCTGCTTTCTCCTTAAACCGGTAACCAAATGAAGACCGGTTTCAATACCAATATTCGATTTTGCCGCATGATGGCTTTAGGTCTTGGTTGAATCGGTGCCGGCCTCGGCTGTGCCGCCTATTACAGCAGACATTATTACTTTATCGCCTATGCTCATATTGCCACCGTTTGATTGCATGTAGCTACCACCGAGCGAAGATACAAAATCGGAGAGAAAACCGTGCTCAAATTTCCCGCCTTATGCCAGGCGCATGGTACCGTTGCAGGTGGTGGCAAGCAAAGGCCAAGATTGTGCTTAATTTTCCCTCTTTGTCATACTAAGTTGAGCTTGAATAGCAGAGAATTTTACTTATACTCCGAATTAAGGATTTTAAAATAGTAAACGCTTGTATCTGTTGAAGTGATATTTATAAGTGCAACAGTATCATTATCTTTTTGTTTTGAAATAATGGTTCCAGCTCTTATTACATCGCTAATTGATGCTGAATCATCTTCATTGTAGGTGAACAACGTCCGTTTACTACCATCAGATAGTTTTATCAATTTAGTAGAAGGTACGTCTCGGAAACCATCCGGGAAATAGATATTCATAACGATGTCATTAATCGAATCCTTACTTTCTATAATTAAATATTCGTTGGATAACATGTTACGTATATGTTTCATTTTAATTACATGGTAGAACATGATGCCAATGATTACCAGAGGTACTGCTATAAAAGTAACAACTTTTTTAAAAACAGCTATTTTTCCCATAAATTGAATATCCCTTTATTGTAACCACCTGAAAATGGAACGACAAATGGAGTGGCGCCAATTCCCATTTGAATTGAAGTAGCAACTAAGGTTATTCCTTTAATTGGGAAGCTAACAGCCATACTCAATCCCGCTGTGATGCCCTGACCAACTGAAAGCCAGCCTTTAAAATATTCACCCTTAAGGAAATCCGCTTTAAAATCTTGTGGGTTTATCCCATAAATATCATATCTTCCAATCTCACCTCCCACCGATCCATCTGTAGAAATTCCCCCTGCAAGTTCATCATATCCATAAAAAGTGCCTGCATCACTACCGGCAAGGATAAATACACCGCCAAAATCCCGCTCAGCGCCAACCAACATAGCACCAATGTCTCCATAAACAGCAACTGCACCCTGCAATATACCTGGCATAGTGTGTAAATATGCTGCATACGCCTTCATAATATATGATGCTTTCTTCTCTTGTGCTTTGGCTCGTTCATGATTAGCATGATTAAGCAAGTAAACAAAAGCCCCGGTTACGGCACCATTGGAAAACTTACCACCCCCAAGGGCCTCGGCTGTGCCGCCAATTGGTGCAGATATTATTACTTTATCGCCTATGCTCATATTGCCACTGTTTGATTGCATTTATCACCCAGCTAAGATATACCGTTTTGGAATATTTTGCAAGCATTTCGACCCGGCGATACAGCAACAATACAAACCCTGTAACACATTTTGAGTTAAATAAAAACCGTCACTATGCATCCCTAACTTCAATGCTATTTTTTTAATTTAATCGTCTTTGGCTTTTGTGGAATTAATAGTTCTTTGTATTCCTCCAGCATTTCTCCTTTATAATTATAAAGAAATTCATAGGGCGGATCTACCATATATTGGCCATCGGTAAAAACTTCAACAGGCCAAAGCTCTTTTGGGGCAGAGCTTGCTGGAAATATCTTTTCAAAGGTTAATCTATAACGATTGCCTGACAAACATTTTTTCTTTATTGTGATGAAATTTATGGTTAATCTTAATGGAACTACGCCCGACATGGCTTCTTTTCTTATTTTTAATGAATCAAGATTCTTCACAAACCTGCTATCTGTCTTCTTAATCAACAAATTTTGAAGATCACTACATATGACACTGTTGTTGAATACAATTAAAACGCTGTAGCCATCATTCAAATATAGATATGAGTTAACTGGTATGTCATTCCTGTTAGAAACAAATGTTTGTGTTAGAAAAACTTTTCTTTTCAATTCAGGGTATTGAGAGAATTTTATTACATCTAGAATAGGATAAAAAGAAGAATCACTATTCTCAATCAATTGCTTTATGATGCTATCAGCCAATTGCTTATTAATGATCACTTGGGCACTTACATTTATAAAAGAAATTGCAAGCAAAATTGCAATAAAGACCTTTTTCATAGCTTATATATTCTTTAAGTTACTATCTATTTGGCGGGAAAATTGGATTTAGCCCATTCCATTCAAGCAAATGCTTGTAAATAATAGGGATAGGTTGTACAAAAATGGCTGAAGGTTTGAAAATCCAAACACCAGAACCTATAGAGTGGTGAGTAACGGTAATTCCATAATCATGAGCTAATTTCCAGTCTTCATAAGATCCTTTTAAAAGAAATTTTATCCCATTTAATTTAACAGATTGGGGACTATAATGATACTGCTCAACAATTTTTAGATTTTCAGTCTCTGAAGAAAGCGGAAAGGTTTGATATGACACCGTCGGCCCATCCCTTGGATCCGCCGGAACTTCCCAGTAATACCCATCACCACATTCATCTTTATAAACCATATAACTGGCTTCATTTCCCGTTATTTCAGTACGTGTTCTGGCAGCATTTGCCGCAGATTCACGGGTTGGATGCCATTTATGCGCCGCATG
>JACDJC010000931.1_pt1 | contig 29327 bp, 26 predicted proteins | sample 7454191 | NCBI WGS metagenome assembly JACDJC01 (sample SAMN14253291, study PRJNA609438) | sludge metagenome | isolation source: sludge after 25d culture with pyrite and EDTA | collected 2018-12-20 | reverse complement strand
GGACACGCCCGGTTCGCCTGTGAAGTGAGTGGTGCGGTAAGGCCGCCAGCAGCAGGAACCCGACGAGGTGAGTCGGCCCATACGGGCTGAACACGGTAGGAATCCCCTTCCTTTTCGCCTTCAGGCGACGAGCGTCAGCGACAGGGAGGGGAGGATGTCAAGTGGTGCAACTGGCCGATGGCAGTCTTGCTCCGCACACGGTCGGGCAGCCGGCCACGCTGGTCGTGGAATCCCGTGTTGTGACCCTGGCCTCTGACGGTAGTGCGTTGCATGTATGCAGCAGCTTCGTGAAGCTGCGTGATGAGGCCGGTAGACTCACGCGCGACGAGTATGCGGCCCAGTGTGGTATTGCAAAGGAGACCATCGAAGAGTTGGCTCGCGAATTCACCAGCCATGGCAAGCATGCGGTTGCCGACATGCACGGTGGCACCATGAATGGCGCCGGCTTTTACACCGCATATGCCATCTACATGCTGAACACGCTGGTAGGCAATCTGAATGTCAAGGGTGGTCTGGTGCTTGACGCCGGGCCATTTGGGCCTTTTGGCCAGGGGCCACGCTATGACTTCGCGCAATTCGAGGGCAAGGCCAAACCTGAAGGGGTACCACTATCACGCAGCCGCTTTCCTTACGAGAAAACGACCGAATACAAAAACAAGGTGGAAAAGGGAGAGTCACCCTACCCGGCGCGTGCCCCCTGGTACCCGGCGGTGGGTGCGCTCAGCAGCGAGATGCTGGCATCAGGTTTGCTGGGCTACCCTTACCCTGTGAAAGTGTGGCTCAACCACATGAGCAATCCGGTCTATGCCTTGTGCGGTTTCAAGAATGCATTTCTGGACAAGCTGCGCGACAGCAAGGCCTTGCCGCTGCATATTTCTGTCAATGCATTCATCAATGAAACCAATGCCTGGGCGGATTACATCGTTCCGGACACGGTCACTTATGAAAGCTGGGGCATCGGGGCTCCCTGGGCCGACGTCATTGTCCGCTCATCGACGGTGCGCTGGCCGGTGGTCAAACCTGCCGTCGCACGCACAGCAGATGGCCAGCCTGTCAATCTGGAAAGCTTTTTGATTGGTGTGGCGGTGCGCCTGGGCATGCCCGGCTTTGGCAAGGACGCCATTTCAGACAGCGAAGGGAACCGCCACGACTTGTTTAGTGCTGAAGATTTCTACTTGCGGGCAGTTGCCAATATGGCTTACACCGCCGGCAAACCGGTGGGCGAAGCCAGTGATGACGACATGGTGTTGACGGGTGTGTCGCGCTTTGAGCAGACCCTGCAGCAAAAGCTCAAGGCAGAAGAGTGGCGGCGCGTCGCCATGATCATGTCGCGCGGTGGACGCTTTGATGACCTGCAGTCGGCATGGAATGGCGACAAAATCCGTAAAGCCTACACCAAGCCGTTGCAACTATGGAATGAACCCATAGCCCGTATGCGGCACGCAATGACGGGTGAGCACTACAGCGGTTGCCCCACGTATTACCCGACTCGCCTGGGAAATGGCACCCCCATGCGCGAACGGTTCGACGAAAATCAATGGCCATTCTTGATGACTTCGTACAAGTCCAATCTGATGAGTTCGATGGCTATCGGAGTGGACAGGCTGCGACAGTTGCACCCCCAGAACCCGGTTTCCATCAACAAAGCCGATGCGGCCAGACAGGGCATCAAGAACGGAGACGCGGTACGCATCATGACGCCGGGCGGGGAAGTCGTGGGCATAGCCCTGGTGCGAGAAGGGATCATGCCTGGCGTGATTGCGGTGGAATTTGGTTATGGCCATACGGAACTGGGTGCCAAACGCCACGTGATTGATGGCCGGGCCTTGCCACACAACCCGCATCTGGCGGCGGGCGTCAACCTGAATGACTTGGGGTTTGCCGACCCAAGCCGGGGTGATCAAGCCAACGTTTGGGTAGACTGGGTTTCGGGCGCTGTCGTGCGTCAGGGGCTGCCGGCGCGTATCGAACTGCTGGCCGTTTAGCGCTCATGCTGCGTAAGTCGGCATGGACCGGCTCATGGCTGCCATGCGGCGGGTTGATGGTGACCCATTTCTTCGGGCAACCTGATGGGGCATGGAAGAACGGTGACGGCAGTCTTCGGTGGAGCCCCCGCAAGCGCTTCGAGGCCAGGCTCCCGCAGGAACCCGCCTCTCTTGTCGCCCGATTCAGACGGCGGCATCCCCCAGGATCAGCCGATCCAGTTCGGCTTTCGGGATCCGGATGTATTCGCGGCTGGACACCAGGTAAAAGGCCAGGCCCAGTCCGATCCAGCACAGCAGCGCGATCCAGGCCGGCGTCTCCAGGAAGCCGGGGGAGCCGGGAATCAGCAGCAGGCCCAGGAAGCCGAAGCTGGCCAGCATGCCGCAAAGCGCGATCAGTTTCTTGAACGGGGCGACTTCCTTGCAGTAAGACGGTGCCACCCGGTTATTGTGCGACCACTTGAAGAGCCGGTAGGCAACCGCGCAATAGTAGATGAACGCCACCGAGATCCCTACCGCGGACATGTCGACGATCCAGAGCAGGACCGAGCGCCCGAACCACGGGGCCAGCAGGCAGATCCCGCAGATGAAGGCAATGCTGATGGAAGGAGTGCAGTGTGTGGGGTGCAGCCGGCAGAACACGGCTGGCAGCGCCTTGGCTCGCCCCATGGCGAACATCAGTCGGCTGCACGACATGTAGAAACCGATCAGGCCGGTGAAAATGCCCATGCACAGCGCCACCACCAGTGCGGCCAGGCCGACTGCGCCCAGCACATCGAGAATCGCCTGCCCGGTGCCCCACAGGTCCTGCCGTGCCACGAGTTGCTGCCAGGGCATGGCAAGTCCGGTGGCCAGGATCATGATGGAATAGTGCGAAGCCGCCACCGCCAGCGCAGCCAGAATCAGGAACGTGGCCTTGCCGGGCGAAAAATTGAACTCTTCCGCCGCCTGCGGCACGGTGTCGAAGCCGACATAGGCCCACGGGGAAATTGCCACGATGGCGGCGACTGCCGACCAGGACGGGATGCCGGGCTTGAAGGGCGGCATCATGTTGCCAAATGAAGTCCCGGGGGCCGCCATCATGGCAACGGTCACACCGGTGGCTGCGGCAATGAGCAGCATGCAGAAATAGAGTTGTGTCTGTGCCGTGGCATCGGCACCGCGGATGTTCAGCCAGGCAAACAGCAGCAGGACCACGCTGGCGACCAGCACCTCGCCCAGATACACGTTCCAGCCCGCCACGTTATAGAGAAAGCCGATCTCGACGGCCTTGGGCAGCAGGAACTTGATCATCAGCGCAAAGGCCGAGGCGTTGAGTGCAACGATGGCGGCATAGCCCATGATCAGGAACCAGCCGCACATGAAGGCGTGCCGACGACCAAAGGCCAGGTAAGCGTAGGTGAAGGCCCCACCGGTGATGGGGTAGGCCTTGACCAGGAATCCGGCGCTCAAGCCGACCAGACTCAGGATCAGGGCCCCGATCCACAGGCCGATGATGACCCCCATGGGGCCGGCCATCCGCATCCATTCAACGGGCAGCACGAAGCTGCCCCAGCCAATGGCGGATCCGAAGGCAATTGCCCAGACCCAGTGGGGTTTGAAGGTTTTTTCCAGGGTGATTCTTTCTGGCACTGTCTTCTCCTCAGCGACCTCTTTGCCTGCAACCTGATGTCGACACGATTTCCGCGGCCGGGGTTTGGGCCAGGCGGATGCGTGTCGGTTGTCGGGCGTGTGATTTCTAAAAAACAAACAATTATTAGTAGACGTTGTTCCGTAAACTGAAATTGACCCCGTAGTCTAGCGACTTATCGAAGTGTGGCGTAGGGCCACAGAACAGGCATCGTAGGGACCAGGCGGGCCAGCCGGGTGCAGGGATCCACCGGCCCCCAGATTGGGGCCGGTGGGCAGCGGACAGTACGGATGGGGCGGCAGGCATCCTGCCGCGCCGCCCCGATGCGAGGGTCGATCAGAGCACTTCGTCGCGCAAGTAGTAATACTTGTAGAACATGGCTTGCCCGAGTCGACGGAACGGGGCGAAGATGTGGCCCTTCAGTGGCGAGTTGTAGATTGGCAGATCCCAATGGGCTCCGCCCTTGCCGACCACGCGCTCGGCCAGCCGCTTCCCGGCCTGGGCTGAAAATGCCACGCCGTTGCCGCCGTAGCCGATGGCGTAGTAGATGCTCTGCCCGGGATCCGGCTGCGTGATGCGCGGCATCATGTCGTGACTGACGTCCACCCAGCCCCACCAGGAATATTTGATGGGAATGTCCTTCAGTGCCGGAAATTTGCGCGCCAGGCCCAGCTTGAGCAGATCCAGGTGCTTGGGGTTTTCGGCGTCGGCCCCCTTCAGTGCGCTGCGGCTGCCGATCTGCATGGAACCATCGGGCAGCAGGCGGTAGTAGAAGCGCAGGGTCCGGGTGTCCGTCAGAAAGGTTCTGGATTTCAGTCCGGCGGCATCCTGTTCCGCCTGGGTCAGCGGGCGCGTGACCATCGAGTTGGACAGGATCGGCATGATCTTGTTGCTCAGAAGGGGGTGCAGGCCCTGGGGCGTATAGCCGCCCGTGGCCACCGCCACGCGGCGAGCGCGCACCACCCCGCCGGGCGTGCGCAGGTGGTGCACGCCACCCACCGTTTCCCAGCCGAGCACGGGGCTGGCCGAGTGCACCTTGACGCCGAGTTCGTGCAGGCGGCGCAGGTAGCCGAAGGCGAGCTTCAGCGGATGGATGCCGACGCCGTTGGGTTCATGCAGTGCCCCGCAGGCCTCCTGATCCATGGCGTATTCTTCCCACAGTTGCGCGCGGGTGAGCATCCGCGTGTCATAGCCAAACACATCGCGCATGACACGACACTGCGTTTCCAGAAAAGTCATCTTTTTCTGGCGGTGCGCCGTATAGAGGTGTCCTCCGGCGTAGGCGTCACACGGGAAGCGTTCGACCAGACTCTTCCAGTAGTCGAAGCCCTCGTGGATTTCCTTGTCCAGCCGCTTGGCGGTCTCCAGACCCCAACGCTGGATCCATTGGGTGCGGTAGAGTCGACCCGATGCGTTCTGGCCTTGTCCGCCATTGCGGCTGGTGCAGCCCCAGGCCTCCTGGTTGGCCTCCAGGACGATCGGCATGACGCCGTGTTCCTCGGCCAGGTTCAGCGCCGTCACCAGGCCGGTGAAACCGGAGCCGATCACCACGACATCGGCGTCCATGTCCTGGGTGACCGGCCCCGCGTCGGGTGGCGGTTCCCCGGCCGTGCTCACCCAATAGGTCGGGGCATATTTCTGGCCGCAGCCCGCGGGCGACACCAGCGGGTCATAGCGCGGATCGTACGGATTGGCGCGGCGGGGCATGTTCGAAGCGCCGGCCGCCCGGGTTGCGCTCGACGCTTGTGTAGGCAGACTGGACATGTTGTCTCCTGGGGATGGAAGCGGATGCAAGCCGTTCAGGCTTGCGCAGGCAGGTGGGGACGCTGTTTGCGAAAGGCGTTCTTCAGCAGGATCTTGCCGTCCTTGAAGATCAGCAGATCCACCATGTTGGCCTCGATTCGCGAGCCGTCCGCCGCGGTACCCGTGAAGGTCGATTCCATCACACCGCGGTCACCGGCAACCCAGCAGCGGGCATCACGCCAGGCCGCATCGGGAATCGTTTGCCAGGCCGACTCAAAGGCTTTGCGCACGGCGGTCGGGCCTGTGTGGCGAACGCCGCAGACCTCGGGGCCGGCCACGCCTTCAAAAACGCAATCCGGGTGCATGAAGGACATCAGGGCATCGATGTCATGGCGATTCCAGGCTTCGCCGAAAGCTTCCAGCGTGGCAAGGTGCAGTTCCTGGGTCATGGGGGTAATCTCCTTTTTGGTCTGAACGAATGGGACGAGCGCGTCCCCGCGTGGGATGACCATACAGTAGGAGATGCCAGCAGACTGGTCTAGGGCCAGCGCACAGGTTTCCTTTGCGCCAGATGCGGAGTCTGGCTCTACTCGGATGGGTCTGTAACGAGACGAATGGTTCCAGATTCAGAGATTCGAATTGACAATCAGGAAAGGAACGGTAGAATCTCATTTACGCGATATCGAAATGTTCCATCTCGATATATGAAATCAACCCGTTCAAAGACCCCCAGCAAACCGCTCCAGGAGACATACTATGGCAGTCGATTCTCGCCAAGTCGTTGAAGGCGTTCAGGAAATGACGCCGTCCGAGGCTTTCGTCGAAACCTTGGTCGCCAACGGCGTCACAGAAATTTTTGGCATCATGGGCTCTGCGTTCATGGATGCCATGGACATTTTTGCCCCCGCGGGGATCAAGCTGATCCCCGTGGTCCACGAACAGGGCGGCGCCCACATGGCCGACGGCTTTGCCCGCGTGAGCGGCCGCACCGGCGTGGTGATCGGCCAGAACGGCCCCGGCATCAGCAATTGCGTCACGGCCATTGCTGCGGCCTACTGGGCCCATACACCGGTCGTGATCGTCACTCCCGAGGCCGGCACGACCGGCATCGGGCTGGGCGGCTTCCAGGAAGCCAACCAGCTGCCCATGTTCCAGGAATTCACCAAATACCAGGGCCACGTCACCCACCCGGCCCGCATGGCCGAATACACCGCGCGCTGCTTCTCGCGCGCCCAGGCGGACATGGGCCCGACCCAGCTCAACATCCCGCGCGATTATTTCTACGGCAAGATCAAGTGCGAAATTCCCCGTCCGCAGAAGCTGGAGCGCGGCCCCGGCGGCGCGCAGAGCCTGGATGCGGCCGCCAAACTGCTGGCCGAAGCCAAATTCCCGGTCATCATCTCGGGCGGTGGTGTGGTGATGGGTGATGCCATCGAGGAATGCAAGGCTCTGGCCGAGCGTCTCGGGGCCCCCGTGGTCAACAGCTATCTGCACAATGATTCATTCCCCGCCAGCCATCCGCTGTGGTGTGGCCCCCTGGGCTATCAGGGTTCCAAGGCGGCCATGAAGCTGATCGCCGACGCCGACGTGGTGCTGGCGCTGGGTACGCGTCTTGGACCTTTCGGCACGCTGCCGCAGCACGGTCTGGACTACTGGCCCAAGGAAGCCAAGATCATCCAGGTGGATGCCGACAGCAAGATGCTCGGCCTGGTGAAGAAGATCACCGTGGGTGTGTGCGGTGACGCCAAGGAAGCGGCGAGCGAGATCGCCAGGCGCCTGGATGCGATGCCGCTGGCCTGCGACGCCAACAAGGCCGAGCGTGCCGCCCGCATCAAGGCGGAAAAGGATGCCTGGGAAAAGGAACTGGATGAGTGGACGCACGAACGGGATCCCTACAGCCTGGACATGATCGAGGAGCAGAGCAAGGAGCCCGGCAACTGGCTGCATCCGCGCCAGGTCCTGCGGGAACTGGAAAAGGCCATGCCCGAGGACGTGATGGTCTCCACCGACATCGGCAACATCAATTCGGTAGCCAACAGCTACCTGCGCTTCGAGAAGCCGCGCAGCTTCTTTGCCGCGATGAGCTGGGGCAACTGCGGCTACGCGTTCCCGACCATTGTCGGCGCCAAGGTCGCGGCTCCGCATCGTCCGGCCATCTCGTACGCCGGCGATGGCGCCTGGGGCATGAGCATGGGCGAAGTCATGACCTGCGTTCGCCACGACATCCCCGTCACGGCCGTGGTCTTCCACAATCGCCAGTGGGGCGCCGAGAAGAAGAACCAGGTGGACTTCTACAACCGCCGCTTCGTGGCCGGTGAGCTGGACAACGAAAGCTTCGCCGAAATCGCGAAGGCCATGGGGGCCGAAGGGATCGTGGTCGATCGGCTGGAAGATGTGGGTCCTGCGCTCAAGAAGGCCATCGACGCACAGATGAAGGATCGCAAGACCACCGTGATCGAGATCATGTGCACTCGCGAACTGGGCGATCCGTTCCGTCGCGATGCCCTGTCCAAGCCGGTGCGCCTGCTCGAAAAGTATCGCGACTTCACCTGACGCCATCCAAGGAGCCCGTTCATGCAGGCGCTGGACCATCTGTTCGAATCCGCCCGGCGGATTCCCAAGCAAATCGTGTTGTGCGAGGGGGATGATCCTCGCGTGCAGGAGGCGGCCCGGCGGGCCGCCGCCGACGGGCTTGCCCGGGTGATGCTGCTGGGAGGCCGTAGCGCGGTGCCCGGCGTGCAAAGCATCGACCCGCTTGGCTCGGGCTGGCTGGATGCTTTTGCCGAAGCCTTGCATGCACTGCGGGCCCATCGCGGCATGACGCCGGAACAGGCGCAGGCCGCGGTGCGTGAACCCCTGGTGTTTGCGAACATGATGGTGCGGCTGGGCCATGCCGACGGCTCCGTCGCCGGCGCCGTTCACACGACGGCCGATGTCGTGCGCACGGCGATCCAGCTCATCGGCAGGCGCCCGGATGTGAACACGGTCTCGAGCTTCTTCATCATGATGCGCGAAGAGCCGTTCCCGACCGGCGGGCATGCCATGATTTTTTCCGACTGTGGTCTGGTCATCGACCCCTCCGACCGGGAACTGGCCGACATCGCGCTGGCCTCGGCGCACAGCGCACGGGTGCTGCTGGACATGGCGCCACGCGTGGCCATGCTGTCCTTTTCCACTCACGGCAGTGCCGTGCATGAACAGGTCGAGAAGGTCCAGCGGGCCACGGCGATGGTGCGCGATCGGGCGCCGGACCTGGAGGTCGAAGGCGAGATGCAGCTCGATACGGCCATCGTGCCGCAGGTCGCCGCACGCAAATGGCCGGGCTCGCCCGTGGCGGGCCAGGCCAACGTGCTGATCTTCCCGGATCTGAACGCAGGCAACATCGGCTACAAGCTGGCCGAGCGCCTGGGGCATGCGATGGCCTTGGGGCCGATTCTGCAAGGCCTGAGCCGGCCGGCCAACGATCTGTCGCGGGGCTGTTCGGCCGCGGACATCCATAAGGTGATAGCCGTGACGGCCGTGCAGGCCGCGGCGATCGACTGAGACTGCGTCGCCCGCCTCGCGCGGTGCGAATCCGCGCCGCAACCGGCGGGACCGGCGTAGCAGCCATCATCGGCGCAGCGGCCATCCGCGTGCCGTCATCTTGCCAGAGTGCGTATCAGCGTCAGCAGCGACTGCATGCTCAGACCGGTTTCCAGGTCGAGCCCGACCGAGTGCGGATAATAGCCGCTCAAGTCCTGACCGATCCCGATTCCCAGGATCTCGATGCCATGCTCGCGCATGTGGTGGTGCACGACCTGGCACAGGTGCGCATCCAGAAAGCCGGGCGGATTGGCCAGTTGGGTGGCACTGTCCATCGGTCCGCCATCCGAAACCACCCACAGGATCCTGCGCTCGGTCTCGGGCTGCCGCAACAGCCGCTCGCAGGCCCACTGGACCGCTTCGCCGTCGACGCCTTCGCGAAAGAGGTCCGGCTTCATGACGGCAGCAAGGCCCAGGCGGCCTTGCTGGCGCGACATGTCCGAAGACCGGAAGATCAGGTGCTGGAGCTCGTTCAGGCGCCCGGGCGGATGGGTTTTTCGAGCCGTCACCGACCATTCCCGGGCGGGTCGCCCGCCATTCCAGGTTCGCGTCGTGAAGCCCAGCAGCTCGAACGGGATGTCGGCGCGCTCGAAGGCGCGCCCGAGCAGGTCCATCAGCAGGGCCAGCTGCAATCCGTACTGCTTCATGGATCCGGAGCAGTCCAGCAGCAGCGTGATGCGTGCCCGTGCGACCGGCTCTTCACCCGGGGTGAAGAAGACGCGATGGTCATGGGGCGAGCTGACCAATTGCGCCAGGCGCCGGCCGTCGATCAGCCCTTCTTCCTGACCGAAGCGATGTCCCGTCGGCTGGGGCCGATGGAGCACCCGCTGCAGTGTTTGCACCAGACGGGCGAGCGACCAGTCCTGGCGGGCCACTTCGCGATCGAGCGTCTGCCGGAATTCCCGCAGCAGGGCGGCACGCACCTGGCTCGCGGCCTCCAGCACCTGATCGTGGCGACGAGTCCAGACCGCATAATCGGACGCCCCGGACACCAGTCGTGTCATGCCTGCCCAGGTCTCGACGCGGGCCTCATCGCCGGAGTCGTTCGGCAGCAGGCTGACGGAAAAATCCAGGTGCCGCCTGGCGGGGCGCTGCTTTTCCCGCGCAATCAGCTCATGGAACCATTGCGCCATCGTGATCGACAGCGACCGGGCCACGACACCATAGGCGGCCTGGTCCGTGCGCAGGCGGCGCAGCCGGGCCAGCGGCGGCGCAAGAATCGGTCCCATCCGGTAGTGCGCCGATTCGATCAGATCTTCCAGCCGTTCCGGGATGCGCACGTCGAACAGCCGGCTGTGGACCATCAGGGCCAGGCAGAACAGGTGCTGGCCCGTACGCGTCTCCAGCAGGCCGGATCCCTGGTACAGGAACAGCCACTGGTCGAAGCGTCGCAGCAGATTGCTGCGCATGCCGGGCCAGTGCCCCGGTGCGAGCGATTCCGTGCGCCACTGCTCGAGCCATTCAAATATCAGGGCGGCCTCCGGACTGTCGGCCGGACTGATCGATTGGTGCAGTTCGACGTCGGAATGCAGCAGTCTTTGCGCCAGCGCATCGGCCAGCGCCCGATAGGCCGGAAGGTCATCCAGCCCGGGCTGGGTCTGCAGGTGCGGTGCCCCATCCGGCAGCGCACGGTCGCCGTTCCACGGATGGCCGGCCTCGAAGTGCACGCGCGGGGCACGGGCCAGGGCCCGCACCGTGGCCGCAGCGCGTGCCTCCAGGGCATGGCGCCGGGCCCAGGTGCGCGGGTCAGGAGGGGTCATGAGCCAGGCTCGAGCGCCATTCGACGGCATCCAGATCCTCGTCGAAGCAGCGCTGATAGTATTCGGCCACGATCGCCTGTTCCGAGGCATCGCACTTGTTCAGGAAGGCATAGCGGAATGCCCGTCCCGCGGAATGAAAGATCTGCAGGTTCTCGGCCCAGGAGATCACCGTGCGGGGTGACATGAGGGTGGAGAGATCCCCGTTCTGGAAACCCGCCCGGGTCAGGGCAGCCACCTGTACCATGGTGGCGATCTGTTCCCGGCCGGCGGGGTTGTCCAGCGTCGGGACCTGGGCGGCCACGATGTCGGCTTCGGCCTGCGCGCTAAGAAAGTTCAGGGTGGCGACGATGTTCCAGCGATCCAGCTGAGCGTGATTCAGCCGCTGGACCCCGTAATACAGACCGCTCGTGTTGCCCAGGCCCACGCTGTTGGCCGTTGCGAACAGACGAAACCCCACGTGGGGCGTGATGACCCGATTCTGGTCGAGCAGCGTGAAATGGCCGTCGCGCTCGAGGATGCGCTGCAGGACGAACATGACTTCCGGACGCCCGGCATCGTATTCATCCAGGACCAGGGCCATCGGACGTTGCAAGGCCCAGGGCAGGATCCCCTCCTTGAATTCGGTCACCTGGCTGCCATCCTGTACCACGATGGCATCGCGACCCACCAGATCCAGCCGGCTGATGTGGCCATCCAGGTTGACGCGGATGCAGGGCCAGTTCAGGCGGGCCGCCACCTGTTCGATATGCGTGGATTTTCCCGTGCCGTGCAGGCCCTGGATCAGCACCCGCCGATTGCAGGAGAAGCCCGCCAGAATGGCCAGTGTCGTATCCGGATTGAAGCGATAGCTGGAATCGATTTCCGGCACGTGATCGCCGGGCTCCTTGAAGCCGGGCACTTCCAGGTCGATGTCCAGGCCGAAGCGCTCGCGCACGGAAACCCGTTCCAGGGGCAGGTCGGAGTCCAGCAGGTATTTCATGATGTGTTCCTCAGCAGGGCGGTCTTGCGTCTTGCGTGCTTGTCGGCTCCGGGCCTGGGTTGCGTGGGTCGGGATGGCCGGGCCACGCCCGCCGGATCTCACAGCGCACAATGGCGTGAGGCTGCTGGACGTAGACGGTTCAAGATGAATATTTCAATTACAGGAACATATTGTACCGTTTCGTGAGAAATTTGCCAGGATCAAATGGCGACAGACATCCCGGCAAGCGCAGTCCTCCGGATCCTGCGCGATCCGGATCCTGCGTGATTCAGCTCCTGCGCCATTCGGACCCCGCCCGATGCCTCGGGTGATTCAATCGCGTGGCGATTCAGTATTCGGTGACCTTGGTGCGCAGTTGCTTGGTCGCACTGCGTTCCGCCTTCGCCTGCTGGCGCCGGCGCCTGGATCCCGGGGTGGGTCGCGTGGGACGCCGGATCTGGGGTGCGGCGCTGGCTCGATCGACCATTTCCTGCAGGCGTGCCAGCGCCTCCAGCCGGTTCTGTGCCTGACTGCGACTGGATTGCGCCTTGATCACGATCAGGCCCGTCGCGGTGATGCGATGATCACGCAGGTTCAGCAGCCGTTCGCGGACCGGTTCGGGCAGCGAAGAGGCCTGGATGTCGAAGCGCAGGTGCACGGCGCTTGAGACCTTGTTGACGTTCTGGCCGCCCGCGCCCTGTGCGCGAATCGCGGTGAATTCAACCTCGTGCTCCGGGATCAGGTGTCGGTTTTGCTTCACGGATCGACCTCACGCCACGCGCCGGGGAGCAGGCCTTCGAGGCTCCAGGGTCCGACACGCATGCGCACCAGGCGCAAAGTCGGCAGCCCCACGGCGGCCGTCATGCGCCGTACCTGGCGATTGCGGCCTTCGTGGAGGGTGATTTCCAACCATGCGGTCGGGATGCTTTTGCGAAAACGCACCGGAGGATCTCGCGGCCAGATCTGCGGATCCGCCAGACGGCGGATCCGGGCGGGCAGGGTGGGGCCGTCTTTCAGATCCACGCCGCTGCGCAGGCGCTGCAATTGGGTGTCGGTCGGCTGACCTTCGACCTGCGCCCAGTAGGTTTTTGCCATCTTGTAGCGGGGATCGGCGATGCGGGCCTGCAGACGGCCATCGTTGGTCAGCAGCAGCAGGCCTTCGCTGTCACGATCCAGCCGTCCGGCCGGGTAGACATCGGGCACATCGACGAACGCTTTCAGTGTGGTGCGCCCCTGATCATCGCTGAACTGGGTCAGCACGCCAAAAGGCTTGTTGAGCAGGAGCACGCGAGGCTGTGCGGGCGGCCTCCCGGCAGCACGTCGTGCTCTGATCGGCGTGGGGCGCTGCGGCGGGCTTGCATGGGTCATGAGCAGCGCCTCGGGCTGAAGTTCATCGGCACTCGCAAGAAAATCAATGCGGTGGATTCAGGCACAATATAGCGCAGTGAGACGATCGGCCAGGCGGGCTCAAAGCTGGTACTATCGGCCATTGATGCCCTGATGGATGCTCGATCGCGAGCCGCTGCGTCAATGGTATTCACGGTATGTATTTTTGGAGCCTATGGAACCGAACCCCGACACGCCGGCGGCCAGCTTCATCGACCTCCTGATCGATACCGTCTTCGCGGTCGACGCCAACGCCCGCGTCGTTTTTGTCAGCGCCTCGTGTGAACGGATTTTCGGGTACACGCCAAAAGAAATGCTCGGCAAGAACATGTTCGACATGATGTTGCCCGAAGACCGCAAGCGCACCCGGGACTCGTTGGCCGGGATCATGGCCGGCCATCCTCAGCTTCATTTCGAGAACCGGTATGTCCGCAAGGATGGGCGAATCGTGCACATCATGTGGTCGACACGCTGGTCGCCAGCCGATCAACTGCGCATCGGAGTGGCACGCGACATCACGGAACGCAAACGGGCCGAATCGTTGCAGGCTGCGCTGTATGCCATTTCGCAGGCCGCGTACGCTGCCGAGGATCTGCTGATGCTGTTTCAACGCATTCACCAGATCGTCGGCACGCTGCTGCCGGTAGAGAATTTTTCGATCGCATTGTACGACGATCAGACCGGCCTGCTGAGCTTCCCCTACCATGTGGATGAGTTCCAGCAGATGCCCGAACCATTCAAGCTGACGCCGGGGACACTGTGTGCAAAGGTCATTCGTTCCGGTCAGGCACTATTGCTGACACCCGACAGTGTGGTCGACCACCTGGACGAATTGCAGCCTTGTGCCGGCACGAATCCGCTTTGCTGGCTGGGCATTCCGCTCAAGTCACACGCGGACACGATTGGCGTGCTTGCGGTCAAAAGCTACCCGGGCGGCGTGTGTTATACCCAGGACGATCGGGAACTGCTGCAGTTCGTCTCGACCCAGATTGCCACTGTCATCGAGCGGCAGCAAATGCAGGCTCGGCTGCGGCATATGGCGCAGTACGACCAGCTGACTGCCCTGCCCAACCGTGGCTTGCTGTACGATCGCCTGAAAGTGGCCCTGTCCACGGCACGACGAGATCAAGGCGGATTGTCCGTGCTTTACGTCGACCTGGACAAATTCAAGCAGGTCAACGATACACTGGGCCACGCAGCAGGAGACCTGTTGCTGCAAGAAGTCGCCCAGCGCCTGAAACGGTGCACACGCGAATCGGACACGGTTGCCAGGCTGGGCGGTGATGAGTTTGTGGTGCTGCTCCCGCGTGCAGGATCGCCCGAACGGGCTGCACTGGTTGAGCAAAAGATTCACGATGCCCTGAGCGATGATTTCACGGTCGACGGCCACAGCCTGAACGTGGTGCCAAGCATCGGGATCGCGCATTATCCCGAGCATGGTGACAATGAGCAGCAGCTTCTCAGATACGCCGACCAGGCCATGTATTGCGCAAAAAACGCGGAAGATGATCGACTGGCGCCTGTATCGAACACATGCAAAATGCGATCCTGATGTCCTGAAGCCGCCCCGGGCACGGAACCCCGGCGCTGCGGGACAGAATGTTGATATTGCGCAGGGTATGGCGCCGGCATGGTGTTTCCCAAACAGAAGGCCATCATCATGGGTGAATGGATCATTTGTTCATGCGCGCTGAAATGCAGCAGGTGGGCTGCCCGGCTGGCGATGTTTCCAGCAGCAGCAGCGCTTGTCGTGTTTGCGAACTGGCCGGCTGAAGCTCAGGCCCAGGTGGCCAATTTCCATCCCTGCAATGCTCAGCCGGCCCTGCCGATCTGCAGACACGGCTATGGCAAGCGCATTTCAGTCAGACGTTGGGGCGCGCTGCCCGAGGCACTGGATCCGGACGCTGCTCTCGAGGCCTTGCTGATCACACGCAATCCGGCTGCGGAAATCGCGAAGATCAAGTCCAGCACGGTGATCGTGGAGGATGTGGACACGTCCGAGGTCCTGTTTGCCCGCCAGGAAAACGTGGTGCGGCCCATCGCTTCCGTCACCAAGCTCATGACGGCACTGGTTGTGGTCGACGCCGGCCTGCCCATGGATGAGATGATCCATGTCAGGCCTGAGGATCTCGAGACAGCCAGCGAACTGCCCTCACGCTTGTCGGCAGGCACGAGCTTGAGCCGATCTGACCTGCTGCACCTTGCGTTGATGGCTTCCGAAAACAGTGCGGCGCATGCCCTGGGGCGTACCCATCCCGGCGGCATGGCCGCTTTCGTCGAAGCCATGAACATCAAGGCACGAGCCCTGGGCATGACGGATTCCAGATTCGTCGAACCTGCCGGCTTGTCCAACGAGAATGTATCTTCGGCGCAGGATCTGGTGAAACTGGTTCATGCGGCCTCCAGGCGACCCCTGATCCGGCAATATTCCACGGATGCCAAGTATGACGTTGCAGGCCAGACCTTCCACAATACCAACATGCTGGTGGGTCGGCCAAACTGGAATGTTCTGATCTCGAAAACGGGTACCACCCGTGCAGCCGGCGACTGCCTGGTCATGCTGATTCAGCTCGGTGAGCGCCAGCTGGCCATTGTGCTGCTCAATGCGCAAGGCCAGAACGGTTCGCGCTTTGGCGATGCAGTGCGCGTGCGGCGGATCATACACCCGGCAAGACCGGCAGCCACAGAGACAAGCCCACCAGGGCCGCCAGCAGTACGGGCGGGGTGATCAGCAGGCCGATTTTCATGTATTGTCCCCAACTGATGCCGTAACCCTTGCCGGCCAGCACATGCAGCCACAACAGGGTGGCGAGGCTGCCGATGGGGGTGAATTTCGGTCCCAGATCGTTGCCGATGACATTGGCGTAGATCATCAATTCATGGGTGGTGGCCGGCACGTGCGCCTGTTCGATGGCCAATGCCCCCAGCAGCGTGGAGGGCAGGTTGTTCATGACGGATGCCACGATGGCCGACAGGAAGCCGGAGCCGACGGTCGCCACAAAATCCCCCTGGTGCGACAACCATTGCAGGGCCTGAGCCCCCTGATCGGTCAGCCCGGCTTTCCCCAGGCCGTACACAACCAGATACATGCCAATCGAGAATACGACGATTTGCCAGGGGGCCTGGCGCAGCGCTGCCGTGACGGAAACGACCGCACCGCGACCGGCTTGCCACCAGCGGCCCGCAATCGCCATCAGCACCAGGGCGGCCGATCCGGTCACAAGGGATACGGGTGTTCGCGAGGGGGCCGAGATGAAATACGCGACCAGCAAGACAGCCAGCAAGGGCAGCGCCGCCCGAAAGACGAGCCTATCCCTGATGGCTGAACGGGGCGACTCGAGCGCGGCGAGCGGATAATGCCCGGGCACGTCGCGCCGGAACGCCAGCCACAGCACAGCCAGCGTGGCCGCCAGCGACGCCAGATCCACCGGCACCATGACGGCCGCGTATCGGTCAAAGTCGATATCGAAGTAGTTCGCGCTGACGATATTCACCAGGTTGGAAATGATGAGCGGCAGGCTGGTGGTATCGGCCACGAAGCCGGTTGCAATGACGAAGGCCAGGGTCGCTCGGGGTGGCAGGTCCAGGCGGACAAGAATGGCGATCACGATCGGCGTGAGCAGCAGGGCCGCGCCGTCGTTGGCGAACAATGCGGCGATCACGGCGCCCAGCGCCACAATCAGCAAGAAGAGCACGGGGCCGCGCCCATTGCCGCAACGCGCGACATGCAGCGCCGCCCAGGCAAAAAATCCGGCCGCATCCAGAAGCAGTGAAATGATGATCAGGGCCACAAAGGTGAATGTGGCGTCCTGGACGATGGCCCACACAATGGCGATATCCGTCCACTGCACCACGCCGGTGAGCAAGGCAAACAGGGCACCGGCCAGGGCGCTCCAGCCGATGCCCAAGCCACGCGGTTGCCAGATCACCAGAATCAGGGTTGCCACAAAAATGGCCAATGCCAGCATCGGGTGCCCTTCTGTCTGATCGTTGAAATGCGGGGATGCAAAAGAATGGGCGCAGAATCGGCGCCTGTCAAACGGGCGCGGCATCCGCCGCGCGCGAAGTCCTGGCGCGGCACCGGCACGCTACAATTCCAGGGGGTGAAACAGGGGGCTGTCCGGGGTGAACGAATTCAGGCACGACCAGGAAGACATGCTGCGCTTGCTGAACCAGCAAGGCTGGGTCATTTCGGACGCGATCATCCCGCCGTCCTGGCACATCGCCTTGCTGCGGCAGAGCCGGCGCTTGTGGCGCGCGGGGCAATTCCGCATGGGCGAAATCGGCCGTGGTGCGAGCGGCGCGCTGCGGCCCGAAATCCGCGGCGACACCATCTGCTGGGTGCAGGCCGATTCGCCCGTCGCGAATCACCCCTTTTTCCTGTGGATGGCGCAGTTTCGTGACGAACTGAACCGGCTCTACCACCTGGGTCTGCGCAGCCAGGAATTCCATTTTGCACGCTATGACCCGGGCAAGGGCTACAAAAAGCACATCGACCAGCATCGTGGCACGGACCACCGAAAGATTTCCATCGTGCTGTATCTGAACCTGCGCTGGGATCCCCGCCAGGGCGGCGAACTGTGCCTGTACGAACCCTGCTCCCCCGATGTGGAGATGCTGCGCATCGCTCCCCTGGGGGCCCGGCTGGCGGTTTTCGTCAGCGGCGTGATCCCGCATGCCGTGCTGCCTTGTCAGCGGCCGCGCTGGAGCCTGGCGGGCTGGTTGCGCACGGATGAGCCTGAACCCGGGGCCAGGCCCGAGCCTGCGCCGTGACCTGATGGCCGCCTTCAGCGGGCGCGGGGCGGGTGCAGGGCTTCCCTGTCGGCTTTCGCCCGTGAACGCCCGGCCAGATGGCGTCCCAGGCCGATCACCAGCAGAACGCCCACGAGCTCGGCAGCCAGCTTCATCATCATGGAGGGCTGACCCAGACGCTCGACGATGACGATGTCGGTGACGAGCATGCCACCCGCAATCCAGCCCAGCAGCCCGGCGCCGAAGCTTACCACCAGGGGAAAGCGGTCGATCAGCTTCAGCACGAGCGTGCTGCCCCAGACGATGATGGGTACGCTGACCAGCAGGCCGAACACCACCAGCCCGATCTGGTGATCCGCATGCGCATTTTGCGCGGCACCGGCAATGGCGATGACGTTGTCCAGGCTCATGACGAAATCGGCGATCAGAATGGTCTTCACCGCCGCCAGGACGGATGCCCCGCTGGCCACCTTGCCGTGGGAATCGCCCTCGGGCAGCAGCAGCCTGATGCCTATCCAGAACAGCAGCGCGGCGCCGACGATCTTCAGAAACGGGATGTTCAGCAGCGTCAGCGCAAAGGCGATCAGTACCACGCGCAAGCCGATGGCGCCGGCGGTGCCCCACAAGATTCCCAGCAGGCGCTGCTTCGGCTGCAAATTGCGGCAGGCCAGTGCAATGACGACCGCGTTGTCGCCGCCCAGCAGGACGTCGATCAGGATGATCTGAAAGACTGCGGCCCAGCTCAGTGTCTGAAAAAATTCAAGCATGGAATTCCCCGGTATGATGTTTCGTGCGACAAAAGATCAGTCCAGGCCGCAGGCACCCGGGGCCGCACGACCCGCCTGAATCAGCGGACAGGGGCACCAGAAAGCAAAAAGGCCTGAACCATTCAATGGGTCAGGCCAGTCGTGAGAGGAGCGGACGTGCCTTGCCCTGAACAGGCAAGGTCTTGCTCGCAACCGGAGGTTGCCCGGGCACCGGGTGCTTGCAAAATGCGCAGGAACACCGTATTGACGACGCCGCGGAAGTGAGCTACTCCCCTTGGTGGCGCGATTATAGACGAATTCGTCGAAGATTTCGCTGCAGACTCCTCTCCAGATCGGAAACGGCTTTCAGGCGCAGCGCCGGTATTTCAGCAGCCGCCCCTTGTAGGGCAGCCGTCCATGCGGGGCTGCCGTCTGCTGCAGACGGATATCGTCCGCCAGACCAAATCCGCGAGCACGCATCTCGCGATTGAAAGCGGGCCGGTAGCCCCGATTGGCATCCACGATCCAGACCTCGGCCTGCTGCCTGGCGTGCTGGTCGATGAAGTGTGCCAGTGCAGGCGCGGAACTGCGCTCGTACAGCAGGTCGCTGCCCACGATCAGATCGTATCGGCCCGACAGCACGGCCCGGCCAGCGTCTGCCTCAGTGAGGGGTTCGCGCAGGCCCCATTGCCCGTGCCGGTACTTGAGAGGCCGCAGCAATCCATTCAAACGCAGATTTTCCAGTAAAAAGATCTCCGCCAGGGGATGCTGGTCGCTGGCCGTGATGCGCGCACCGCGGCGGTGGGCCACCTGGCTGGCCAGGGCCAGGCCGCAACCGATTTCAAGAATGCGTTCATCAGGGCAGACCTGGCGCAGCGCCAAATGGCCTGCCAGATGGATGGCCGAAGGCCACAGCAGCCCGAACAGGGGCCACAGGGCGGGGCTGATGCCGAGCCGCGCGGCTTCGCCGTCGGGATCGTGAAATTGCTGATGGTCCCGCAAGGAGCGGATGACCAGGTTTTCAGTATTCGGAATGACGATGTCGCTCAGGCGCGTCTGGTATCCGATGCCCGTCATGGTGGTGGTCTCCCGAATGGATGCCCAGCATTTCGCTGGATTGTCTGCGGCTTGCGAGGGCCCGAACGCGAGCCCGTGAGCCCCGGGTCACAGGGGATCACGCAGGATCACACCGGGGCCAGGCACAGGCAAGTGGCACGATCGCAAGTGGCACGATCGCGTCACGGGCCACTCAGCCCCTGCCGCTGAGGAACTGCTCCAGGCCCGGCAGGCGCCGGTCCCGGTCGGACAGTTGCGGATCGCACACCGGCCAGGCGATGGCCAGCTGCGGGCAATTCCAGGCCACGCCGCCGACATCGTCCGGGTCATAGTAATCCGTGCACTTGTAATGCACCACGGCGCTGTCACTGATGACGCAGAAGCCGTGGGCGTGCCCCGGCGCAATCCAGAGCTGACGGTGCTCGTGCGCGCGCAGCGTCACCGCGGCGTGGCAGCCGAACCGCGGCGACTGCGGGTCGATGTCCACCGCCACGTCGAAGATCGTGCCGGACAGGACCTGGATCAACTTGCCCTGCGGCCGCCGGCGCTGAAAATGCAGGCCGCGCAGCACACCCTGCACGGACCCGGACACATTGTCCTGTACGAAGGGCAGCCGGATGCCCGCCTGCTCGTGATAGCGGCGGGCGCTGAATGATTCCAGCAGAAAGCCGCGAGCATCTGCCATCACCCGGGGTTCGAGGAGCAGGACCCCGGGCAGCGCCGTCTGAATGACTTTCATGCCCTGGATCCCATCCCCGGTCGGGGCGTCACGGCTGACCGGGGCGCGGCCGGCACAAGGACTTCAATCACTTTCATGGCGCTCGCCCCTCGCGTGCCAGGGCCAGCAGATACTGACCGTACGCGCTGTTCTCCAGCTGGCGGCCGCGCGCCGCGAGTCGGTCGCGATCCAGCCAGCCCTGGTGGAAGGCGATCTCCTCCGGGCAGGCAATCTTTTGCCCCTGACGCCGTTCGATGGTCCGGACGTAGATGCCGGCTTCCAGCAGGCTTTCCGGGGTGCCTGTGTCCAGCCAGGCAAAACCGCGGCCCAGCACCTGCACGTGCAGCGCGCCACGTTGCAGATACCAGTTGTTGACATCCGTGATTTCCAGCTCTCCGCGGCGCGAAGGGCGCAGGCTGCGGGCGATGTCCACCACCTCGGGCCCATAGAAATACAGCCCGGTCACAGCATGGGATGATTTGGGTTGCGCGGGCTTTTCCTCGATGGACACGGCGCGCCCGCCGGAGTCGAACGCCACCACGCCGAATCGCTGTGGGTCGGCGACCCGATAGGCAAATACCGTGGCCTGGGCAGTGCGCTGCACGGCTTCGCGCAGCATGGCGCCAAAGCCGTGACCATGGAACAGATTGTCCCCCAGCACCAGACAGACCCGCTCGTTCGCGATGAAATCGGCGCCGATCAGGAATGCCTGCGCCAAGCCGTCGGGCGAGGGTTGCGCAGCGCAGGACACGCGAATGCCATACGCGGATCCATCGCCCAGCAGGCGTTGGAAAGCCGGCAGATCATCGGGCGTGGCAATCAGCAGCACATCACGGATGCCCGCCAGCATCAGCACCGACAGCGGGTAATAGATCATGGGCTTGTCGTGGATGGGCAGCAACTGCTTGCATGCCGCCAGCGTGATGGGGTGCAGCCGGGTGCCGGAACCGCCTGCCAGGATGATGCCTTTCATGGGATGTCCGTCACGTCACGGACCGGGCCGATAGTCGGGCCCATGGCCGAAGCAATAGTGTGATGAAGCATGCCGCCCTCCAGGCCGTTCAGCCTTCCGCGCCGATGCGCAGGCTGCGTTCCACCAGCCAGGCGCAGGCCAGCAGTGTCACGTTGATTGCCAGGTACAGGATGCCGGCAATGATGAAGGTCTCCACGATCAGGTAGCTCTGGCTCATCAGCCGCCGGGCAAAGCCCGTCAGCTCCATGACGGCAATGGTGGAAGCCAGGCTGGTGCCCTTGATGGCCAGCACCAGTTCATTGCTGTACGCGGGAAAAGCCTGACGCACGGCCAGCGGGAAGCGGATGCGGCGAAACACCTGCAGACGGCTCATGCCACAGGATACGGCCGCGTCGATCTGGCCGGCGGGTACGGATTGCAGGCCACCGCGAATGGCCTCGCTCATGTACGCGCCACTGTTCAGGGCGATGGCCAGAATGGCGCAGCGCGCCCCGTCGCTGAACAGCCACCACAGGATGGGCTGTTCGCGCACGAAATCCAGCGTGCCGATGCCGTAATACAGCAGGAACAGCTGGATCAGCAGCGGCGTGCCGCGAAAAATCGTGCTGTAGGCGAAGGCCAGGCCAGAGATCAGACCCTGGCGCGAGGCACGCATCAGCGCGGCACCCAGCCCCAGCAGGGAGGCGAACAGAATGGCGAACAGGCCTATGCGCAGGGTGATCCAGAAGCCCTCGATCAGTACCGGGACAGATTTTTCGAACAGGCCCATCACGGCGTGGCACCCCGCATGCCGCGTCCGAAGTGGCGTTCGGCCCAGACGAACAAGCCCTGGCTGCCAGCGCCGATCACGAAATACAGGATGCCGGCCAGCAGGTACAGCAGCAGCGGCGCGCGCGTGGCGGCCGCACCCAGGACCGCCGCGCGCATCAGTTCGACCAGGCCCACCAGCGAGATCAGGGCGGTGTCCTTCAGGGCGGTCTGCCAGACATTGTTCGTGCCCGGCAGAGCGTACCAGAACAGCTGCGGCAGGGTGATGCGCCGCAGGCACTGGCGGCGGTTCATGCCGATGGCGCGGGCGGCCTCGAGCTGGCCCGGGTCGATCGCCTTGAAGGCGCCGCGAAAGACTTCCACGCTGTAAGAGCCCGAGATCAGGCCGATCGCCAGAATGCCGACGACCATGGGGAAGACGGCGCTCATCAGATTGTCCCAGTCCAGCCAGTCGGCCAGGTCGGCGGCCGGCTGGACCGTGCCGAAGAACAGCAGATAGATGATGAGCAGTTCCGGCACGCTGCGCACCACCAGGGTGTAGACGGTGACGACCACGCGCAGCAGCCAGTGGCCGCCGGTCTTCACGGCAGCCCCTGCGATGCCGATCAGCAGACCCAGACAGATGCCGCACAGACTGACAAAGAGCGTCATGGCGGCACCGCGCAAGAGCATGCTGCCCCAGCCGGCGCCCAGAATCTCAAGCAGGGATGCATTCATGAAAGACAGGCTCGCGGCGCCCCGCACGCCGGCGCCAGACGGCGCCGGCAGTCAGCGGGTGCCGGCTTATTCGCAGGCCTTGTAGTTCGACAGGTCGACACCGAACCATTTTTTGCTGGAGGCCTTGATCGTGCCGTCGCCGATCAGTTCGCACAAGGCCTTGTCGACCTTGGCCTTGAGCGCCGTGTTGTTCTTGTGGATGCCGGCACCAATGCCCAGACCCAGAATGTCCGGATCGGCACTGCTTTTCACGACGTAGTCGGCCAGGGCGAACTTGCCTTTGCCGGAAGTGTCCAGAAACTGGCTTTGCGGGGTGACCTCTGAAAACGTGGCGTCCAGGCGTCCGGCCGACAGGTCCATTTGCATCTGGTCCTGCGTTTCATAGGTCTTGATCTGCATGTCGGGGGCGTATTTCTGCAGGAAGGCACCCTGCGTGGTGCCGCTTTGCACGCCCACGCGCTTGCCCGCCAGGCCCTGCAGCAGGCTCTGCTGGTCGGCCGCCTGCAACAGGGGGCTGCCCACCGGCAGCACGAAGGCCGAGTCTTCGGTGGCATAGGGAATGCTGAAGCTGATGACCTTGGCGCGTTCGGCCGTCACCGACATGCCGGAAATCACCAGATCGAAGCGTTCCGCCTGCAGGGCCGGGATCAGGCTGTCGAAGGCCTGCACCACGAAGCGGCACTTCATGTCGAGCTTTTGGCACAGGGCATGGCCGACATCGGCGTCAAAACCGGTGACCTGGCCGCTGGCATCCACCATGCTCCAGGGCGGGTAGCCGCCTTCGGTACCGATCTTCAGGGTTGCGGCCGCGGCCGTCGTGGCCAGGCCGGCAAGGCCCAGGGCGGCGCACAGCGCCACTTGTCGTACAAAGGAAATCGCCATGGATCGCATCCTTTCGAAAAGAAGTCTGAGGAAAAGGCCATAGTATTACATCGGAATGCCGATCGGGCAGCCAGACGGCAATCCCGTTGGACTGCAGACATGATGGTCGCTCGTAAGGCGAAGGTGGCCCGTCTCCTGTATCGTGAATTGTGTGCTCTTGCGAGAGAGCCGAGCCACATGCGGCGGACGTGGTGTTGCGGGGCCGCTGCGTGGCTGCTCAGCCGATCTGGATCTGGGCTTCCGGGTAGCGCACACGGCTGTGCCGCTGCGTGCCCAGGCTGTAGACCAGGGTCAGGGGTCCGAGGCGGCCGATGAACATCAGCAGCATCAGCAGAATCTGACTGGGCAGGCTCAGGTTGCGGGTCAGATCCGGACTCAGGCCGGTCGTGGTGAAGGCCGCCACGACTTCGGTGACCACCGCGATGAAGGGCAGGTCTTCGAACAGGCTCATCAGGAAAATCCCCAGACACACCAGCAGGCCCGAGACCATCAGCAGGGCCAGGGATTTCTGGATGGTCTCCTGGGCAATGGTGCGGCCCATCAGCACGACCTCCCGGCGTTGCTGGACATAGGCTCGCACGACGGCCAGCAGCACGATGAAGGTACCCAGCTTGATGCCGCTGGCCGTGGAAAGCGAACCCCCTCCGATGAACATCAGGCCAATGAGCAAAAAGCGTGAGCTGTCATGCAAGCGATCGATATCGACGCTGGCAAACCCCGCGGTGCGCGCAGCAATGATCTGCGTCCAGGCCGCCAGCCCCTGACTGGCCACAGGCAGATGGGCCAGGGTCTGCGGATTGCGGGCCTCGATGAGCCAGAAGAGGGTGATGCCGACCAGATTCAGAATGATGGTGCCCAGCAACATCATGCGGGTGTAATAGGCCAGGCCCGACCAGGAACGTTTCTGGTTGATGTCGGCCAGGACGCTGAAGCCCAGCCCGCCCAGAACGATGCAGCCCGTGAGCACGAAGATCGTGACCGGGTCGCCGGTGAACGTGGCCAGGCTGCCTGGAAACAGCGACATGCCGGCATTGTTGAAGGCCGAGACGGCATGAAAGCCGGCCAGCAGAAAGGCATGTTCCAGGGTGTCGTGGCGCCACCACCACAAGGTCAGGATGAGGATGGCGGCAAGCTCGATGGCCAGCGAGAATTTCAGCACGGTCAGGGCGGTCTGGCGGATGCGCTGTACGCTGGTCTGGTTGAAAGCCTCCAGTGCCAGCGCCTGGTATTTCAGGCTGACGCGCTTGCCCAGCGTCACGGTGGCAATGATGGCAAAGGTGACGAAGCCGAGGCCGCCCACCTGCACCAGAGCCAGGATCACCGCCTGACCGAAGAAGCTCAGGTCGGTCGCGGGGTCGACCACTGCCAGTCCGGTCACCGTGATCGAAGCCGTGGCGGTAAAGAACGCCTCGAACAGACCAAAGGGCTGTCGCTGGGCGATCGGCAGGGACAGCAGTGCGGTGCCGATCAGGATCAGGATGATGAAACTGCCCGCCAGCATGGCGGGCGGGCTGGCCTGCAGCTGGCCGGTGCGCTTCGCATGGCGCCAGGCCTGCAGGGGATGGATGGAAATTCTGGCCATGGGTCAGCGCAGCTGAGGTGCCGCCATCTTCAGATGCTGAAGCAGCCCGAAAAGAATCAGGGTGTCCCTAGTGCGAAGAATGAATTGATCGGAAGGATGCACGGTGGATTCGCCCTTGCGCTTGACCAGCAACGCCTGGATGGCACCGGGCGGGTCGGTGGTCAGGGCATCGCCCAGCGTGCGGCCGTTGAGCTGCTCGCTGGCTTCGATCTCGACGACGAATTCACCCGTGCCCAGGGCGATGTAATCGTTCACCATGGGATAGCTCAGGGTCTGGGCGATGCGGATGCCCATCTCGTCTTCGGGATGAATGATGCGGCTGACACCCAATTTGGCCAGAATCAGGTGATGCGCCCGCGAGGAGGCCTTGACCCACAGGTTCTTCACGCCGAGTGCCTTCAGGTGGACGGTACACACCAGGCTGGCCTGCAGATCCTCGCCGATGGCCACCAGCACGACGTCATATTCGGGCAGTCCGAGCTCGGCCAGCGCATTGCGGTCGGTGACGTCGGCAATGGCGGTGCGGGTGAGCTGGTCGGCATGCTGATTGATGACCCGGTCGTCGGCGTCGACGGCCAGGACGGAATGCCCCAGGCGCATCAGTTCGAGCGAGGTGGCGGCCCCGAAACGGCCCATGCCGATGATGGCAAATTGTCCCATGATGCTCCAGAGTATGTGAATCGGCGTGTGACAAAAAATGGTTTCCTCTGGACTGGTCCATAGCCAGATGCCGAGAAATCTGGTAAAAACCCTTATGGATTTTCAAAGATTTCTGGTATCTGAATGCTGCAACGCAACAATCCCTTACGCAAATCTGCCGAATCCCTCGCCGTTTCCAGCGCCCCTTTTCAGCGCCATTTCCACCGCATGATATGACAAGTTTGCTTGATCCGGTCACATTCGGCGATGTGGTGCTGAACAATCGCATCGTCATGGCACCAACTGCGTGTGTGCGGCTGGCGCAGGGGCGCATTCCGTGCGACAGGATGCGCGCCTATTATGCCCACCGCGCGACGGCAGGCCTGATCCTGACCGAGCCGGCGTCGGTCTCCCCACTGGGGGTGGGCTATCCGGACACGCCGGGTATCTGGAACTCGAGCCAGGTGCAGGGCTGGCGCGTGATCACCCAGGCGGTGCACGAGCGCGGCGGCCGGATCTTTTTGCAGCTCTGGCACGCGGGACGCGTGTCCGATCCGGAATATCTGTCCGGCGAAATGCCCGTGGCGCCCAGCGCCATCGCCTGCGCGGGTTCAGGCGATGCGTGTCCGCACGGCGAAGGCTTCGTCGTGCCGCGCTGTCTGCACCCCGAGGAAATCCACCGCATCGTCGCCGATTTCGATCAGGCGGCGCGGCACGCACGCCTGGCGGAATTCGACGGGGTGGAACTGCACGCGGGTGACGGCTATCTGATCGACCAGTTCCTGCATGATGGCTCGAACCGGCGCCAGGACGAATACGGCGGGTCGATCAGCAGGCGCAGCCGCTTCCTGCTGGACATCGTCGATGCCTGCATCGGCGTCTGGGGTGCGGGCCGTGTCGGGGTGCACGTGTCCCCGCGCGGTGACCGGCACGACATGCGCGATTCCGATCCTGTCACACTCTACCGTCATGTGGCCCAGGAACTGGGCCGCCGGCGCATTGCCTTCCTGTGCGTGCGCGAGCGCATCGGCGCAGACGCCCTGACGCCGATCATCCGCCGGTCGTTTGGCGGCGGGCTCATCCTGAACGAAGGCTATGATCCCGAAACGGCGCGCCAGGCCATCCAGGCGGGCCTGGGCGATGCGGTGGCATTCGGCAAGGCCTTCATCAACAACCCGGATCTGGTGCAGCGCCTGGCCAGCGACACGCCCTTGCGCCCCGCACCCGAAGTGTCACCCTCGGCCGATCAGGTACAGGGCGAGCCATCCTCCGATCCTGCCTGGCTGGCCTGATGCCGCAGGCGCTTCGGCAGGCGGGTCAGGCGGACAGGCGTGCGCGCACCTGGGCAGACACCGCGCTCATGTCGGCGCGCCCGGCCAGCGTCGTTTTCAATTGCGCCATGATGGCGCCCATGGCGGCCCCGCCTTGCAGGCCCTTGTCACGGGCCTGACCGACGGCGGCGTCGATGGCGGCGCCGATCTCCTGCGGTGTGGCGCTCCGGGGCAGGAATTCCTTCAGGATCTCCAGCTCGGCATGTTCCTGGGCTGCACTGTCCGCGCGCCCTGCGGATTCGAATGCCGCCATGGATTCGCGGCGCTGTTTGGCCTGTTTTTCGATGATGGCCAGGATGGCGGCATCGTCGGGCTCGACGCGCTCATCGATGGCCTTTTGCCGGATGGCGGCCTGCAACAGGCGCAGGGTGCTCAGGCGGGTGCTGTCGTGCGTGCGCATGGCGGCCTTGATGGCGTCGGTGATCTGGCTGGCGAGGCCGGGGTTCATGGTGATGTCCTGTGAAATGGGCTTGGAAACAATCATTTTAACGCGCCGTCGGAGCTCACCGGCAGTCCGCGGCGGGGCCCTGCAGGCGCCAGTCGTGGCGCTCCAGGGCCACGCCGCGGGCGTCATGGCTCAGTTCGCTGAACAGCGCCTGGCCTCGGGCGTTGACGGCCAGCACGGTGGAGCTGCGCGTACCGTAATCGGGGCTGATGATGAAGGGACTGCTCAGGAGGCGTTCGAAGTCCGGCGCGAGTCCCGTTTGCGGCAGTTCGTCTTCGTCAGCCGGAGTCGTGTCGTGCAGCAGGGCGAAGACGCGCTCAGGGAAGCGGGCCCACTGATCGGCGGCCAGGGCATCCAGGGCCAGCCGCAGCCGGGTGGCTTTGGGCCAGGGGGTGTCCAGCAGGTGGTTGGACAGCACATAACGACCCGGCGCCAGGCACCGGGGTGTGCGTGCCGCACCCCGATTGCCCAGGTACCAGGCCTGGCGCGCGTCACCCAGAATCAGGTTGAAGCCGGCCCAGTCATCCGCTCGGGAGGCGATGACCCGCGCATGATCGGACGCGCAGGCCGTGCCCAGCAGATAGTCGCGCACCAGGACACCTCGCGATGGCGCCCCCGCAGGCACGTGATGACCGGGTTCACGGTAATTGGTCAGCAACGCATAGCGCCCCTGCGTGGTCCAGCCCAGCCAGGTGCCACCGGCCTGCAGGTCACGGCCGGCCAGCAGGTCGGGGCGGCCAGGCCAGGGGCCTGCCGCCGCGCTCGGCCGTGCATGGAATTCGTCCCGATTGGCGGCAATCAGCAAGGGCCAGTCGGGATGGCCGAGCGACAGGTAGGCGATGCACATGAATGATCAGAACGAAAAGGAAAACCACCAGGACGAAGGCGTGCCAGGGCGAAAGTACATCGGGGTACATCGGGGCGAAAGCGCACCGGTTCGGAGCCAGTCCGCCGGATCGGCCCGCAGCGATGGCCGGCCTCCTCAAGACAGGATGGCCGGCCCGTTCAATATAGCGTTTTCAACGCGCAAGAGGGGGCGGAACGATCCAATCCGTGGCGGCCGCGCCGCCTGGTTCAACGCGTTATACTGACAGGCTTATCTATATTGAGGCAGCCCTCGCGCATCGTTTCCGGGTGGTTGCCGGGGCAGGATTCAGACAGGACATCATGCAAAAAAACAGTTATAGCTACGAGGAACTGCTGGCGTGCGGGCGCGGGGAACTCTTTGGGCCTGGCAACGCACAGTTGCCGCTGCCGCCGATGCTGATGTTCGACCGCATCGTGCACATCGATGATCAGGGTGGCCCCCACGGCAAGGGTGAGATCGTGGCAGAACTGGATATCCGACCCGACCTGTGGTTCTTCGATTGTCACTTCCAGGGCGATCCGGTCATGCCGGGCTGCCTGGGGCTGGATGCCATGTGGCAGCTGGTGGGCTTCTTCCTGGGATGCTGCGGTGGCCAGGGGCGTGGGCGGGCCTTGGGGGTGGACGAGGTGAAATTCACCGGACAGGTATTGCCCACGGGCCGTCTGGTGCGTTATCACATCGACATGAAGCGCGTGATGATGCGCAAGCTCGTCATGGGCATTGCGGATGCCCGCATGCTGGTCGACGACCATCCAATCTATGCGGCCCGGGATCTGCGTGTCGGGCTGTTCACTCGTACGGACAATTTC
>JACDJC010000924.1_pt1 | contig 29601 bp, 44 predicted proteins | sample 7454191 | NCBI WGS metagenome assembly JACDJC01 (sample SAMN14253291, study PRJNA609438) | sludge metagenome | isolation source: sludge after 25d culture with pyrite and EDTA | collected 2018-12-20 | reverse complement strand
GTCGGCCAGGCCATGCAGCACCTCGTACAGGTAGCCGTGGCCGGTCAGCGGCAGGGTCAGCGTGCCCTTGTCGCGGTTCAGCAGCACCTGCGCGATCGCGGTGCGCCAGGCCTGCGACGGCGCCGGCCAGTCGCGGCCCTTGCGCGCGATGGCGCCGCGCTCGATGTCGGGCATCAGCTCCTCGATCAGCGACACCATGCGCGCCAGGCCGAGGCGGCGCTTTGGCGGGCGGAACAGCGCCACGTACTGCACCAGCGCGTCGCCGAGATGCAGGTTCCGTCCGATGAACGTGCTGACCGCGCGCGCGTCGGCCTCGCGGCCGACGACCGCCTCGAGGCTCGTCTCCGCGTGGCAGGCCGGGCAGGTGATGCGCATCACATCAGCCCGCCTTGCCTGCCGGACACCTGCGCCGCGCAGATCAGCCCGTCGGCGCCGAGCGTGCAGCGCACGTAGCCCTTGTCCCACAGCGCCTGCAGCGCCGCGCGCACGGTCGGCTCCGGCATCGCGTGGAATGCGCACAGCGTCTGCACCGGCACGCACTGGCCCGCGCGCGCCGTGAGCCTGATCAGCAGCAGCGCCTGCGCGCCCAAGCTTGGGTCTGTCACGACGCCTGCCATGCGCGCGTCTGCGCCTTGCCTTCGAGCGCATCGATGATCCGCATCGCGAGCCGGTAGGCGTCATCGCGCGGAAGCGTGAGCGCGAGCGATCCGACTGCGACCGTCAGCACTTCGCTGTCGCCCGCATCAGCGTCGTCGGCTGCCGCTGCATGCGGAGCCGGAGCGACGGCGCCGCGCAGGTGGTGGATGCGATCGATGTCGAGTTCGACGAACACCGGCACTTCCAGCACCTCGGCCGGCGCGGACTCGGCTGCATGCGGGTCAGGCGCCGCGGGGCACAGCCGCCAGCCGGTGCCGCCGTGCTCCGGCGGGATCGCGATGCGCTCGGCGCGGCCTTGCGCCTCGAGCTGCTGCAGCGCGCGCAGCGCGTCGCTGGTCTCCGCCATCAGCTCGTCTGCCAGCAGCTCGAGGCTGATGCCGCTCGGGCAATCGTCCAGCACCGACAGCGCCATTTCGGCGGTGGTGCCGCGGATCGGCGGGATGCGCTCGCCCACGCGGTACCAGTCCCAGGGCGTGCGCGCGAGGTGGCCCTCTTCGAGCATGCGCTTCAGGCCCAGGTCCACCACCGACGCGGCGCGCGCGATCTGCTCGCGCAGCGCACTGCGCGAGATGCCGGCAGCGCCGGCCGCCTGCACCGCGCGGTAGATCTGCGCGCGCGTGTGATCCTGTTCCCACCAGCGGTTTGCGATCATTGCAAGCCCCTTTCAGATAGAGGTGATCACGTCGCGCGTGACCAGCGGCGCGCCGATCTCGGCCGCCATGTTCAGCGCGCGCGTCATCATGTTGTTGACGGCCAGGGGGTAGCACATGCTGACCGCGCCGGTGTTTGTCTTGCGCGTCAGGCGCAGGCGCAGCGCCTCCACCGCGCCGTCGTCTGCCAGGTCGGCCAGCTTCGCGCCGGCCGCATCGGCGCGGCATTGCAGGTAGCCGCGCAGGTCGGCGTCCAGCGGCAGCAGCTCGACGATCTCCACCCGCTGCGCCACTTCACGCAGCACGCCGGTGCGCAGCCCGTTCGCGAGGCGCAGCTTGAGTTCTGGCTGCGCCAACAGCAGGATGCCGAGCAGGTTGCGCCGCCCGAGCCGCAGCTCGTGCAGCCGCTTGAGATGCTTGAGCGTGTGGTCGGGCAGGCCGTGCGCCTCCTCGATCACCAGCAGGTGTGCGGCGCCGGCCTCGGCGCTGCTGGTCAGCATCTTGGCCGCGCGCACCGTGCGCGCCTGCAGCGTCTGCGGCACGGTGGCCTCGGGCTGCAAGGTGGTGATCACCGCATGCAGGATGTCGGTGCTCTTGAGCATCTGCCCCTTGCCGTTGTTCTCTTCCATGCCCAGCACGCTCGGGCGGATCACGATCACGCCGCGCGCTTCGGCCAGCAAGCGCGCTTCCAGGTCCGCCAGCACCGTCGTCTTGCCGGCGCCGCTTTCGCCCACGATGGCCACGAAGCCGCCGTTCTGGCTGCACTGCCATGCGGCCTCGCGCACGTAGCGCATGTCGTCGCCGGCGAAGAAGTGCTCGTCGCGCTGCACCTCGCCGTCAAATGGGTTGGTGAACAGGCGGAAGTGCCGGCGCGCCTGCGGCGACAGCGCTTGTTTCGGGAGCAGCATCTCGGGATCCTCGTGGTGGGTGGTGGTGGTGTCGGGTGCGGCCGATCGCGCCGTGGCGGCAGCGCCGCGCTGGACGCCGTGCCCGCCGTAGGCGTGCCACAGCGTCGCGATCTGCGCCTGCGTGGCGCCATGCGTTGCCAGGAGCGCCTCGATCGCCGCGCGCATCGCCGCGCGCTCGGCCGGCTTCGCGCGCGCCGGCCACTCGTTGGTGAGTAGGCGGTAGAAGCTCGCGCGCGACAGGCCGGCGGCGCCTGCCATCTCGGTGGCGGTCACGCGCAGCTCGGCGGCCGCCACGCCCAAGCGCAGGCGCACGCCAGGCGGCGGGTCGGCCGGGTCGTACATCGGGGAGCGGCGCACCGTCATGCTGCACCCCCGGAGGTGGCGCGACCGCCCTGCTCGGGCGCCGGTGCGTAGCGCGCGGCGAGCGCGTCGATCTGGTCTTCGGGCACGCCGTCCGGGTACTGCGCCTGCACGTCGGCGTACACCTGCGGCGCGTAGCTGCTGCCCATCCGGGCGCGCAGCAGGCGGCAGGCCTCGACGACCGTGATGCGCCGCGCCTGTACGCTGCGCTGCGGCAGGTCCACGAGCGTGGCGCGGCGCGGAATGTAGGCGGGCACCTGCGTGGCGGCAACGTCGGCGAATGCGTCCACCACGCCGGCGAATGCCTGCGCGTGCGCCTTGCGCTTGGCATCGGCCTCCTGCAGCGTCGGCAGGCCGTCGCCGGTGCGGTAGGCCTCGCGGTGCAGGCGGTTGCGCGTGCGGTCCACGTCGGTGTGCGCCGCGATGCGCAGCTCATCTCCCCACACGGGGGCGCCTTCGCGGAATCCGTGCTCGTCTGTCTGCAGCGGCTCGACGACGTGCCATGTCTGCTCGCCGGTGTCGGGGCAGGTGAACAGCACGTCGATCGCGGGCGAGCGGAACGGGTTGACCACCAGTTCAACCTTCAGGCCCGGGGCCGTTCCAGGCACCAACGACAGGTCGTAGCTGCGCCCGCCGTAGCTGACCGTGCGCTGGTTGCTGACGCGGCGCGTCTCGGGCTCGGTGAAGGCGGCCTCGCGCAACGCCTCGAGGCTGGCGCCCACGCGAAGCTGGTCTTCGCGGATCTCGAGCCACTTGCCGTAGCGCGTGCGCTGGTGTCGCGTGTGCACGGCGGTGGCGCAGTAGGCGGCACAGAACCGATCGACCTGCGTGTTCAGCCAGTCAAGGTCGACGACGGCTCGATCGACGAAGCGCAGCCGCGTCTCGAAGTGCATGCGCACCAGGTCGTGCGCCTTCTCGACGCTGCCGGTCACGCGCGCGGCGCCGGCGGCGTGGCGCATCAGCCGCATGCCCAGGCGCTTGGCCAGGTTGAGCATCAGGCGGCTCTTGTTCGCGCCGCCAGGGTCCATCAGCAGGATGAGGGGCACGCCGTGCATGGGGCTCGGCTCCTGCCGCCACATCGCCCAGGTCACGAAATCGACCAGGTTCTCGGCCGTCTCGCCGCCGAGGTAGTGGCGCGCCTTGAAGGCGTGGCTCGTGTGGTCGGCGCAGGTGTAGCGGGTCAGCAGGTCGCTGCTGGCCTGCACCAGATTGGCGATCTTGCCCTTGTAGAACTCGGCCTCTGGCATCCAGCGCAGGCGGCCGCCAGGCAGGTAGTAGTACGCGCCCACGGTGCTGTCGATCTGCCAAACGTGGTTCGGGTGCCGGCTGGCCATCTGCTGCGCGGGCGTGTCGTGGCGCAACTGCTCGGGGTGCATGCGCCGCTGGTACAGCTGCCGGCCCACGGTGCTGGCCGACACCGGCGTGTCCAGCCGGCCGCTTGCGGCCAGCATCGCGATTGCGTCCTGCACCGGCATGCGCTGGCCCTTGTTGTTGTTGCTGGCATGGAGCACGCCCGCCAGGTCGGCGAGCTGCTGGTCGGACAGCACCGTCTCGCCCGCGTCGCTGCGGCGTTTGCGGCCGGCGTCGAAACCGGCGGCGGCGAGCTTGCGATACGCGGTGCCCATGCTGCAGCCCATCGCCGCGGCGGCGGCGGCCACGATGCCGCGGCGCTCGCCGCGCTGCGCGGTGGCGAGCGCGTCGCGGGCGCGCGCCCAGGTGTCGAACTCGGTGCTGGTCAGGCGCATGGCGGGCGATCAGCGAGGCGTGCAGCCGTTGCCCACCACCACCACCGACGCCACCGCCGCCAGCGCCGCGGCGTGCTGCAGGTAGCGGCGCGCGTCGGCCATGCGGCCGTCGCCGGCCAGGCGCTCGGCGTCCATCGCGATCGCGCAGATTGCCTCGGCCACTTCGCCGATGCCGCGGCGCGCAACGTCGCCGCCGTGCTCCATGCGCAGCGCGACGCTCTCGATGTCGGCCAGCGCAAGCTGCGCGCGCACCGCGTCGGCGCGCAGCACGGGCGGGCGCGGCTTCAGGCCTCGTGCCTTCTCTTGGGCGGTCATGGCAGCAGCCCCAGCGCGAGCGCCGCGCTGCGCGTGCTGGCGGCGTCGCGCAGCGCGTCGATGTCAGCGCGCAGCGACTCCACGAGCGCCGGCCATCCGACGAATCGCACGATGTTGTCGGCGCGCGCTTCGAGGCTCGCCGCGCGCGTGCGCAGCAGTTCCGGGTGCGCGTCGCTGCGCAGCAGCCGCACGATCGATTCGCGCGAGCATTCGATCCGGGCGGGTGAGCCATTCATGCCGCACCCCCGTTGCGCCCGGACGGGTCGGTGCGCGCGGCCTGCGCGGCCCGCGCCGCCGCTTTCTGCTCGGACACCGTGTGGCCCGCGGCCGCGGCGGCGCGGATGTCGGCCAGCCAGAACGGATCAGCATCGGCGGCCAGGTCGAGCGGCAGGCCGTGCCGCAGGCAGGCGTCGATCAACTGGCGCAGCAGTTGCTCCACCGCCTGCGATGCGGTCAGCGTTGCGCGTTCGGTGGCCGGCTCGGCCATCACTTCGAGCACTGCGGCCACGGCGCCGGCGATGGCGAGGTCGGCCTGCTGCAGCCGCGTGCGCAGCATGTCGAGCTGCGCCTGCTCGTGCACCGTGGTGTCGTCGCTGTGGCGGCGGTGGCGCTTCTCGGCCAGCGCGTCGAGCTTGCGGTTCTTGTCGGCGATCACGCGGTCCTTCGCGGCCTCGCGCTGGCGCGCCTCGGACAGCGCGGCGCGCAGGTCGGCACGCGACATCAGCTGCATCTCGTCGAGCTTGAGCCCGGCCACGGTGCCGCCGTCCTCGAGTTCGGCGAGCGCTTCGTCGTCCTCGACGAGCAGTTCGAACAGCTTGCTCTGGCCGAGCTGCATCAGGCGGTCCTTGCCGGCCAGCTTCGGGCTGCTGAACTTCAGCGTCGCCTGCATCATCCGGCGGGCCGTGCGATCTGTCAGGCCGAGCGACTCGACCATCTGCACGTAGTCGCCATGCGGCTCGTGCTCCTTGATGAGGATCAGGCGGCGCCCGACCTCGAGGAAGGCGGCCTGCGCGTGGCCGAGGAAGAAGCGCGCTTCATCGCACACGCGCACGCGGTCGTAGGGCATGCCGGCGCCGAACCGCGCTGCGATCTCGCGCTGGCGCGGGCCGATCACTGCAAGCGCGTCGCTCGCGGCCTGCAGCGCGGATGGGTTCGGCTCGATGTCGATCACGTCGCCGGGCGCGTGCGGCTTGCGCCCGCGCCGGGTTCCTTCGGGTGGGGTCTCCTGGGTGCTCATGTCGGTCCTGTGCCGGGTGTGGGTGGGTGGCTTGTGCGGGTCAGTCGTCGCTGCGCGCGAAGCGGCGCGCAGTCTCGTCCAGGCGCTGGCGGGCGCGGTCGAGGCCGGTCATGTGGCGCATCGCCAGCGCCACCGCTGCCGGGCCGAGCCGCCAGCGGCCGGGCGCTCCGGGCAGTTCTTCGGCCCAGCCGGCGCGCCGCAGGTTGGCTAGGTCGCGCGTGACCTGGCTTGCCGAGCACGCAGCGCGGGATGCGATCTGGCTTGGCAGCACGCCGTCGACCTCGTGGCCGCCCAGCACGCGGATGACGGACAGCAGCCGCTGCTGCATGTCGCTGATGTACTTGTCGGCGTCCATCGCTGGGGCTCCCAGGCGCGATCAGGTGCGCGCGGCCGGCGGCTGCGCGCCCGACAACATCCGCGCCAGCCCGCCGAGGAAGCCGGTGCGCTGGCGTTCCTGCGCGCGCAGGCGCTCCTCGTGCTGCTCTGCGGCGAGCCGCTGCAGGGTGCGGAAGGGGATCGTCGCCGCCTGGGCGTCGTGCAGCCGGCGCGCCGTGGTGGGCCGCACGAACAGCAGCGCCTGGTCGATGCGGCGGAACAGCGGGCCGTTGTACCAGCCGCTGAGCCACAGCGACGCGTCGCCGGGCGCTTCGTCGGCGCCTTCGGCGAGGATTTCTTCCTCGCTCATCATGTTGTAGAACTCCACGTCTGCCGGTGTGCAGCCCCAGGCGAGCGACAGCATCCGCAGCAGGATCACGCGCGCCGAGTCGGCGCTCTCGGCCTCCCAGAACACGCAGGCCTCGGGCTGCACGTCACGCTCGGGCGTGTCGAGCGACTGGATCTGGTAGGCGATGGCGCGGTAGAGCTGCATGACGGTCTCCTGCGGGTGGGGGGGTGGGTGGTGGGGGCGGTGAGGGTGTGACGTCGGTGGCGCGGGCGGTGCGCGATCAGGACTCGCGCCACACGCGCGCCCAGCCGGCGCGCTGCGCGTCTGAGCGGTAGGTGAAGCGCATCGCGCGCACCTGCTCGTCACTGGACTTGCGCACCGTCGCGATGAAGTTGACCGCCTGCCGCGTGGGCATCGCGAAGGAGTCGCTGGGCTGCATGCGTGCAGCGAGCTTCGAGAACTTGCTGCCGAAGCCGCCGGTGCGCGGCGGGATCGGAAGCCCGTGCTCGATCGACGCCGAGGCGATGTCGATCAGCGGCACCGACATGTAGGCGTCGGGCCGCTTACGCGCCTTGGCCGCCATGTGGAACGCGCTCTTTGCGGCGGTGGTCTGCGGCGCGCGCGCGGCGCCGGCGTCGATGCGACGCTGGACGAAGGCGCCGTGGTTGTCAGCGTCGGTGTCGATCTGTGCGGCGCCGGTCTTGGCGGCTGCGGCACGGGCGGCTGCGGTGGTACGCGGCATGGCGGGTTCCTCGGTTGTGGTGGCGGGCGGGTGGTGGGTGGATCAGGGCCTCTTGGCGGGGTTGCCCGGCTGGGCGGCCTTGCGGCCTGCGATGGCAATGCGCGCGGCTTCGCGCGCCGCCGCCTGCTCGGCCTGCAGATCGAGGTAGCGGTGCGGCCACAGCCGCGATACCGGCGTGCCCGTGATCTCGCTGATGCGGCGAGCGATGCGCGCCGATGTGCCGCGGCCGCTGACGACCAGATGCACGGCGCCGTGCGATACCGGCCGGCCGTCTGCGGCCAGCGACCGCGCTACGGCGGCCTGGCTGCTGCCGGCCTTGCGCAGGGCGGCGTTGATGTCGGCTGGGTGCATGCGGTACGCTCTAGGGATGGTTGCAGAATCAATCTGCGACCTATACTAAATGCAACTTGCAGCCGCGTCAACACCCCGGCCACAAAAAAATTCCGATGGGGGACGACGACACGCAGGTGCTGGAGCGCGTGAAGCGCGCGCTGGGGGCAAGCTCGTTGCCGGCGGTGGCCGCGGCGCTGGGCGAGAGCCTGGGCGCCGTCAAGAGCTGGAGCGGGCGCGGATCGGTGCCGCTGCATGCGCTGGTGCGCACTGCGGCGCTGTCGGGCCTGTCGCTCGACTGGCTGGTGCTCGGTCGGCCGCAGAATGCACCCGACGCAGGGGCGCAAGTAGCGGCCGAGCCGCCGGCGGCATACGACCCCGAGAACCTCGATGCCGACCGTCTGCGCCGCGCGCTCGAACTGGCGCAGGACGCGGCGCGCCTGCTCGGGCACGAGCTGGCCGGGGACGAGCTGGCGGCACTGGCGGCGCTGCTGTACAGGCGCATCCGCTGAGGCCGTACAGGCCTACCGCCAGCGCTCTACAGGCCGCCGATTTGCGCAGGCTGCAAACGATTTGCGGGCGCCTGCGACCGCAAGGCGTTTGCGCGTAGCGCAAGGCGGCGGCCGCGGGCGCAGGTGCTGCAATCGCAATCCGGTTTGAATAGGCGCGGCGCGCACGTGCAGGCACAGTGCCGGCATGGCCGCATTCCGCCTGCCGCTGACGATCCTGCAGGGTGAGACCTGGCGGCGCGATCTCGTCTGGAAGGCGGGCGTGCCGGGCGTGCCGGTTGACCTTACCGGCTGCACCGCGCGCATGCACGTGCGCACCCGGGTCGAGTCGCCCGACGTGCTGCTCGAGCTGACCAGCGGCAATGGCAGGATCGAGCTGGGCACCACCGGCGGCGACATCACGCTGCGCCTGACGGCGCTCGAAACCGCCGCCATCCCCTGGCCGCGAGGGGTGTACGACCTCGAGATCGTGCACGCCGACGGCACCGTGCGCCGGCTGGCCGAGGGCAGCGTCAAGGTGCGCCCCGAGGTCACGCGCTGAGGCGCCCACGATGGCCGAGCAGATCGTCATCACGGAGACCGCGGTCGAGCTGATCGAGCTCTGCGCGCAGGGCCCACAGGGGCCGCAGGGGCCGCCCGGCGCGCCCGGCGGCGGGCTGCTGACGGGCACCGCCGGGGCCGCCCTGTCCGGGCACATGGTGGTGGCCTACAGCGCCGGCGGTGAACTGGTGTACGCCAGCGCCGACAACGCCGCGCAGGCCACGCTGGTGGCCGGTGTCACCACCAACGCAGCCGCCGCGAGCGCGCCCGTGACGGTGCAACGACACGACGTGATCGAGCACGCCGGCTGGACCTGGACGCCCGGCGCGCCCGTGTTCCTGGGCCTGGCCGGCGCGCTGGTGCAGACGCCAGCCCCTGGCGGCGTCTACCTCAAACCCATCGGCTGGGCGCTGACGGCGCAGCGGTTGATGCTGAACCTGCAGCCGGCGATCGCGCTGGCCTGAACCACCACCACCGGAGACCGCAATGGGTACCGCATCCACGACCAAGTTCATCAAGAATTCAGCCGGCACCCTCGCCGAGCAGGCAGCACTGACCACCAGCGCCGGCGCCGGCGACGCGCAGGCGATCCCGGCGCTCAACGCGAGCGGCGTCCTCGACCTGAGCATCGTCAACGGCAAGGCCAGCAGTGCCGGTGTCGGCGATGCGGGCAAGCTCGTGGCGCTCGACGGCTCCGGCCGCATCGACAACAGCATGATGCCAACCGGCCTCGGCGCCGACACCAAGGTGCTGACCGCGAGCGAAGCGCTGTCGGCCGGCAACCTGGTCAACATCTGGAACGACGCCGGCACGACCAAGGTGCGCAAGGCCGACGCCACCACCGCCGGCAAGGAGGCGCACGGTTTCGTGCTGGCGGCGGCCGCCAGCGGCGCGAGCGCGACGGTGTATTTCGAGGGCGCGAACACCGGAGTCACCGGGCTGACCGGCGGCAATGTGTTCCTCTCCACCACCGCGGGCGGGTGCACCAACACCGCCCCCAGCGGCTCCGGCAACGTCGTGCAGCGCGTGGGCATTGCCACCGCCGCAACCGAGCTGAACTTCGAGGCCCAGCAGCCGATCGCGCTGGCCTGACGCCGACGCCATGACCGCACCCGCCCGCATGCCGTTGCGGCCGCTGCCGGACCCGGCGCTGGCCTGGCCCATACCGCTGGCCGGCGTCGAGTTGATCGCCGACTACGAGGGCCTGCGCCTGCAGGCGTACCGTTGCCCGGCCGGTGTGTGGACCATCGGCTGGGGCCAGACGGAGGACGTTGCGGCCGGCATGCGGTGGACCAAGGCCGAGGCCGACGCCGACTTCTGCCGCAGCCTGGTTGCGCGCACCGCAGCCGTGCGCGACCTGTGCACCCGCACGCCCACCGGCAACGAGCTGGCCGCTCTGGTGAGCCTGTCGTACAACATCGGGCAGGCCGCGTTCGCGCGCAGCACCGCGCTAAAGCGCCACAACGCCGGCGACACGCTGAGCGCCGCGCGCGCCTTCAGCCTGTTCAACAAGGCGCGCGTGGGCGGCGTGCTGGTCGAGCTGGCGGGCCTGACGGCGCGCCGCGCAGCCGAGGGCGCGCTGTACCTGCAACCGGATGCCGGTGCGCCGGCCGAGCGGATGCCGCAGGCGGTGGAGCCGTCCAGCACGCTGGCCACGTCGCCGATCGCGCAGAGCGGCGCGGTGGCGGCCGCCGCCGGTGCCGCCGGCATCAGCGCGCAGGCCAGCGAGCACATTGGCCTGTTCGGCGGGCTGGCGAAGCAGGCGCGCGAGCTGCTCGACACGATGGGCATGCCGCCCGAGATGGTGCTGCCGGCCGTGCTGCTGCTGATCGGCGCCGTCGTGCTGTGGCAGCGCGCCAAGCAGCGGCGCCAGGGGTGGGCGTGACGATGGCGGCCGCGCTGGGCCTGCTGCGCGCCGTGCCCTGGTGGGTGTGGGTGGTGGCCGCCGTGCTGAGCTGGGGAGCGGTGCAGCGCCACCGCGCAACCGCCGCAGCCGCCGAGGTGCGACAGGCGCAGATTCAGGCCGCGGCCGAGCGCGAGCGCGCGCTGGCCGAGGCCTTCGCCGAAACCGGCCGCCGGCTGGTGGCGCAGAAACAGGTGACAGACCATGCCGACAGACAACTCGCGCAGGCGCGCGCGCGCGCCGATGCTGCTGCTGGTGCTGCTGAGCGGCTGCGCCGCCAGCTCGCCGCCATCGCGGCCGGTGCCGCCGCCGCAGATACCGCCGCTGCCGGCGCAGGCGCGGCAGCAGGACTGGCCGATGCGCTCGCAAGCTGCGCAGGCCGATATGGAGCAGTGGCGGCGGCTGCTGACGCAGCCGTCGTCGCCGGGCGAGCCTGCGAGGCCGCCTACGACGCGCTGAGCGCTGACCCAAAACTGCCGGCCGTCGAGCCGGCGCAACCCTAGGAGGCCGAAATGGCTGACAGCGATTCCAAATTCCCGCCGGGCGTTTACAACCTGGACGTCACCTACCTCGCCGACAAGCTCGCGCGTTATGCGTTCGAGGTCATGAAAAGCGTCTCGGCGAACCTCGCGTTCACGAACGAGTTTGACATGGCGCGCATGCTCAAGTACCTGGACGACGTGGATGCGGCGGTCAAGTACGTGCTGGCCCAGCCGCAGCTCGACATGCCCGAGAGCCACCCGATGCTGCACCCGATCGAGCCTTTCCCGACGGTCCCGAACATGGAAAGCGACGAGCTCGATCACGCTGCGCGCCTGCTGCGCGCGGGCTACGTGGAGCTGGCGAACTCGCAGAGCGCACGCATGCCCGCCGGGCTGCTGGCATTCGACGCCGCGCGCATCAGCGCGCTGGTGCAGAAGAACCGCAACTGGTTGACCGACTACGTGCAGAAGCGCCAGCCGATGGACCTGCCGGAAAGCAGCCCGCAGCAGCCGATGACGGGCGACGGCCGGCCGGGTGTGTGATCGCGCGCGGCGGCAACGCTGCCGCCGCTTGAACCCATGACGCAATCAAGCGCCGGCCGCGTGCGCGCCGGCGCATAGCTGGAGCCCGACGCATGACCCAATACGAACTCGCCCAGATGGCCCTGCGCAGCGAAGCCTTGCGCATGCGCATCGACTACCTGATGACCAAGGCCGCGCTCGCGCAGCTCGCGGCGCAGTCGCCGAGTGCCGCGACGATCCTGCTGGGCCAACGCATCCTCAACCGCACCGAGCCGGTTGACGCCTGGGCGCTGGGCGCACTCACGAATCCCAGCGTCGCCGCGGGCGCGCACGCGATCGACGGCAGCACGATCACCGAAGGCGACCTCGAATTCGCGGTCAACAGCCTCTGGCCGGCGATGGCGCTGTGAGGGCCTGAGCAATGGCAAAGACGATCACCGGCGCAGTCCTCGTATCCAGCACCAGCAATGCCGCTGGCGGCACCACGCGCGGCCGGCTCGATTGCAGCGCGGCCGACGGCGGGATGATCCGCTGGACGCTGACCAACGGCGCCACCGGCCCGACCGTGCAATGCGAAGCGCGCATCCTCGTCGCCCGCAAGCAGGCCAGCATGCCGGCCGCAGGCAGCGCAGCGTCCGGCGACGACGACTGGCAGCTCGTCGCGGCGATGGGCAGCGGTACTGCCGCGAACTTCGTTACCACCGGCATATACGTTTTCGGTCCCGAGGTCGCATATATCGAGATCGAGTTCAGCGGCAACACCGGGCAGGCTGTAACGGTGCGCTGCACCGGCGACACCTACGCCTACTAGCGGGGCGCCCGGATGCCGACCCGACGAATCCTGCTGCCGCGTACAAGTCAGCCGCTGAGCATCGCTGCTCTGAATCCGCGCTACGGTATCCGCGCTGCGATCACGCCGCGGTCAGGGGGGCGTGTTTTCGGCGCACCCGGAATCTTGGGTGGCGCGCCTGGCGACAGCTACCAAATCAACGCGAATGGGCAGCTAATAGGCTTCAGCGATAAATTCGATGTGGCCGGGCTCAGCGAATTGTCGGTGCTGTGGGTAGGGGTGTTCTCTTCTGGGAGCAACAACTCTATGTTGTTTAACTCAGAAACGAGCGGCAGTTATTTCCGCATGACCGTCTACTCTGGGGTATGGGCGCATCGAGATACAAACTCCGGCGATACCGGCACCAGTAAGCAACTCAGTGGTGCCATCAGCCCTAGAGGCAGCCCACAAGTTTGGATCGGCACATTTTCGGTGGCTAAGAATGCCAAGATCGCATATGTCAATGGCGCTGTCACAGCGTCGGCCGGAGCGCCGTATCCGCTGACCAGAACGCCGTCGTCTCATATTGGCATTGGGACGCCGTATACAGGGTATTTCCATGCGTCGAATCAGCATGCGCTGCTGGCGTTTGCGGACCGCGCATGGACGCCGGACGAGGTGCTGGAGTTGAGCGCGAATCCCTGGCTGGTATTCGCGCCGCAGGCGATCTACGTGCCGCGCTCTGCAGGCGCAGCCGGCTACACCCACCCGACGCTGAGCAATGCGCGGATGTTCTGGACCGGGGCCGGCGCTGGCAAGCCCGCGATCGACTACACGTGGTGACGGGCAGGTAGCAGCACGTGGCCCGCACCGCCTACTGGGTCATCGATCTCGCGAGCTACGCGCCGCCCAGCAATGCGCAGATCGCCGCTGGGCAGCGCGCGGGGTCGGTGGCCGCGGCGTGGGCGGGCAGCGAGGATTTCGCGGCCACGAGCGGATCTGGCACCGTCACAGAGGCGACCGCGGCATCTGGGCTGTCGGCTGGGGTCGAGTACCGCCTCTCATGGACGATCCTCGACGACGCAGCCGGCGACTACCCGGCGAGTGCGCCGCAGCACTACGTGTGGGCGGGGCAGATAGTGATCTCGTCCGACGGCGGGTTGACGATGCACACTGGACCGGCAGCGGGTGACGCGAAGTTGTACCTCACGAACGCAGGCGAGCTGGCCGCCAAGCCATCCCCCGGCGCCGGCGACCGCCGCGTGGTGCTCGAGGCCGGCGCGCTGGTGGCCCACTGAGCGCGGAGCGCAGGTTGCAATCCGGTTTGCATTGGCGCATCGCGCCCGCGCTGGCACAGTGCCGGCATGTTGCAGCAGCTTTCCCGCGAGGCATGAAATTCGACGAAGTTGAGCCCGGCTTCTGGCTGCAGGTGGCGTTGGTGGCCTGGAATTTCGTGCTTACCGCCGCGCTGTGGCTGCGCAAGCCCGGCGAGGACGCCGCGCGCGCCGTGGACGCGCTGCGCGACGACATGGACAAGCGGCTCAAGGACGCCGGCGCGCAGATCACGGAGATCCGCGCGCACATGGAGCACATGCCGAGCAATGACGAGCTGCTGCGGCTCGAGGGCGCGGTGCGCGAGGTGAACGAACGCACCGCCGGCCTGCACCGCAACATCGACACGATGAACAGTTCGCTGCGCCGGATCGAGGACTACCTGCTGCGCGACCGCCGCCCGTGACGCCATGACGCCGATGACCTTCGCCGACTACCAGGAGCACGACCGCCGCCTGGTGCTGCTGCGCGCGCTGAGTGCCGCGGCGCAGTACCGCGCGAACGCGTACCTGCTGCGCCGCTTCGCCGATTCGGTCGGCCACGTGGTGGGCGCAGACCGGATCGAGGCCGACCTCGGGTGGCTGTGCGACAGCGGGCTGGTGACGATCGGCCGCGAGGGCGACGTGACCATCGCCACGCTGACGCAGCGCGGGCTGGACGTTGCCGGCGGGCGCACGGTGGTGCCCGGCGTGGCACGGCCGCAACCGGGGGGCTGAGCGATGCCGCCGCGCGGCAAGATTGCGCAGCTGCCGGAAGCGCTGCGCGCGTGGTTGCACAAGGCTCTGGTGGAGCGCGGCTTCGGCGATATCGTGGCGTTGACCGAGGAGCTGAACGCGCTGTGCAAGGAAGGCGGCGTGGCGATCAGCATCGGCAAGAGCGCCGTCGGCCGCGAAAGCCAGCGGGTGCAGCGCGCGCAGGAGGCGATCCGCGCCACGACCGAGGCCGCGCGGCTGATCGCGCAGAGTGCGCCGGACGAGGGCGACCACCGCAGCGCCGCGGCAATGGCGTTGGTGCAGAGCGAGGTGTTCGAGCTGCTGCTCAAGATCCGCGAGAGCGACGAGATCGACGACCCGGTCGAGCGCCTGGGCGTGATGAACGACGCCGCGCTCGGCCTGAGCCGCATGAGCCGCAGCCGCGTCAACCAGGCGCGCTGGGCAGACGAGCTCGACAAGCGCGCCAAGGACGCGGCGGCCCGCGTCGCGCAGATCGCGAAAAAGGGCGGCATGGACGCGCGCACCGTGGCCGAGATCCGCGCATCGATCCTGGGCATCGTCAAGCGCGGCGCCGACGTTGCGCCCGCTGCCTGAGCGGGTGCGCCGTGACATGCAGCGGCAGCGCAGCAACTGCCTGTTCTGGGCGTTGTTCATGTGGTTGCGGCGCGGCCGCATCGGCTACGTGGTGGTGCGCGGCAGCCGCTGGGGGCGCTTCCCCCACTTTCTGTATGCGGAGTTCCGGCACGGGCACGTGCGCGTGGTGAGCTACGTGCCCACCGACCCGCGCCACAAGACCTGCCCGCCGCCGTTGTTCAGCGGCCGCGTGAAGTGGGGCGACCGGCAATGAGCGCAGCCGCCGATCCCCTGCATGACCTGGCCGCTCCCGGGCCTGGCGAGGCCATGCCGCCGGCGGTGCTGCTGCCGTACCAGCAGGCCTGGATCGCCGACGACGCGGCGCTGAAGATCTGCGAGAAGGGGCGCCGGGTGGGCCTGACCTGGGCCGAGGCCGCCGACGACGTGACCATCGCCGCGCGCGAGGACCGGCCCGAGAACGTGATGTACATCAGCGCCACCGAGGACATGGGCCGCGAGTACATCGAGGCATGCGCCATGTGGGCGCGCGCCTTCGACTTCGCGGCCGGGCAGATCGGCACGGGGCTGTACGACGACGGCGGCGTGCGCAGCATCAAGACCTTCGAGCTGCAGCTCCCGGCCACCGGCTGCCGCATCGTGGCGCTGAGCAGCCGCCCGACCAACCTGCGCGGCAAGCAGGGGACCGTGGTCATCGACGAGGCCGCGTTCCATCAAGATCTGCCGGGCATGCTCAAGGCGGCGCTGGCGCTGCTGCTGTGGGGCAGCCGCGTGCGCATCATCAGCACGCACGACGGCGCCGAAAACGCGTTTGCGCAGCTGGTGGACGAGGTGCGCGCCGGCCGGCGCGGCGGCGCCACGGTGCACCGCGTGACCTTCGGCGACGCGGTGGCGCAGGGGCTGTACCGGCGCGTGTGCCTGCGCCGCGGCATCGAATGGACGCAGGCCGGAGAGGACGAGTGGGTGCGCGCCGCCTATCGCTACTACGGCGACGACGCCGCCGAGGAGCTGGACGTTGTGCCGAGCGCTTCGGGCGGCAGGTACCTGTCGCTGGCGCTGATCAGCCAGCGCATGGTGCCGGCCTGGGGCCCCGACAACCCGGACGGCCCGGCGCTGGTGCGCGGGCGCTGGGACGACGGCTTCGCGTACCTGGACGAGGCGGTACGCCGCTACGCGATCGACGGCTGGCTGGCCGAGCACGTGCTGCCGCACCTGCGCCGGCTGGACGGCGACCGGCGCCACGTGTTCGGGCAGGATTTCGCGCGCAGCGCCGACCTGAGCGTGATCACCGTGCTGGCCGAGGACGGCGACCTGAGCCACCGCGTGCGCCTGGTGCTCGAGCTTGCGAACTGCCCGTTCAGCTCCCAGCAGCAGATCCTGTTCGCGGTGATCGCGGCGCTGCCGCGGTTCCGCGGCGGCGCGATGGATGCCACGGGCAACGGCGCGGCGCTTGCCGAAGCGGCCGCGCAGCGCTGGGGCGTGGAGATGGTGGAGCAGGTCAAGATCAACGCGGGCTGGTACCTGGCGCACATGCCCAAGCTCAGGGCCGGGCTGCAGGACGGCACGCTGCACGGCATCCCGCGCGACGACGCGCTGCGCGACGACCTGCGCGCGATCGCGCTGGTGCAGGGCGTGCCGATGGTGCCGCGCCAGAACACGGCCAGCGCTGCGGCGCGCGCGATGGCAGCCGAGGGCGGGAGCAAGAGCGCGCGCCGGCACGGCGACTTCGCAGTGGCGCTGCTGATGGCCGAGTACGCCTGGCACCGCGAGGCCGGCGAGATCGCCTGGACGCCGGCGCCAGACCGCCGCGCCGGGTGGGACGGCGGCGACGACGACGACGGCTTCGGCGCCCTGGCGGGCCTGTCGGCGGCCGGCCGGATCGGCCGAAAGGCGGGGTGGTGAGCGGCCGGCGCATCGGCAGGCGCGTTGGACACGTGTCCAAACGTGTCCAATTGGCCCGCCACGCGGCGATCGGCGGGCGGTGGCTATCTGCGTATCGACCGGCCCGGAAAAACGCCCCAGGGGCCGGATTTTCAGAAGAGGTGCGCGCATGATCAGGCAGGCATGGCAATCGGTGGCCGGCAGGTTTGCGGCCGGGCTGGGCGCGATCGCCGACCACCTCGGCAACCCGGTGAGCGTGGCTGCGCTGCGCGAGCCGCAGACCAGCCGCGTCGGCCACCTCAAGCGCGAGTTCGACGCGCACCCGGCGCGCGGCATCACGCCGGCGCGGCTGCAGGCGCTGCTGACGCAGGCCGAGGGCGGCAACCTGGTCGGCATGCTCGAGCTCGCCGACGACATGGAAGAGCGCGACGGGCACCTGTACGCCGAGATGGCGAAGCGCAAGGGCGCGGTCAGCGTGCTCGAGTGGGACGTGCATGCGCCCGACGGCGCCAGCGCCGCCGAGGAAAGCCTGGCTGCCGAAGTGCGCGAGTGGCTGCGCGGGCTGCCCGAGTTGGGCGACGTGCTGCTGGGCATGATGGACGGCGTGCTCAAGGGCTTCGCCGCACACGAGCTGGTGTGGAGCCCCGAGCCCGGCTTGGGACGCAACCGTCTGACGCCCGCATTCACGTGGCGCCCGCAGCGCTGGTTCACCGTGGCCGAGGACCGCAGCACGCTGATGCTGCGCGCGCCTACCGCCGGCGGCGGGCCCGGCGCGTTGCGCGGGCTGAACGGCGCGGCCGAGCCGCTGCAGCCCTTCGGCTGGCTGATGCACCAGCACCACGCGCGCAGCGGCTACGCCACCCGTTCGAGCCTGTGCCGCGTGCTGGCCTGGCCGTACCTGTTCAAGCACTACAGCGTGCGCGACCTGGCCGAGTTCCTCGAGATCTTCGGTTTGCCGCTGCGCCTGGGCAAGTACCCGGCGGGCGCGAGCGACAGCGAGAAGCAGGCGCTGCTGGCGGCCGTGGTGGGCATCGGCCACAACGCGGCCGGCATCATCCCGCAGGGGATGGCGATCGACTTCCAGCGCGCGGCGGACGGCAGCGCGGTGCCATTCACGGCGATGTGGGACAGGATGGAGGCGATCGAGTCGCGGGTGATCCTGGGCCAGACGCTGACCGCCAGCGAGGGCCAGCACGGCACGCAGGCGCTGGCGACGGTGCACAACGAGGTGCGGCTCGACATCCGCAACGCCGACGCGCGGCAGGTCGAGTACACGCTCAACACGCAGCTCATCCGCGCGTACTGCCTCGTCAACCACTCCGGCGTGGATCTGGCGCGGCTGCCGCGCTTTGAGCTGGATACCGCCGACGCCGACGACATGGCGCTGTACGCGGCCAACCTGCCGCGCCTGGCCGCGGCCGGGATGCGCATCGGTGTGGAGTGGGCGCACAAGAAGTTGCGCATCCCTGTGGCCGAGGAGTCCGAGCCGATCCTGACGGCCATGCTGCCCGCGCCGGTGGGCGCCGGCCGCGGCACGGGCGGTGCGTCCGGCGACGGCGACCCTGCGCAAGCGCAAGACGCGGAGCCGCTGGCCGCGCGCGCGCCCGGTGCGCCGCCGGGGCCGCCGCGCGACGCCATCGATGTGCTGGTGGACGCCGAGCTGGCGCACTGGCGCCCGATGCTCGAGCCGATGGTGCAGCCGCTGCTGTCCGAGGTGGAAAAGGCGCTTGCAGCCGGTGAAAGCCTCGAGGCCTTCGCGCAGCGGCTTCCTGGACTGCCGCGGCTCATGGACGCGCAGCCGATGGCCGACCGGCTGGCGCGCGCCGCCTTCGGGGCGCGGTTGTTCGGCGAGGCCGGGCTCGAGCTGGGCGGTGAGGCGGGGGCGCGGCGGTGATGCTGATCGTTCGAGCTAACTTGCGGCCGTAGGCCGTCAAGTTGAGCGAGGGGTTAGCCAGCTCCCCCGAAAAGCGGCACAACGTAGGAACGACATGGAAACTTTCGTGCAACCGAAGATCACCGGATACCGCCAACTGAACGAGGCGGAAGCTGCGCTGATGAACGAGATCAAGGCCGAGGGCGTGAAGCTCGGCGAGCTGGTGGCAAAGCTCCGCGCAACCGATGGCCTGGACCAGCGGTGGGTGAGCATCGGCGCCACCGACCTGCAGACCGGCCTGATGGCCCTGACGCGCGGCGTGGCGCAACCGACCACGTTCTGAGCATGAGCCGCGCCGACGCATTGCGCCCGATGCACCGCAGCGTGCTGGAGAAGCACGCACGCGCCCGCGGCTACCGGCCGCGCCCAGTGAACATGAACCCCGTGGCGCTGCCTGCCGAGGCGCGGGAGTGCATTGAGCGCATTGCGCTCGGCATCTTTACCGACATGGTGAACAGCGGCGCGACGCTGCAAGAGACGCTGGCGGCCGTGTACTTGAGCGGCAGCGAGAACGCACTGGCGGCGTACCGCGAGCCGGCTAACGTGATGATGGTGGCGCTGGCCGCGTTCTGGTGGGTGTGGGCATGACGCCGTGGCTGCCGGCCGACGTGGCGCGCTGCCGGCCAGGCTGCGCGGCGCTTGGCCCCACCTGCGGGCGGCTGCATGCGCCGCTGCCGGCCGCCGGCGGCGGCCTGGTGGACGGCGCCAAGCAGTGGCCGCCGCGCTGGCCGGGCGAGCGCTGCGCGGGGTACATCCCCATCAGCGAGTGCACGCCGCCGGCCGCGCCGGCGCGGCGCGTGCACCCGCCGCTGTAGGCCTACGATCGCGCGATGGCCGCAAACGCCGCCGACACGCTCGCCCGCATCGTGCTGGGCACCGGCACGCCCGGCGCGGCGTTCGCCGCGTTCGTGGCGCGCGAGTTGCTGAAGCCGACCTTCAGCTGGTGGGACGTCTGGCAAAGCGAGCACGCGGCCGCATTCATGGTGGCCGGCATCGCCGAGCAGGACCTGCTGGATGTGGTGCGCGTGCTGGTGGCCGACGCGATCGCAAGCGGCCACAGCTTCGGCGACTTTGCCGCCGCGCTGCGCCCGCAGCTGGTGAAGAAGGGCTGGTGGGGCGACGTGGCGATCACCGACCCGCTGACCGGCGAGCAGCGCATCACGCGCTTCGACGACGCGCGGCTGAGGCTGATCCTGGACACGAACCTGCGCGTGAGCTACGCCGCCGGCGAATGGCAGGCGGCGCAGCGTGCCAAGAAGCGCAGGCCCTATCTGCTGTACCGGACGATGCGCGACGAACGCGTGCGGATCAGCCACGCTGCGTGGGACGGAGTCGCGCTGCCGGTCGACGACCCGTGGTGGCACACGCACTACCCGCCGAACGGCTGGCGGTGCCGCTGCCGGGCGATCAGCGTCAGCGAGCGCGACCTGGAGCGCTACCGGAGCGACGGTTTCAAGATCGTGACCGAGGCGCCGCCGGTCGAGATGGTGCGCTACCTGGACCGGCGCACCGGGCAGGAGGCGGAAGTGCCCGCCGGGATCGATCCTGGCTGGGCGTACAACGTCGGCGAGGCGCGCATGGCCGAGCTGGGCAAGCTGGCGCGCCGCGCCGATCTGCCGAAGAAGAAGGATGGAGAGCCGTGAGTGATGTCGTGAAGAGTCCCGCGTTGGATTGCGAGCGCGTGGAGCTGGCCGGCGGGCGGGCGGTGCTGTGGCGGGGGGATTGCCTGCGGCTGCTGCCGCGACTCGATCTGGCCGCGGATGCCATGATCACCGATCCGCCGTACAGCTCTGGAGGGCTGTTTCGCGGCGATCGTCAGCAGTCGTGCGTCTCGAAATACGTGCAGGGTGGTTACGAGCATGTAGTCCACAACACGGAATTTTGCGGCGATACCAGGGATTCCAGGGGCTGGTCTCTTTGGGTTGTGCTCTGGATGTCGGCTGCGCTCGACAAGCTGCGGGATGGTGGATATGTGATGAGCTTCACAGACTGGCGCCAATTGCCTGCGCTGTGCGATTCCATACAGGCGGCCGGCGCGGTGTGGCGTGGCGTGGTGGTCTGGGACAAGACGTCTTCCTCACGCGCTCCGCACAAGGGCTACTTCCGGCACCAGTCGGAGTACGTCGTGTGGGGCAGCAAAGGGAGGCTGGCGGCTGCGACGCATGGTGGTCCGTGGGATGGCGTCATTCGCGAGCGCGTGAACCATCGGGAAAAGTTTCACCTGGCAGGGAAGCCGGTTGCGACGATGCAGCGGTTGGTCGAATGCGTAGAGCCAGGTGGCGTCGTGTTGGACCCATTCATGGGCTCCGGGTCTACCGGCGTGGCCGCGCTGCAATCTGGGCGGCGCTTCGTCGGAGTGGAGATCGAGCAGCGGCACTTCGACACCGCCTGCCGGCGCATCGAGGCGCTGGGGCTGTAGGGTCTGGGCGTGGCGTCGAACAAGAGCATCGAGGTAGAGGGCGCGGACGAGTTGCGCACCTCGCTGGCGCGCGCCGTCGGACGGATCAGTCGCCCGCGAGACCTGATGCAGGCGTTGGCCGACGTGCTCAAGGGAAACATCGAACGGCGCTTCGACTACAAGCGCGACCCGTCCGGTCACAAATGGGACGAGCTGCGTCCAGCGACGGTCGAACGCTATCGGCAAGAGGACACCGACGCCAAGACGGGCATCTACCGGCGCCGCGGCACGATCCTCGAGCGCACAGGGCGCATGCGCAGCAGCCTGGTCGCGGTTGGCGGCGACACCTGGGCGCAGGTTGGCATGGACCGGCTGACAGACGGTGGTCGCTGGGCGATCCCGCTGCTGCACGAGACCGGAACGAAGCGCATGGCGCGGCGCGGCATCTTCCTGGCCGATTGGCAGTCAGGCCGCCTGGGCGCCGAGGACGAGCGCGACCTGGAGGACGAGATCGTCGCGTTCCTGGACGATCTGTTCGGGCCGGGGTGAGGGCCGCGAGGGTGTTGGAGTGGGTCGCGCGCCGACATCAGAAGCCGGGGTCTGCGTCGTGGCCGTAGGTGTGCCGCGGTACTGGCGGGCGACCGACTGGCCGCGCCCTGCCGAGCTGCTGCACGAGGCGCTGCGCCTGCCGGAGCGACAGGCCGAACTTGGCGGCAGCCTGGGAGGCGGTGCGCCCCCCATCGGCAGCGAGCCACTTGGCGGCCCTTTCGGCCGCCGCTGATGGGCGGCCTGCCATCAGGCGGCCTGCTGCGCGAGCTTGATGATGCGTCTCTGCGCCGCCGCGCTGAGACTGTGGCAGGTGGTGTAGTAGCCGGCCACCGAGTCATACACCCGGACGGACTGGCCCTCCACCAGCACGCGATTCTCGCGGACGCCCTCTGAGCTGAACGCCTTCGCCCTGACCGTCAGTTCCACTTGCTTGTTCATCGCCATCTCCAGGTTGCGACACAGAGGAATTGCTGCGTCGATGTGGAGACTATACGCCATCGTGGCGTATTACGCAACCCCCAAACGTGGGGGTACGACATGCGCTCTAACGTGAAATTGAACGGCGGCGAAGCCGCCCGCTCGAATGACGGGTTAGGCGCGCTCGACCCGCGCGGCGACAGCGGCCGGCATCGCGCGCCGTCCGGTCGGTAGGCCCGCAAAGCAGCCCGCATGACGGCCGCTGTCGCTGTACCTGCTGCTGCGGGATGCCGACTGGAACACGGTCGGCGCCGCGCACTTCACCGACGGCGGCGGCGCGCCATGAGGCCCCGCCGCAAGCGATGGCCGGCGCTGCCGGCCGGCCTGGCCGCCGGCCGCGTGCCGGCGCCTCCGGATGTTGCGCGGCGCTACGGCCTGTCGATGCGGCAGTCGCAGCGGCTGTGCGCGGCGGCCGGCATCGCCAGATCGCCGGGCCGGCCGCGCGGGCGCGAATAGCGGCCCCAGGATCGCCGCACGCTCGAGCTGGCCCCGTCGTACCAGCCGCGCCGCGATCGGGCCGCGTGGGCCCGCGTGGCGCGGCGCAGGGGCTGTCACGCGCGGCGCCACCACGACAGCAGCCGTGCGGCGCCGTACCCGGCCAGGCCGGACAGCGCGATGCGCCGGCGTCCGTTTGGATGCGGCCGTCGCCGCGGGTGACGAGTTGCAATCCGGTTTGCATTGGCGCCGTCGCGCGTGTGCGGCAAAGTGCGCGGCATGCGCATCGCCGCCGCCCTGCTCGCCTCCGCACTGCCGCTGCTGGCCAACGGCCAGGCGCAGCTGCTGCCGGCTGGCGACTTCGCCGCGCGCGACGGCCGCCCCGGCGACGGCAAGATGTGGCGGCTGGACGATGCCGCCGGCGCCGCGCTGGCGCAGCGGCTGAACGCGGTCGCCGCGCGCACTCCGATCAGCATCGACTACGAGCACCAGACCCTGCTGGCGAAGTCGAACGGCCAGCCTGCACCGGCGGCAGGCTGGATCACCCGCGTCGATTGGGTGGCCGGCGAGGGCCTGTTCGCCCGGGTGGATTGGACCGAGCGCGCGCGCGGGCTGATCGCGGCCAACGAGTACCGCTATATCAGCCCGGTGATCCTGTACGACGCGCAGCACCAGGTGGTGGGGCTGCACAACGCCGCGCTGGTGAGCGTGCCCGCGATCGTCGGCATGCAGCCCGTTGTGGCCGCGCTTGCGGCGCTGGCGCCATCCGAAGACCCGCAGCCCTCGAAAGGCCCTTGCATGGAACTGACCGCGATCCTCTCGGCATTGGCGCTGGCAGCCGACGCCACCGAAGCGCAGATCACTGCGCGCATCAGCGCACTCACGGCGCTCGAGCAGCGCCCGGCGGTGCCGCAGGCGATGGCCGCGGCGCTCGGCCTGGCCGACGGCGCCGACGAGGCGGCCGCGCTGGCCGCGCTGGCAACGATGCGCAGCTCGCCCGACGCGGCCACGCTGGCGCAGATGACGGACCTGCAGGGCCGCGTGGCAGCGCTGTCGGCGCAGATCGTCGAGCGCGACGTTGCCGAGCTGGTGGACGGCGCGATCGGCGGGCACAAGCTGGTGCCGGCGCAGCGCGATTGGGCGCTCGGCCTCGGGCGCACGGACTTCGCGGCGCTGCAGGCCTTCGTGGCCTGCGCGCCGGTGATCCCCGGCCTGGCCGGCCAGAGCGGCGGCGTTGACCGCGGCGGCAACGCCGGCGACGTTGGCCCGGCCGAGGTCGCGCGGCGCGCGGTGGCCTACCGCAGCGCGCAGCTCGCCGCGGGCGTGCAGATCAGCACCGCCGAGGCGGTGGACGCGGTGCGCAGCGGCGCAGCGAAGCAGTAACCGGAGCAGACGATGTCGAACCAGACCCTGACCAAGAACTTCATCGCCGAGGCGGGCATCTCCGCCTACCGCATCGTCAAGTTCGGCTCGACCGACGACTACGTGGTGCAGGCAGCAGCGGCCGGCGACAGCGTGATCGGCGTCGTCGAGGGCGTGGCCCCGTCGGCCGGCGAGCGCTGCGACGTGGTGCTGGCCGGCATCGCCGAAGTCACGCTGGGCGGCGGGGTGACGCGCGGCGGCGGCGTGGTGAGCGACGCCTCCGGCAAGGGCGTGGCGTCCGCCTCGACGAACCGCGCGATCGGCTACGCGCTGGCGAGCGGCGTGAGCGGCGACGTGATCCCCATCCTGCTGGCGCCGCACACCGTCTGACGCCGCTACCAGAACCGACAACCCGGAGACCACAACATGGCAACCCGCCCGTTCCCCATCGACGCGCGCATGACCGCGATCGCGCTGGCGTATCGCAACCCGGACGTGGCGCTGATCGCCGACCAGGTGCTGCCGCTGACGCCCACCAGCGCCGAGTTCAAGTGGTTGAAGTACGACCTGGCGCAGGGCTTCACCGTGCCTGACCTCAAGGTCGGCCGCAAGAGCTACCCGACCGAGGTCGAGTTCACGGCGACCGAGCAGATCGACCGAGTGGTGGACTACGCGCTCGACGACTTCATCCCGAACGAGGACCTCGAGGCCGACAATCAGGGTGTGGACCCGCGCGGCACTGCCGTGCAGTACCAGACGCACCTGCTGAACCTGGCGCGCGAGATCCGCGCCGCCGGCCTGGTATTCAACACCAACAGCTACGCCGTCGGCAACCAGACGACGCTGAGCGGCAACAGCCAGTGGAGCGATGTCGTCAACAGCGACCCGGTGGCGGCGATCAGCGATGCACTCGACGTGCCGATCTACCGGCCGAACATCGCGGTGTTCGGGCAGTCCGCATGGACGAAGACGCGCCGGCATCCGAAGCTGGTGCAGGCGATCAAGGGCACCGCGCAGGGCGCGGGCCTGGTGAGCCGGCAGGAGTTCGCGGACTTCTTCGAGCTGCACGATGTCTACGTCGGCGCGGGCTTCGTGAACACGGCGAAGAAGGGGCAGACGGCGAGCACGTCGCGCGTGTGGGGCAAGCACGCGGCCTTCCTGTATCGCGACCGCGCGGCCGGCCCACAAAGTGGCGTGAGCTTCGGCTTCACGGCGCAGTGGGGCGGCCGCAGCGCGGGCTCGATCGTGGACGAGAAGCGCGGCTACGCCGGCGGCGAGGTGGTGCGCGTGGGCGAGCGGGTCAAGGAGGTGGTGTGCGCCACCGACCTGGGCTACTGGTTCCAGAACGCGGTGGCCTGACGGGAGCGCGAGCATGGCGACGAGCAAGCGCAAGGCCGCAGCCGAGGCGGCCGCAGATGGCGGCCTGCCGGCGTACCGGGTGCTGAGGAACCTGGAGCACGACCACATCCGCTACGCGATCGGCGATACGGTGCACCTGGACGACGACGACGCCGGTCCGCTGCTGGAAGCTGGCGTTGTGGCGCCGGCCGACGCCGAGCAGTAGCGCCACGCGCCGGGGGCAGCCGCGATGAGCATCGCCGCCTACGTGGAGCCGCAGGCGCTGGTCGACGAGTTCGGCGAGGCCGAGCTGACCGAGCTGACCGACGTCGGCACGCCGCGCGCGGGCGAGGTGGACTACACGGTGGCGCAGCGCACCTGCGACCGCGCCAATGTGGAGATCGCCGCTGCGCTGAGCGCGCGCTACCCGGTGCCGCTGGCGCATGTGCCCGAGGTGCTGCGCTACATCGGGCTGGACCTGGCGCACTACTACCTCTACCAGACCGAGCCGCCGAGCTGGGTGCAGGCGCGCTTCGACGCCGCACGCAAGACGCTGCGCGACATCCAGACCGGCGCGCTGCCGCTTGGCGTGGACGCCACAGGCGCGGCCGCCGCCGAGCCGGCGCGCGACCTGCCGCTGTTCAACGGCGGCGGCAAGGCCTTCGGCCGCGAGGCGTTGTGAATGGCCGGCGAGATCGAGGCGCTGTGGGACGCGAATGCGCTGTGGCCTGGTGCCGTGATCTGCGCGCGGCTCGAGGCGCTGGTGCCGGACCTGCGCCGCGTGATGATGGTGGACGAGTTCGACCCGTCGCTGACGCAGCCGCGCCAGCTGCCGGCGGCGATCGTGCTGCTGGATGCGCTGCGGCCGGACGTGCGCACGAACATCTACACGCACCCGCTGAACTGCGAGCAGGATTGGATGGTGGGGTTGGCGGTGCGCAGCGCGCGCCCCGACGCCGACGGCGCCAGCGCCAAGGCCGGCGCGCTGATTCCGCGGGTGGTGGCCGCGCTGCATGGATACGTGCCGCCAGGCGCGAAGCGTGGCTTCGTCTGGCGCGCCGGGCCGAAGCCGAACTACGGCGCCGACGTGAGCTGGTACCCGTTGTTGTTCACCCTGCAGGACGTGATGGCCTGAGCGGCCGCACGCTGCACTGAGACCCAGGAGAGACCTATGCCTACGGCCGAGAACGCGAAACTGCAATACGAGGGCGGCCAGTCGGTGACGGCGATGACCGCGCTGACAGACTCGGGAGACCGCACCCGGTTCACCAGCGCTGCGGCGCTGTGGAGCCAGCGCAGCGGCTACGCGCCGGTGATCCGGCCGAACGGGCTGTTGACCGGCGGCGCGGTAAGCACGCACTCCACCGACAACACAGTGACGGTGGCGGCGATGACGCTGAATCTCAACGGTGTGGTGGCCGCGGTGAACGCGGCCGCGCCGACGATCACGCGGCCGGCAACGGCGGTGGCGAAGGTGTGCAGCGTGACCGTGAACGCATCGGCCGCGGTGGCGGTGGTGGCCGGCACCGACGGCGCGACGACGGCCTTCAGCGAGACGCGCGGCGCCGCCGGCGGGCCGCCGCTGATCCCGGTGGATTCGGTCGAGATTGCGCAGGTGCGCATGACGACCAGCGCGGCCGGCAAGGTGGCGGCGACCGAGATCTACCAGGTGGTGGGCCTGCACACGGAGAGGGCTGACTTCCCGCTGTACACGGTGGCCTACGACACCGGGTCGGTGTCGTTCCTGTCGGCGCTGGAGGCGATCCACACGGGGCCAGCGCCGAAAAAGGTGTTTGCGAGCTACGCGGCGCCGATCTTCGCCGACGTGGCGCTGGCGAGCGACTTCGTGCCGCCGGAGACGACGCACAGCGTGAGCAGCACGCCGATCTACGGCACCACGCTTGGCAGCGCATCGAGCACGCTCGGGCAGGGCGCGTTCGTCGCGTACCTGAACGATGGCGTCAGCGATGCGCTCGTTTCGCTGAAGAACCAGATCTTGTGGTTCAAATTTTTCCCCGACCGCTACGCGAGCCCGTACCTGCTGACGCAGGGCAAGCTCGGGATTTCGCGCACGTTCCCCGCTGGCGATTCGATCCAGGCGGCATGTACGATTTCGTCGTCGGCCGCCGCGCGTGAAGTGACGAGCTGACCGGCCGCCGACCGATCCCCTCCCCTGCCGGCCGCATGCCGGCCTTCCGGCCCCGGCGCAGCGCGGCACACGCAGCGACCCGGGGCCGTTTTTTACGAGGATGCAAATGGCTTTCAACGCGGAGAAGTTCGCCCAGGCCGCCTTCCGGCCGCGCACCGAAACGCTCGACCTGCCGGCGCTGGCGCCCTTCTTTGACGCCGGCGAGGCGCCGCGGTGGACCGTGCGCGGGCTGACGGCATCGGAGTTCGCGCGCGCGCAGGATGCGGAGAAGCGCAACAGCTCGATCGACATGCTGATGGGCGCGCTGGCCGCGGCGCAAAGCAAGGGCGAGGCGGTGGATGCGGCGCGAAAGGCGCTCGGGCTGAGCAGCGCGAACACGCCGGGCGAGGTGGCGAAGCGGCTGGAAATGCTGGTGGCCGGATCGGTGGAGCCGGCGGTGACGATGGAGATAGCGGTGCTGCTGGCCGAGCGCTTCGCGATCGATTTCTACGTCATCACCAACAAGATTGTCGAGCTGACCGGGCAGGGCTTCGACCTCCCAAAGCCCGACGCCGCCTCGCCGACGACAGCGGATTGCGCCTGACGATGAAGCTGATCGAGCAGCGCGGCGGCTTCCTGCACCAGCACCGGCCGGACGTGATCCCGCAGGGGTACGTGACGGCGGACGAGCTGTCTCTGTGGGTGGCGTACTACGAGGCGCAGGCCGATCAGCAGCGGCGCGAAGGGGGGCGGTAGGTGGCGGACCTGAACAAGACCGTCGGCATCGTCTTCAAGGCGACTGACAACGCTACCGCGGTGACGGCCAAGCTGGCCGAAACGGTGCGCACGGTGGGCGAGGCGGCGAGCGGATCTGCCGCCGGGGTGAACACGGCCGCGGCCGCGACGCAGAACCTCGGCAGCAAGCAGCACGAGGCGGTGCTGCAGCTCGAGAAGACGCAGACGCAGGTGGCTGCGCTGAAGATCGCCTACGGGCAACTGACGGGCAACACCGAGGCCGTGGCGCAGGGGCAGGAGCTGCTGACGAAGAAGTTCGCCTACACCGGAACCGAGCAGGAACGCCTGCTGCTGGCGACCGGGAAGCTGAGCGCGGAGAACGATCTGGCTCGAGCCAAGGCGGCGCAGCTCGGCGACGAGCTCGAGCGCGGCGGCAGCAAGGCGGCGATGCTGACGACCGCCTTCAAGGCGCTGGCCGCGTCTGTGGTGGTCAAAGAGTTCATCGACGCCAACGTAGAGGCCGAGAAGTTCCGGCTCGGCATGACGCAGATCGTGGGCAGCACCGAGGGCGCGAAGAAGGAATTTGACTACGTGCGCGACCTGGCGAACAAGCTGGGAATCAGCGTCAAAGATGCGGCCGAGGGCTTCCTCACGTTCAGCGCAGCGACGAAGGGCAGCGCATTCGAGGGCGAGAAAACCAAGGTCATCTTCGAGGCGGTGGCTGGCACGATGGCGTCGTTGGGTCGCAGCAGCGCAGAGACCAACGGGATCATGGTGCAGCTCGCCCAGGGCATCAGCAAGGGAAAGTTCGAGCTGGAGGACCTGAAGTCGATTGCCGAGCGCATGCCTGGCTTCTTCAACAACTTCGCATCGTCCCTTGGCATCAGCACCGGCGAGCTGTACAAGATGATCAGCGCCGGGCAGATCGGCGGAGCCGAGTTCCTGAAGTTCGCTGAGCAGCTCAACGCTGGGCTCGCGTCGGTCGAGTTCAACACCTTCGAGCAAAATCTGGCGCGCCTGAAGAACGCGGTGAACGATGCGTTTGTGCAGCTCGGCGACGCGGGCGTGATGGACGGGCTGACGAAGGGGCTGCAGGTCGTCACGGCGTCGTTGGTTGGGGCGGTTTCTGGCTTCAGGCTTTTGGGCGAGGTGACGGGAGCCGTGGCCGGCGCGGTGGTGTCGCGCGACTTCTCGATGCTTGGCGACGCGATCGACGCGGCGATGAACAAGGCGGCCGACAGCACGCGCGGCGCGCGCGACGCGATGCTTGGCTATCACGACGAGGCAAAGCGCACGGCTGCGACGGCTGGCGACGCGTTGGGCGGGACAAATCAGTCCGCCGCAGAGACTGCGCGCCTGCTGCGCGAGAACAAGAGCGAGTCCGACAAACTGGCCG
>JACDJC010000920.1_pt1 | contig 29629 bp, 25 predicted proteins | sample 7454191 | NCBI WGS metagenome assembly JACDJC01 (sample SAMN14253291, study PRJNA609438) | sludge metagenome | isolation source: sludge after 25d culture with pyrite and EDTA | collected 2018-12-20 | reverse complement strand
GTGCTGGCCGACATGTACACGCCCCAGTGCTTCATTACGACCGACCTGGACAACAACCAGATCGCGTCTTTCCACCCGGGCGCAATGACGCGTTCCGCCGAGAACGACTTGACCGGGCATCAGGCCTGCTGGGGCATCGTCGCGCCCGACGCCAAGGACGGCATGTTCGCGCATGCGCGCCGCCTGCACCGGCAGGGCATACCCTTCATCTTCGATCTGGGCCAGGCGATGCCATTGTTCTCGGGCGACGACATCAACGAGATGCTGGGCCTGGCCGACGTCCTGGCGGCGAACGATTACGAGGCCAGCGTCGTCGAACAGCGGACCGGCCGCAGCATGGCCGACATCGCGCAAGACCTGCGCGCCGTCGTGGTCACGCGCGGCGGCGACGGCGCCACCCTGTATGCCGACGGCACGCAAACGCACATCGACGCCATCAAGGTCGATCACATCGTGGACCCGACCGGCTGCGGGGACGCCCATCGGGCCGGGCTGTTGTATGGCCTTACACAAAATTGGGATCTGGAGGACGCCTGCCGTTTGGCGAATGTAATGGGCGGCTTTAAAATTGCTTCCAGAGGTCCACAGAACCACCGCCCGACGCGCGCCGATATCGGCTCGGCGTTGAACCGGCACTACGGGGTCAATCTGCTCCTGTAGGCAAGGCAGGCAGGCCGCAGTCGAAGGCTGCATGGGCGAGCCCTCGCGGAGCCGCCCATACGCCGGCGGCCGCCGCCTGCCGGGGCGGCTTTATGTTTCATCAGGAGCGCTAAATGGCTATTACTACTTTACCCACCCAGGGAATTCGCAAGGGGCGCGCGCTGGCCGTGGCGGCCGCGCTGAGCTCGCTGGCCATTCTGGCGGGGTGTGCCAACGACACGGCATCGTCCTCGGTCTACACCTACGGGCAGGCGCAGCGTGAACAGATCGTGCGCACGGGCACCGTGGAAGCCGTGCGCAACGTGACCATTCAAAAGGACCGGACCAGCGGCGCCGGCGTGGTGGCGGGCGGTGCGCTGGGCGGCGTGGCCGGCAGCGCGGTGGGGGGCGGCACGGGTCGTGTGCTGGCATCGATCGGCGGCGGCATATTGGGCGCGATGGCGGGCAATGCCGTCGAAAATCAAATGGGCAAGGAAGCGGGGCTCGAGATCACGGTCAAGCTCGACAACGGCGAGACCCGTGTCATTGCGCAGGCGGCCGATGTCGCGCTGCGCCCCGGCCAGCGGGTGCGCATCATCAGCGGCAATGGGCCTAGCCGGGTCGTGCCGATGTAAGGGGTAGGGCGCGGCCTCAAACCCCGAACAGCGAAAACGCCATGCTCTGCAGCACCATCATCGCAACCTGAGCCACGATCAGCAGCACCAGCGGGGAAAGATCCAGCCCGCCCAAGTTCGGCATGACGCGGCGTATCGGGTCCAGCATCGGCGCCGTCAGCGTTTGAAGCAAGGGCATGATGGGCGCCATGGGATTCACCCACGACAGAACGGCCTGGATCAGCGTCATCCAGAGGATGACGTTGAACGCCCACTTGAGCACCGTCAGCAACGCCGCCACCAGCGCTGGAGCGATGCTCTGCAGCGAAGGCAGCGTGCCCATGAACAGCGACCACGTCAGCAAAAGAAACAGCAGCGCGGTAAGCCAGCAGGCCACCAGGCTGGGCCAGTCCAGCTTGTTGCCGGCCGGGATCACCCTTCGCATGGGCAGCACCAGCCAGTTCGTCACCCGCAAGACCGCTTGCGCATAAGGATTGAAAGGATGCAGGCGTATGGCGAACATCCAGGCGCGCAGCAGCAGCGCGATACCGAATAGCGTGAAAAAGATGTTGATGATGAAGTGCAAGGCTTCGCTGAACATGTGATGCGCTACGGGTGGTGTCGAATGCGCCATTGTCGCATGCCGCAACCCCGTACGAAAGACAGTGTTGAAACGGAACTGCCCGGCATGGCCGGGCAGTTCCGAAGGTGCTGCGTGGCGGAGGGCCTATCAGGGACGGCCGCCCGTGGGGAAGGGCCACGACGCGGCGGGATTGACGCTGGTCTTTGCGGCGGGCGCCGCGCCGGCGTCTTTCGCCGCCTTGGCAGCAGCCTTTGCGCTGGGCTTCTTGGCTGCGGCTTTCTTGGGCGCTTCTTCGGGTGAGCTCACCGCCTTCTTGGCCGCGGTGGCCGTCTTGGCGGCGGCCGCTTTCGTGGCGGGGGCGGCCTTCTTGGCTGCCGCTTTCTTGGCCGGCGCCGCTTTCTTGGCTGCCGCCTTCTTGGCGGGCGCGGCCTTCTTGGCTACGGCTTTTTTGGCGGCGGGCGCGGCTTTCTTGGCTGCCGCTTTCTTGGCGGGTGCGGCTTTCTTGGCGGGTGCGGCTTTCTTGGCCGCTGCCTTCTTGGCGGGCGCGGCCTTCTTGGCTACGGCTTTTTTGGCGGCGGGCGCCGCCTTCTTGGCGGCCGCTTTTTTAGCGACGGCTTTCTTGGCGGGCGCGGCTTTCTTGGCTACCGCCTTCTTGGCTGCGCTTGCGGTTTTCTTGGCGGGGGCTGCCGCTTTCTTTGCGGCGGTGGTGGACTTCTTGGCGGGGGCTGCCTTCTTTACTTCGTCAACTTTTTTTACCGCTGCTTTCTTGGCGCTTGCTGCCTTCTTTGCCGGTGCGGCTTTCTTGGCGGCCGGTTTGCTTGCGGCCTTTTTGGCTGTTGCCATAGTATTGCTCCTTGAGATCGAGTCTAAGAGAACGTCCACCCATTTGATATAGCCCCCACTGTTCGTGTGCGACCCATCTCAAATGGCGCATGCGTGCAAAGCATCATCGGCTTTGCACGCCTAGAGTCTAACGTAAGCTCTTGCTGTCTTCCAAGCTTTATTCCCAGCTTAAGGCTCCTCCGGTCTGATATTCGATCACGCGTGTCTCAAAAAAGTTGCGTTCCTTCTTCAGATCGATCATTTCGGCCATCCAGGGGAAGGGGTTTTCTTCTTGGCCGAAGAGCGGCTCCAGGCCGATTTGCTGGCAGCGCCGATTGGCGATGAAGCGCAGGTAAGACTTGAACATCGATGCGTTCAAGCCCAGCACGCCGCGCGGCATGGTGTCTTCGGCGTAAGCGTATTCGAGGTCCACCGCCTGCTTGAACAAGTGGCGCAGTTCTTCGCGGAACTCGGATGTCCAGAGATGCGGGTTCTCGAGCTTGATGGTGTTGATGAGGTCGATGCCGAAATTGCAGTGCATGGACTCGTCGCGCAGTATGTACATGTATTGCTCGGCCGCGCCCGTCATTTTGTTCTGCCGGCCCAGCGCCAGGATTTGCGTAAACCCGACATAGAAGAACAGGCCTTCCATCAGGCAGGCGAAGACGATGAGCGACTTGAGCAGCGTCTGGTCGGCTTCGGGCGTGCCGGTCTCGAAGTTCGGATCGGCGATGACGTTGATGAAGGGAATCAGGAACTCGTCCTTCGCGCGTATGGACGGCACTTCGTTGTACGCGTTGAAGATTTCGGCTTCATCGAGATCCAGGCTTTCGACGATGTATTGATAGGCATGCGTATGGATCGCTTCCTCGAAGGCCTGGCGCAGCAGGAACTGGCGGCACTCGGGCGCGGTGATGTGGCGGTAGGTGCCCAGCACGATGTTGTTGGCCGCCAGGGAATCGGCGGTCACGAAGAAACCGAGGTTGCGCTTGACGATGCGGCGCTCGTCATCCGTCAGGCCGTTGGGATTCTTCCAAAGCGCGATGTCGCGCGACATGTTGATTTCCTGCGGCATCCAATGGTTGGCGCAGGTGGCGAGGTATTTTTCCCAAGCCCATTTGTACTTGAAAGGCACCAACTGATTGACGTCGGTCTTGCCGTTGATGATGCGCTTGTCGGCGGCGCGCACACGGCCGCCGGTGTCGCCGGCCTGGGCGGCCGGGGGCGGAGCCATGGCGTCGTCCGCGCGCGCGCGGGTTGCGGGGGCCGCCGGCGTGGCGGCGGCCAGGGTGCTGCTGGTGTTGTCGTCCCAATTCAACATGGTGTTCGGCTTCCTGTATTCAAGTTTATTGGCAGGCTTCGCATTCTTCGAAGCCCTCGTCTCCGGGGCGCATGGTGCACACCGCGCCGACCACTTCGGCGGCGGGCAGGCCGGCCGGCGCGGCGGCGGATGCCGCGGGCGCATGCGAGGCCACGGCGTTGAGCTCGCCTCCGCGGCCGGTGGATTTTTCCGCGTTGGTGGCGCCGGTGGAGCGCAGGTAATAAGTGGTCTTGAGCCCGCGCACCCACGCCAGCTTGTAGACGTCGTCGAGCTTCTTGCCCGACACCCCGGCCATGAAGATGTTCAGCGATTGAGCCTGGTCTATCCATTTGGAGCGGCGCGCGGCGCACTCCACGATCCATCGCGGGTCGATCTCGAAGGCCGTGGCATACAGATTGCGCAGGTCGGCGGGGATGCGGTCGATGCGGGCCAGGCTGCCGTCGAAGTACTTCAGGTCGGCGACCATGACCTCGTCCCACAGCTTGCGTTCCTTCAGGTCGCGCACCAGGTAGTCATTGACCACCGTGAACTCGCCCGACAGGTTGGACTTGACGTACAGGTTGCGGTAATTGGGCTCGATGCAAGGGGCGACCCCGACGATGTTGGAGATCGTGGCGGTCGGGGCGATGGCGATGCAATTGGAATTGCGCATGCCGTGCCGCTGGATGTGGGCGCGCAGGCCGTCCCAGTCCAGCGTGCAGCTGTCGTCGACTTCGACGTAGCCGCCGCGTTCTTCGGCGAGCAGCTTCAGGGTGTCCTGGGGAAGAATGCCGCGGTCCCACAGCGAGCCCTTGAACGAGGAATAGGCGCCGCGTTCGATGGCCAGCTTGCTGGACGCGCGGTAGGCGTAGTAGCAAACGGCTTCCATGGACTGGTCCGAGAACTCGACCGCTTCCTGCGAGGCGAAGGGCACGCGCATGAGCAGCAGGCAGTCCTGGAAGCCCATGACGCCCATGCCCACGGGGCGGTGGCGCAGGTTGGAGTTGCGCGCCTTCGGCACGGCGTAGTAGTTGATGTCGATGACGTTGTCGAGCATGCGCATGGCGACGTCGATGGTGCGCTCGAGCTTGGCGTGGTCCAGCACGTAGCGGCCGCTGTCGTCGCGGCGCATGTGCGCGGCCAGGTTGACCGAGCCCAGGTTGCAGACGGCGATTTCGGTGTCGCTGGTGTTGAGCGTGATCTCGGTGCACAGGTTGGAGCTGTGCACTACGCCCACGTGCTGCTGCGGCGAACGGATGTTGCAAGGATCCTTGAAGGTGATCCAGGGATGGCCGGTCTCGAACAGCATGGACAGCATCTTGCGCCACAGCGACACGGCGGGAATCTTCTTGAACAGGGGCAGTTCGCCGCGCGCGACCTTGGCTTCATAGCCCAGGTAGGCCTCTTCGAAGGCCTTGCCGTACTTGTCGTGCAGGTCGGGCGCGTCGGACGGCGAGAACAGGGTCCATTCGCCGTTTTCCATGACGCGCTTCATGAACAGGTCGGGAATCCAGTTGGCGGTGTTCATGTCGTGCGTGCGGCGGCGCTCGTCGCCGGTATTCTTGCGCAGTTCCAGGAACTCTTCGATGTCCAGGTGCCAGGTTTCCAGGTAGGCGCACACGGCGCCCTTGCGCTTGCCGCCCTGGTTGACCGCCACGGCCGTGTCGTTCACCACTTTCAGGAAGGGCACCACGCCCTGGCTTTCGCCGTTCGTGCCCTTGATATGGCTGCGCAGCGCGCGCACGGGCGTCCAGTCGTTGCCCAGGCCGCCGGCGTATTTCGCCAGCAGGGCGTTTTCCTTGATGGCGTCGTAGATGCCGGCGAGGTCGTCCGAGACCGTGGTGAGGTAGCAGGACGAAAGCTGCGAGTGCAGGGTGCCGGAGTTGAAGAGCGTCGGCGTCGAACTCATGAAGTCGAAGGACGACAGGGTTTCGTAGAACTCGATGGCGCGGTCTTCGCGGTCGATCTCGTTCAGCGCCAGGCCCATCGCGACCCGCATGAAGAACACCTGGGGCAGCTCGATGCGGCGCCCGCGCAGGTGCAGGAAATAGCGGTCGTACAGGGTTTGCAGGCCGAGATAGTTGAATTGCAGGTCGCGTTCCGCCTTGAGCGCGGCCGCCAGCTTTTCAAGGTCGAACAGAGCCAGCTTGGGGTCCAGCAGTTCGCCTTCGATTCCCGTCTTGATGAAGCGCGGGAAGTAATCCGCATAGCGGGTCGACATGTCCGATTGCGAGACCTCTTCCTGCAGGACCTCCTTGCGGATGGTGTGCAGCAGCAGGCGGGCGGTCACCTGGCTGTAGGACGGGTCGGTCTCGACCATGGCGCGGGCCGACAGAATGGCGGACTTGAAGACCTCGTCCACCGGAATGCCGTCATACAGATTCTTGACCGTTTCCTTCAGGATGGCGTCGGTGTCGATGGCTTCCGGCAGGTTCTGGCCGGCTTCTTCGATGGTCTTGCGCAGTTGGGCGAGGTCCAGCGGGCGCGACACGCCCTTGTCGGTGACGTTGAGGCCGGCGGGCTCGGCGCGCGGCTGCGACTCGGCCTGGCGCGCGCGTTCCTGGGCGCGTTTCTCGCGGTAGAGCACATAGGCGCGCGCGACGTCGTGTTCGCCCGAGCGCATCAGCGCCAGCTCGACCTGGTCCTGGATGTCTTCGATATGGAAGGTGCCGCCGCCGGGGCGATTGCGCACCAGCGCGTTCACGGCCTGCGCGGTCAGGTCCTCGACCAGTTCGCGGATGCGGGCGGAGGCCGCCCCTTGCCCGCCCTTGACCGCCAGGAAGGCCTTGGTCATGGCGATGGCGATCTTGCCGGGCTCGAAGCCGGCCACGGCGCCGTTGCGCCGGATGATCTGGAAGTTGCTCCATTGATTGCCGCTGCGCGCCGTGTCGTCGGCGGGCGCCCGATGGGCGGTCGTGGTGGGCGTGGATTCAACGGTGGATGTTGAGTGCATGAGGGCTCCTGGGCAGAAATTCGCGCGACTGCGGCGCGCGATCAACAGCGGATCTGGATGTTTGCCGCCGCCTGTCTGCATTTCCGCGAAAAATGGCTGAGGTGGCGTGCGTCAGGTTTTGACCACTAGATGTTGTGGTTCAATGTGTTTTGAGCACTAATTGTAGTGTCGGGGCGGGCGGCAGGCAAGCATAAAAGAACTTGATTTTTCTTAATTTCCGTGCATGCGCTGCCAAAAAAAAAGCGGCCTTGGCGCGTAAGTCCAAGGCCTATGGGCGGAATTGCTCGCGCCGGGCGTCAGGCGGGCACTCCGGAAAAATAATTGTGAGTTTTCATGACAGCGCCGTCCAGGGCGGCCAACAATTGCGCGAGCCGCTGTTGATAAATCTCGACGTTGGCCTGCTTCACATGCCCGAAGCCGCGCACTTTTTGCGGCAGGTCGGCGAGCTCCAGGGCGAGCTGGAAGTTCTGTTCATCCAGCCTGTCGGTCATGGTGCGCAGCGCCGCCTGGTATTCACGCACCAGCCGGCGTTCCATCTTGCGTTCCGCCGTGTACGAGAAAGGATCGAGCCAGGTGCCGCGCAGCACTTTGCCATGGGCCAGCAGGCGGAACAGGCGCTCGGTGCCGGGCCCGAACGTCATTTTGCGCGGGATGCCGGTGCGCGGGTCGCGGCGGGCCAGCAGGGGCGGCGCCAGATGGAAGCGCAGGCTGAAGTCGCCCTCGAATTTCTCCCGCAGCTCGCGTCGGAAGTCGCCGTTGCTGAAAAGGCGCGCCACCTCGTATTCGTCCTTGTAGGCCATGAGCTTGTACAGGGATTGCGCGACCTTGGCCGTGAGCCGCGGGCGGGCGTTCGGGTGCAGCGCCCTTTCGGCAAGCCGCATGCGCTCCACGATCTCGGTGTATTGGCGGGCATAAGAGGCGTCCTGGTAGGCGGTCAGCGAGGCGCGGCACCGTTCCACGATGGCCTCCAGCGATTCGGGCGCATGCAGGGTGACGACCTGCTCGGCGGGCCGCGATTCGGGCGGCAGGGCCTCGGGCCGCGCCGCCGCCAGCCGACCCGTGCGGAAGGCCTCCTGGTTGGCCTGCACGGCCACGCCGTTCAGGACCAGCGCGTGCAGGATGGCTTCTTCGCTCAGCGGGATGTGGCCGCGCTGCCATGCGAAGCCGAGCATCATCATGTTGGCCAGGATGCTGTCGCCGAACTGGCGCTCGGCCAGCGCGTGCGCGTCCAGCGTCCAGGTGTTGGCCTGGCCCGCCGTCGCCCGCAGCGTGTCGATCAGCGGCTGGGCGTCGAGCCGGACGTCCGGATCGCGGGTGAATTCGGCGGTCGGAGCCAGATAGCTGTTGATGCTGGTCGCGGTCCGGCCCGGGTTCAAGGCCTGCAGCGCTTCGGGGCGATTGGCGGCCACGGCGTCGCACAATATGGCCACGTCGGCCTGCCGCGGATCGATCCGCACCGCGGCGGGAGAATGCGGCCCGCTGGACAGCCGGATGTGGCTGATCACCGTGCCTCCTTTCTGGGCCAGGCCCGTGACGTCCAGCACCGAGGCGGCACGCCCTTCCAGATGGGCGGCCATCGACAGGATGGCGCCCACCGTGATGATGCCCGTCCCGCCTATGCCCACCGCCAGGATGTTGCAGGTGTCGGGATGCTGCCGCGCGGGCGGCGGCGGCAGCGCGGACATCATCGCCCGCAGCCGCTCGCGGTCGTCGGAGCCGGACACGGCCGCCTTGCGCGGCTTGCCGCCGATGACGGAGACGAAGCTGGGGCAGAAGCCGTCGACGCAGCTGTAGTCCTTGTTGCAGCTCGATTGGTCGATGGCGCGCTTGCGGCCGTAAGGGGTTTCGAGCGGCACCAGCGACAGGCAATTCGATTGCGTGCCGCAATCGCCGCAGCCTTCGCAGACCGCGGGATTGATGTAGAGCCGGCGCGCCGGGTCCGGGTAGGCGTTCTTCTTGCGCCGCCGGCGCTTTTCCGCGGCGCAGGTCTGGTCGTGTATCAGCACGGTGACGCCCGGGATGTCCCGCAGTTCCCGCTGCAAGGCGTCGAGTTCGCGGCGATGGTGCACGCTGGTCCCGGCGGCCAGCGCCACGCCCTTGTACTTCTCGGGCTCGTCCGTCGTGATGACGACTTTCTTCACGCCTTCGCCCAACATCTGCTGGCAGATGCTGGGTACCGAGATTTTTCCGTCCACCGGCTGCCCGCCCGTCATGGCGACGGCGTCGTTGAACAGGATCTTGTAGGTGATGTTGGCCCCGGCCGCGACGGCCTGGCGGATGGCGAGGTAGCCGGAGTGGAAATAAGTGCCTTCGCCCATGTTCTGGAAGATGTGGGGCAGGGTGGTGTACCGCGACAGCCCGATCCAGTCCGCGCCCTCGCCGCCCATCTGCGTCAGCCCGCTGGTGTCGCGGTCCATCCAGGTCGCCATGTAGTGGCAGCCGACCCCGGCAAGGGCCTGGCTGCCCTCGGGCACTTTGGTGGAGGTATTGTGCGGACAGCCGGAACAGAAATAAGGGCGGCGGGTAAGTTCCGGGCCGGCGACCTTGCGGGACAGCTCGCGGATCCCGGTCTCGGCGGAGACGCCCTGGGGTTCAGCGGCGGAGGCGGCGCGCGCGGCGGCCGCGGCATCGGGGAAGACGCAGCCGGCGCTCTGGCGCAGCCAGCGGCGCAGGACGCTTTCCAGCAGGGCGGGGCTGAGCTGCCCTTCGCGCGGGATCAGCGCCTCGTTCTCCAGATCGCGCTTGCCCACGACGCGCGGCCGGACGGCGGCGTTGAACAGGGCGTCCTTGATCTGGGTCTCGACGATGGGCGCTTTTTCCTCGATGACCAGAATATGATCCAGGCCTTTGGCGAAGGCCAGGAAACCCGGGGCGTCGATGGGCCAGCTGAGCCCGATCTTGTAGTGGCGCATCGGCGGCGGCGCGGTGCCGGCCGCTTGCACCGACAGGAGCGCGAGCGCCTCTTGCGCATCCAGGAAGGCCTTGCCCACGGTGACGATGCCGATGCGCGCCTCGGGCGCGGGGTCGATCATGCGGTCCAGGCTGTACAGGCGCGAGAAAGCCTTGACGGCCTCCAGCCGCCGGGCCATGCGGGTTTCGATCGCCGGCGTCAGGAATTCCCGTGCGCTGTACTCCAGCGCGCCGTCCTCGGTCGCCGGGCCCTCCTGCGTGAAATCGGGTATGGGCTGCAACTCGAACGCCCGGCCGCTTTCCACGGTTTCGGTCACCGCCTTGAAGGCGACCCAGGACCCGCTGTAGCGCGACAGCGCCCAGCCCCAGCGGCCGAACAGTTCGTATTCCTCGATGGAGGCCGGATGCACGATGGGGATGTTCCAGGACAGCAGGGTGCTTTCGCTCGCGTGGGGGATCGACGACGACGCGGCGGTGTGGTCGTCGCCGACCACCAGCAGCACCCCGCCGTGGCGCGAGGCGCCCGCCGCATTGCCGTGGTGCAGGGCATCGCCCGCGCGGTCCACGCCCGGCCCCTTGCCATACCACATGGCGAACACGCCATCCACTTTCTTGTCGTCCCGGACGCCCGCCTGCTGCGTGCCCATGACGATGGTGGCGCCCAGGTCTTCATTGATGGACGGCAGGAAACTGACCTGGTGGGTCTCCAGCGCTTCCCGGGCGCGCCACATGGCCATGTCCACCCCCGCCAGCGGTGAACCGCGATAGCCGGTGACGAAGCCGGCGGTGTTCAGGCCGCGCCGCCGGTCGGCGCGCCGCTGGGACAGCAGCATGCGGATCAGGGCCTGCGTGCCGGTCAGGAAAACGCGGCCGGACGTCGCGTTGAGGTTGTCTTCGAGTCGGTATTGGGTGTCGAGTTGTACAGCGGGCATGGTCGTCTCCAGTATGTTTCCATGGTAGAGAAGAGCGCCGCTGTTTTTATTGCTTAGTCCTAGCGTAGAATCCCTAGTTATTGAAATGTTTGTTTCGTTTAGGGGCAAGAATGGATGCAATCGACATAAAAATCCTCACGCAGCTGCAACAAGACGGCCGTGCGTCCGCCCAGCAGCTGTCCGAGCGCGTGGGCCTGTCGGCCGCCCCGGTATGGCGGCGCGTGAAGGCGCTGGAAGCGTCGGCGACGATCCAGGGGTATTACGCCAAGGTCGATCGGCATAAAGTGGGCCTGCAAAGCTGCATGTTCACGCAGATCAGCCTCGATCGCCATTCGGCCGACATCGTCCAGAATTTCGAACGCTCGGTGCGCGACGCGCCCGAGATACTGGAGTGCTACGCGGTGACGGGAGACGCCGATTTCCTGCTGAAAATCGTGGTGCCGAGCGCGGAAGCCTACGACAGCTTCCTGCACCGCTTCCTGTTCAACCTGCCGGGCGTGCGCCAGACGCGCACCATCGTGGCGCTGCGGGAAATCAAGCACGACGTGCGGCTGCCCTTGTAGAAGCGCGGGCCTGGCCCCCGCCTGCTCAGGACGTGTACAGCATGGCCTTGGCCAATATGATGATGGCGATCATGTGGCTGAAGACGCTGATGTGGATGAATTTCACGCGGCGGGCGTTCAGCTTGTGCCGGGTGCCCCACACCATGGCGGTGATGAAGTGCCCCAGCACGCTGAGCGCCAGCAGGATCTTCAGGCTCAGCATCAGCGCGAAGGAAGACTCGAACGGGTGGGCCAGGACCATGCGGTAGTGCCAGGCCATGCTGATGCCGGCGCCGTACAGCACCAGCAGCACCCAGGGCATGATGCGCCGCGCCCGCCGGCCGATGGCTCTTTCGACGCTTTTCATGGCGTCGTGCTGGACGTCCTTCCGTATGCCTTCGAGAATCAGCACTTCGAAGAACACCGTGCCCACGAAGATGAAGGCGGCGAACAGATGCAGGGTGATGAGGACGGAATAATCCATGGTGGCCGATTCTATGACAGTGCGTAACAGGAGGGCGCCGTGCGCGATCGCCGCCGGCGCTTCGGGTAGAATGATTTTCAATTTTATGCCGGTCGCGCAGCGCTGCGCTTCGTCACCCTGCGCGACTTGTGGTTTTGCAAGGAAGAATCGATGCTCATGCACTTGTTGCGACGATACCGGTCCACCGCCGCGGTGTGTGCCGCGGCCCTGCTTGCGGCATGCACGGCCCCCAGCCCCGCCCCCCGCGTCGAAACCAAGCCCAAGGAACCGCCGGCCTGCGTCCCGGCGGCGGCCAACGAAAAGGTGGCGGGAAATTGGCTCAGCGTTCGGACCCAGAAAGGCGTGACGGGCGAATTGCGCACCCTCATCACCCTGAACCCCGACGGCACCATGGCCTACACCGAACTGCTCAAGCGGGGCAAGCACCCCTCGCAAGGCCTGTACGAAGCGGGCTGCTGGAAACGCGAACAGCAAACCCTGACGCTGCAGACTTTGACCTCGAACGGCAGCCCGGTGGAATTCGACGACCCCATCTACACCAATCGCTACACCATCGTGTCGTCCACCGACAAGACGCTGGACCTGCGCAGCAGCGAAGGCGTGCTCCTGAAGGGCCGCCGCATGTCGCCGGGCTATCGCTTGCCCTTCTAGGGCCGGTGCCGCAGCGCCGCCGGCGCGGCCGGTTCTAGGCCTGGTACGCCGCGAGGCGGGCCAGGACCGTGTCCCGCCCCAACAGGGCCAGGACGGCGCCGATGGCCGGCGTCTGCTTCTGGCCCGTGACCACCAGCCGCAAGGGTATGCCCAGCTTGGGCATTTTCGCGCCGTGCCTGGCCAACACGTCCTTGATGAGCGCGTCCAGCGAGTCGGTGGTCCATGCGCTCAGACCGGCCGCCTCGGCGCGGAATTCGGACAGCAGCGTCCGTGCCTGGTCATCCAGATGCTGGGCCAGGAGCTCGGGAGCGGCCGGCTGATGGGGGCCGCAAAAGAGCAGGGCGCCTTCCGCCAGCTGGTTCAGGGTTTCCGCGCGGTCCTTCAGCAGGCCCATGGCGGCCGGCAGGTCGACCGCGCCGGGGTCGCCGCCCCGTTCCCGTATGCGCGGCGCGACCAGCTCGGCCAGGTCGGCGTCGGCGCGCTGCTTGATGTAGTGCGCATTGACCCAGTTGAGTTTCTTGGGGTCCCATTGCGCGGGCGATTTCGTCAGGTTGCGGGTGTCGAACCATTCCACCAGCTGCTCGCGCGTGAACAGTTCGTCGTTGCCATGGCTCCAGCCCAGGCGGGCGAGATAATTGATCATGGCTTCCGGCAGATAGCCCTGCTTGTCGTACTCCAGGAGGTTGACGGCGCCGTGCCGTTTCGACAGCTTTTCGCCGTCGGGCCCGAGGATCATGGGCACGTGGCCGTATTGCGGCAGGTCGGCGCCCAGGGCGCGCAGGATGTTGATCTGGCGCGGCGTGTTGTTGACGTGGTCGTCGCCGCGCAGCACGTGGGTGATCCTCATGTCCCAGTCGTCGACCACGACACAGAAATTGTAGGTGGGCGTGCCGTCGGGGCGGGCGATGATCAGGTCGTCGAGCTCGCTGTTGTCGAAGCTGATGGGGCCCTTGATCATGTCGTTCCAGCTGGTGGCGCCGTCCAGGGGATTCTTGAAGCGCACGACGGGCTTGCGGCCGGCGGGAACGGGCGGCAGCGTCTTGCCCGGTTCGGGCCGCCACGTGCCGTCGTAGCGCGGCTTCAGGCCGGCGGCGCGGGCTTTTTCACGCATGGCCTCGATTTCCTCGGGGCTGCTGTAACAGTAGTAGGCGGTGCCTTCCGCCAGCATTTTCGCGATCACTTCGCGATAGCGGTCCATGCGCTGCATCTGGTAGAAAGGGCCTTCGTCGGGCCGCATGTCCAGCCAGGCCATGCCGTCCAGAATCGCCTGCACCGCTTCCGGCGTCGAGCGTTCCAGGTCGGTGTCTTCGATGCGCAGCACGAAGACGCCCTGGTGATGGCGGGCGTAGGCCCAGGAGAACAGGGCGGTGCGGGCGCCGCCCAGATGCAGGTAACCGGTGGGTGAGGGAGCGAAGCGGGTGCGTACGATGGAAGTATTGGAGGTGGCCATGGCAAAAGTGAGACTGGGCAGCGCGGCGCGGCCGGCATGCACGGATGATCGCAATGCGCTATTTTAGAGTACACATCCATCATTGCTGAAACCGGGTAACGTATGCTGCGACACCGACTGGCCGCTCTGTTCGAACCGCGCACCGTATTGATCATCACCGACCGCCCCTTGGCGCTGGCGCAAGAGCCGCCGCGCTGGCTGCGCAATGCCCTGACGGTGGTCGAGGCCCCGCCGGGGTCCGAGCCCGGCGTGCCGGAAGCACTGTGCGGCGTGGTACCGGGTGCCAGGCTGGATCTCGCGCTGCTTTGCATCGATCCCGCGCTGCTGGGCCTTGCCTTGTCCCGGCTGGAACGCCATCGTCCGCGCAGCCTGGTCATCCTGCCGCACGACAGGCATTCGGAAGCGCCCGGCGACGACATCGAGCGGTGCCGGGCCTGGGGCGCCGAGCACGATTGCGCCGTGCTGGGCCCGCGCTCCTTCGGCATACAGCGCCCCCACCTGGGCCTGAACTTCAGCCACCAGCCGCAGGCCCCGCTGGGCGGCCGGGTGGCGCTGGTGACCCAATCGCGCTCCATCACCGCGGCCGTCCTCGATTGGGCGCGGGACATCCACCTGGGCTTTTCGGCGGTGGTCTCCCTGGGCGATGAAGCGGGCGTGGACGTCCCCGACGTGCTGGACTACCTGTCCATGGATTCCCGCACCGACGGCATCGCCCTTTACCTCGAAGAGCCCACGTCTTCGCGCCGCTTCACCAGCGCCTTGCGCGCGGCGGCGAGCGTCAAGCCGGTCGTGGTGCTCAAGGTGGGGCGCGACGGCGATTCCGATTCCGCCGAAGACGTCGTCTTCAACGCCTTGCTGCGCCGGGCCGGCGCGGTGCGCATACGCTATTTCGTGCAGCTGTTCTCGGCGCTCAAGGTCCTGGTCCACACGCGGCGGCCCCGGGGGCGCAAGATCGCCTTGTTCTCGAACGGCAAAGGGGCGTCCCAGCTCGCGCTGGACGTCATGGGCGGGCCGGAGTCCGTATCGCGGGCGGACCTGTCCCAGGCCAGCGTCAAGGCCTTGTCCGAGCTGCTGGAGCCGGGGTCGGACGCCCGCAACCCGGTCGTGACCTATGCGCGGATGGACGCCGACATCGTCCGGCAAGTGGTCGACATCCTTGCGGCCGACCCGGGCGTGGACGGCGTGCTGGCGCTGCTGTGCCCCGATCCCCTGTCCGACATCGAGGGCGCGGCGCGGCAGCTGGCCCGCATGGCGCCCGAGGCGCGCAAGCCCATCATCACCTGCTTCCTGGGCGACGCCGGCATGCGGCCCTTGCGCCACATCCTGGACGCCGTCGGCACCCCGGCCTTCCGCACGCCCGAATCGGCCGCCAACGCTTTCGGCATTCTGGGCGCCTACCACTACAACCAGATGCTGTCGCAGCAGATACTGCCGCCCGAACCGCTGGGCAAGCTGCCGCGGCTGGACGACGCCCGCCGCATCGTGGGCGCGGCCCAGCGCGAGCGCAGGCGGGTCCTGACCCGGCAGGAATGCCGCGAGCTGCTCGACTGCTTCCACATGCCCCTGCGCTACGTGCATGGCCACGTCATGGTGGACGACACGCCGGAGGATCCCTACGACGACCCGCTGCCGATGGCCATCCGCGTTTCCCGCGACCCCAGGTTCGGCCCCTACATCGTCTTCGGTTCGGGCGCCCAGGACGCCTTGCTGGCCGCCGAGCAGCGGGCGGTGGAACTGCCGCCGCTGAACAGCTATCTGGCGCGCAAGCTGGTGCAGCGCAGTTCGCTGTGGCAGCGCGCGCTGCTGACGCAGATCACGCCGGCCGCCTTCGATTGCCTGATCGAAACGCTGGAGCGCGTGTCGCAGATGGTTTCCGAGCTGCCCGGGCTGGACGCCGTCGTGATCGATCCGCTGTACGCGAATGACGACAGCCTGGTGGCTTCGCTGGTGCGCATGGAGCTCAATAGCGCGTCCATGCTGGTCCTGCCCGAAACCACCGGCTATGGCCACATGGCCATCCACCCGTACCCGCGCCGCCTGGTGCAGTCCAAGGTGTTCAAGGACGGGCAGCCGTGGATGCTGCGCCCGATCCGGCCGGAAGACGCCGAGCCTTTGCAGGCGTTCATACGCGGGCTGTCGGACAAGTCCCGGTACATGCGTTTCGTTTCGATGCTGCGCGAGCTGACGCCGCGCATGCTGGCACGCTACACCCGCATCGATTACGACCGCGAGCTCGCCCTGGTCGCCACGGTGCAGGTGCCCAATCCGGAGCACCGGGGCCATCCGCGGGAACAGATCATCGGGTTCGCGCATTATTTGCGCAACCCCGACGGGCGGGGGGCGGAGTATGCGCTGGTCATCGCGGACGACTGGCAGCGCCGCGGGCTGGGGGCCCAGCTGATGCGCGGGCTGATCGATGCGGCGCAAGAGCAGGGCCTGACCTACATCGACGGCCTGGTCCTGGCCGCCAATCGGCCCATGCTGAGCCTGATGGACCATCTGGGTTTTCAGAATGATCCCGACGAAGAGGATCCGACGATGCGGCGGGTGTGGCTGGATCTGGGGGAAACGCGCCGGCCCTAGCCGGCCAGCACCGTGCGCAGGAAGATGGAGATGTCCGCGATCTCCTGCCCGCAAACCGAATGCGGCATCGGGTAGGTTTTCCATTCGACCGGATAGCCCATGTCCAGCAAGGCCTGGCAGGATGCCCGCGCGCGATCGAACGCGACGACCGGGTCCATCGTCCCGTGGGCCAGGAAAATCGGCGTCTGCTGATTAGCCGCATGGCGCTCGGCCGGCACCCGGCCGGCCAAGGGCAGATAGCCCGACAGCCCGATCATGCCCGCCAGCTTTTCCTCCAGCCGCAGCCCCGTCTGCAGCACCATGGCGCAGCCCTGCGAGAATCCCGCCAGCACGATGTTCGCGGTCGGGATGCCGCGTTCGTTTTCACGGGCGATCAGCGCCCGCAGCGCCTGTTCCGAGGCGCGCAGCCCCTGCTCGTCCTCGCGCGGCACCACGGCGGGATGGTAGATGTCGTACCAGGCGCGCATCGACATGCCGCTGTTGATGGTGACCGGCCGCACGCTCGCATGGGGAAAGACGAAGCGGACGGCCGGGCGGTTCGCCAGGCCCAGCTCGGGGACGATGGGCGCGAAGTCGTGCCCGTCGGCGCCCAGGCCGTGCAGCCAGATGACGGCGTGGGTGGGCTGTGGCCCGGTTTCGATTTCTATGCATTCAAGCAGCGTGTCGCTCATTCCTGCTCCGTGTCGGCGTCAAGGGATTTCAGCGCCTGGAAAAGGGCGCGGTAGTGTTTGCGTTGCGGCGCCTGGCCGGCTTGCAGCGCTTCGTTGGCGCGCGCTTCCTTGCGGCCTTCGCGTATCAGCGCGCGCAGATGCTGCACGTCGGCGCCGGGGTAATCATCCAGCAATTGCGTCAATGCGTCGTCATCGCGCAGCAGCAGGTCGCGCAGGGCTTCCAGGCGATGCATGGCCTGCGTCTGCTCGCGCGAGCCGTTTTCCCAGATATCCAGCTGGCGGCGGATGGCGTCCGCGTCGGCGTCGCGCATCAGCTTGCCCACGTAATGGATCTGGCGGCGCCGGCCTTCCCGGCTGGTGATGCGCTGCGCGGCGCGCACCGCGTCGAACAGCTTTTCGGCCAGCGGCAGTTGCTTGAGCTGGTCCGGGGATAGGTCCACCAGCTGCCTGCCCAGGTCCTGCAGGGCCAGCATGTCGCGCTTGACCTGGGATTTGCTGGGCCTGTCGTAGCCGTGGTCGGAAATGTCGGGCGGATTATTTGGCATGGCGCTGAAAAAAGTATCTTTTAATTGGCTATGATAACCGTCTCAACCGAAAGAGCATCAATGAGCGATCAATCCACATCCTCCCTACCCATTGCCGAAAACCAATCCCGTTTTCGCGATCTCGTCGGCCAGGCGCTGGCCCATGCCAAGACCCTGGGGGCCTCCGACGCGGCGGTCGAAGTATCGGAAAGCTGCGGCCTGTCCGTGTCGGTGCGCAACAAAGACATAGAAACCGTCGAACAGACGCGCGACCGCGCGCTGGACGTCACCGTGTTCGCCGGCCAGCGCCGCGGCTCGGCTTCCACCTCCGATTTCTCCGGGCAGGCGCTGCGCGAAACCGTGGAGGCCGCCTGGCACATCGCGCGCTACACGGCCGAAGATCCGGCCGCCGGGCTGCCCGATGCCGATCAGATCGCCACCGAGTTTCCCGATCTGCGCTTGCATCATCCCTGGCAGATCTCCGCCCAGGAGGCCGCCCGCCTCGCCATCGAGGCCGAAAGCGCCGCGTACGCGACCAGCGACCTCATCACGAACACGGACGGCGCCTCGGTCGACACGCACGAGGGCCACTTCGTGCTGGGCAACAGCCGGGGCTTTCTCGGCGGCTACGCCTATTCCCGGCACAGCCTGTCGGTCGCGCCCATCGCGGGGCGGGGCGCCAACATGCAGCGCGATTACTGGTACACCGCGGCGCGCGACGCCGGCCAGCTGGCCGACCCGCGGGCGGTGGGCCGCTACGCCGCCGAGCGCACGCTGTCGCGCCTGTCGGCGCGGCGCATCAAGACGGGGCGGTTTCCCGTGCTGTTCGAAGCGCCGCTCGCCGTCGGGCTGCTGGGGGCGCTGGTGCAGGCGGCCAGCGGCGGCGCCTTGTACCGCAAGGCCAGCTTTCTGCTCGATGCGCTGGGCAGGCCCGTCATGGCCGATCACATCGACGTCGCCGAAAACCCCTTCATTCCCGGCGCCATGGGCAGCGCGCCCTTCGACAGCGAAGGGGTGCGCACGCGCGCCCGCGACGTGGTCGTGGGCGGGGTGCTCAACGGCTATTTTCTTTCCACCTATACGGCGCGCAAGCTCGGCATGGCCACTACCGGCAACGCCGGCGGGTCGCACAACCTGCGCCTGGCGTCGCGGCTGACCAGCCCGGGCGACGACTTCCGCGCCATGCTCAAGAAAATGGGCACCGGCTTCCTGGTCACCGAACTGATCGGGCAGGGCGTCAATTACGTCACCGGCGATTACTCGCGCGGCGCATTCGGCTACTGGGTGAAGAACGGCGAGATCCAGCACGCCGTCCAGGAAGTCACGATCGCGGGCAACCTGGCCGACATGTTCCGCCAGATCGCCGCCGTCGGCGCCGACGACATCACCCGCGGCTCCAAGACCAGCGGTTCGGTGCTGATCGAGCAAATGTCCATCGCCGGGAAATAGCGGCCGGCGCGCCGCCGCCGGCCCGGCCCTTGGTTACATCTTGCAGTACGGTGTATATTCCTTCCTGTTGTTGCTACAGCATAAGCGCAGTTTGTCCGAGAATCAGGAGACTACTCAATGCAGCGTCGTTCATTTCTTAAAAAAGCCGGTCTTGGCGCTGTGGCGGGTACCGCCGCCGTCGCGGCCCCCGCATTGGCACAAAGCAATCCTAAAATCAGCTGGAAGATGACCTCGTCCTACGGGCCCTCGCTTCCCCCGCTGTACTCCACCGCGGAACTGTTCTGCAAGATGGTCAGCGAAGCGACCGACGGCAACTTCTCGATACGCCTGTATCCCGCCGGCGAAATCGTGCCGGGCTTCGGCGTCATGGACGCGGTCGGCAACCGCACGGTGGAATGCGGCCAGACGGCTTCCTATTACTTCTACGGCAAGGATCCGGCCTTCTGTTTCGACACGGCCGTGCCTTTCGGCCTGAATGCGCGCCAGATGTACGCCTGGGTATACGAAGCGGGCGGCATGGCGCTGCTGCGCGAACTCTTCGCGCCGCGCAACATCGTCAACTTCCCCCTGGGCAATACCGGCACCCAGATGGGCGGCTGGTACCGCAAGGAAATCAAGTCGGTATCCGACCTGCAAGGCCTGAAGATGCGCACGGCCGGCTTCGCGGGCGAGGTCATGTCCCGCATGGGCGTCGTGCCGCAGCAGATTCCCCCCGGCGACATCTACCCCTCGCTGGAAAAGGGCACGCTGGACGCCGTCGAGTTCGTCGGCCCGGTCGATGACGAAAAGCTCGGCTTCCAGAAAGTGGCCAAGTACTACTATTATCCGGGCTGGTGGGAAGGTTCGGCGCAAGTGTCGCTCTATGTGAACGACGGCGCCTACAAAGAGCTGCCCAAAACCTATCAGGCCGTGATCGAAATGGCGTCGCGCGCCGCCGGCGGCAAGCTGCTGGGCGATTACGACGCCAACAACCCCGCCGCCCTGCGCCGCCTGATCGCCGGCGGCGCGGTGCTCAAGGCCTTCCCGCGCGACGTCATGGACGCGGCCTTCAAGGCTTCCGACGAAGCCTACAAGGAATTCTGCGCCAAGAGCGAGCATTTCAAGAAGATCCACGACCACTACATGGCGTTCCGCGACAGCGTCGTGCCCTGGTTCCGCGTGGGCGAAGGCTCTTACGACAACTACCTGGGCATCGCGCTGGCCAATCAAAAGAAATAAGCCGCGCCCTTCCTGTGAAACCGCCTTCGGGCGGTTTTTTGTCGCGCCGCCCACTTATGTTATCATGATGGGCTTTTCCGGCCTGTTGCACGGGCGAAGAACAACGCTTTGGCAAGTGGTTGGGCTGGGAATTTCCGGCTTACCGGGCGCCCATGGGGGCGCCTTGCAAGTCTTTTCTTATTCAAATACTAGGAACCATCATGAAGACCTTTGTGGCCAAGCCGCATGAAGTCAAGCGTGACTGGTACGTGATTGACGCCAAGGGCAAGGTCCTTGGGCGTGTGGCCAGCGAAGTCGCACGTCGTTTGCGTGGCAAGCACAAACCGGAATTCACGCCCCACGTTGACACCGGCGATTACATCGTCATCATCAACGCCGCTGAAATCGTCGTGACCGGCAACAAGTCGCAAGACAAGAAGTACTATCGCCACTCTACGTACCCGGGCGGTATCACCGAAACCAACTTCCAGAAAATGCAAGAGCGTTTTCCTGGCCGCGCCATCCAGAAAGCCGTCAAGGGCATGCTGCCGAAAGGCCCGCTGGGTTACGCCATGGCCAAGAAGCTCAAGGTTTATGCCGGCGCCGAGCATCCCCATGCTGCTCAGCAGCCCAAACCGCTGGATTTCTAAGGATAGGTTATGATCGGTAATTGGAACTATGGAACCGGCCGCCGCAAAACGTCGGTGGCACGCGTGTTCTTGAAGAAAGGCTCGGGCAAGATCGTCGTCAACGGCAAGCCCGTCGACGAGTACTTCGCTCGTGAAACCGGCCGCATGGTCGTGCGCCAGCCCCTGGAACTGACCAACCACCTCGAATCGTTCGATTTCCACATCAACGTTCACGGCGGCGGTGAAAGCGGCCAGGCCGGCGCGGTGCGCCACGGCATCACCCGCGCGCTCATCGACTACGACGAATCCCTCAAGACCGCCCTGAAGCAGGCCGGCTTCGTCACGCGCGATGCCCGCGAAGTCGAACGCAAGAAAGTCGGCTTCCACAAGGCGCGTCGCCGCAAGCAGTTCAGCAAGCGCTGATCGCCTGCGCGCAGCGTCGTCCGGCCTTCGCGGCCGGCCCGCGAACCCCCGGCAATGCCGGGGGTTTTCCTTTGGGCGGATGCGATGGCGAAACGTTGATCTGTTTCAAGGACCCGGTCTCTCGGCGCCCGGTATAGTGATCTCTTGTTTTTCAGAGAGGTCCCAGTCGATGTCAACACTTCCCCCGACCAGTCCGGTCCGGCCCCCCGAGCTGCTGTGTCCGGCAGGCAGCCTGCCTGCGCTCAAGGCGGCGATCGATCACGGGGCGGACTGTGTGTATCTGGGGTTCCGCGATGCCACGAACGCCCGGAATTTCGCCGGCCTGAATTTTGACGAGGCGTCGATCAACGACGGCATCCGGTATGCGCACGCCCGCGGGCGCAAGGTGCTGCTGGCCCTGAACACCTACCCGCAGGCGGAAGGCTGGCAGGCCTGGCGGGAAGCCGTCGACAAGGCGGCGGGCTCGGGCATAGACGCCATCTTGCTGGCGGACCTGGGCCTGATGGAGTATGCCTCCACCCGCTATCCCGAACTGGCGCTGCACTTGTCGGTCCAGGGGTCGGCGACCAACTACGAAGCCATCAATTTCTATCAGAAGCATTTTGGCGTGCAGCGCGCGGTGCTGCCGCGGGTGCTGTCCCTGGCGCAGGTGGAGCGCGTCACCGAGAACACCTCCATCGAGATCGAGGTGTTCGGCTTCGGCAGCCTATGCGTGATGGTCGAGGGCCGCTGCGCCCTGTCGTCGTACGCCACCGGTGAATCCCCCAATACCTACGGCGTCTGTTCGCCCGCGAAATCGGTGCGCTGGCAGCAGACGGACCAGGGCCTGGAATCCCGCTTGAACGGCGTGCTGATAGACCGCTATGCCGACGGCGAGAACGCGGGCTATCCCACTCTGTGCAAAGGCCGCTTCGATGTGGCCGGCGAAAACTATTACGCCCTGGAAGAGCCGACCAGCCTCAACACGCTGGAGATCCTTCCGCAACTGATGCGCATGGGGATCAGCGCGGTGAAGATAGAAGGGCGGCAGCGCAGCCCCGCCTACGTCGCTCAGGTCACCAAGGTATGGCGCCAGGCCATCGACCATTGCACCACCAGCCTGCAGCGCTATTCCGTCAAGCCGGCGTGGATGAATGAACTGAACAAGGTGGCGGAAGGGCAGCAGCACACGCTGGGCGCCTATCACCGCCCATGGAAATGAACTGCAAGCGCAACACTGAGGAGCCGTCGTCTTGAAACTCGCTCTGGGTCCGGTCCAGTATTATTGGCCGCGCATCGAGATGATGCAATTTTACGAAGCCGTGACGGAAGCGCCGGTGGACATCGTCTATCTGGGTGAAACCGTGTGTTCCCGCCGTCACGAGCTCAGGCTGCCGGATTGGCTCGAAATCGCCGGCGTGCTGGAAGCCGCCGGGAAGGAAGTGGTCCTGTCCACGCAGGTGCTGCTGGAATCCGGCAATGACTTGTCCACCCTGCGCAAGATCGCGGACAACGGCCGCTACCTGGTCGAAGCCAACGACATGGGCGCCGTGCATTGCCTGGAAGGCAAGCCCTTCGTCGCGGGACCGTTCCTGAATTTGTACAGCGTTCCCTCCCTGGCGCTGATCGCCAACCACGGCGCGCGCCGATGGGTGATGCCGCTGGAAATGGGGCGCGACAGCCTGGGCCTGATGCAGGCGCAGCGCCCCGCCGGCATGCAGACCGAAGTCTTCGCCTACGGCCGCATGCCGCTGGCGTTCTCGGCGCGCTGCTTCACGGCGCGCAACCGCAATCTGCCCAAGGACAACTGCCAGTACGTCTGCATGGACCACCCGGACGGCTTGCTGCTGAATACCCGGGAGGGCCAGCCCTTCCTGACCTTGAACGGCATACAGACCCAGTCGGCCCTGGTCTACAACCTGGCCAGGGAGCTGGACCAGATCCGCGACATGCAGGTGGACGTCCTGAGGATCAGCCCGCAATCGCGGCACACGATGGACATCGCGCGCATCTTCCGCCAGGCCGTTCAGGGCGAGATGACGGGCGACGAGGCCTTCGCCGCCATCGAACCCTTGATGCCCGCCGGCCCGTGCAATGGATACTGGCACGGCCGGCCGGGCCTGGAACAATTGGTGGCCTGATGAACGCGACTGCCTATCGACTGCCCGAGCCCGTGGCCAAGCTGCTTTCGGTCCTGCCGGCCTTTCCGGGATCCCTGCTGTTCGTGCAGGGCCTGAATCTTTTCCTGGCCCGGCATCTGCCGGCCGACACGCTTCAAGCGCTGGATGGTGAGGCCTTGCGCATCCGGGTGCGGGACGCGGGCGTCCAGTTCGATTTCACCTGGAAGGGCCGCGGCTTCGTGGCGGCCCGCCACCAGGCCGAGCCCGCCCTGACGATCGCCGCGACCGCCCATGACTTTCTCCTGCTCATGCAGCGCAAGGAAGACCCCGACACCTTGTTCTTCAGCCGAAGACTGGTGATGGAAGGCGATACCGAGCTGGGATTGCTGGTCAAGAACACGCTCGACGCCATCGACCTGCCGGCCCTGCATCCCCGGAATCTGTTTTCCAGGCGCTAGCCTCCGGTGAGGGCCGCGGCTGCTGCACGCCGGCCCCGCTTGTTGCATAATGGTGCTATTGCGGTTTTTTTTATTTTGGAAAAGGTCATGACATCGGCAGCGGCATCTCGGATCAAAGCAGGCATTGTGGGCGGCACGGGCTATACGGGCGTTGAATTGTTGCGCCTGTTGTCCCAGCATCCGCAGGTCGAGCTCACGGCCATCACTTCCCGCAAGGAAGACGGCATGCCCGTGGCCGACATGTATCCCAACCTGCGCGGCCGCGTCGACCTCTGCTTCCAGACGCCCGAGAAAGCCGCGCTCGAAGACTGCGACGTCGTCTTCTTCGCGACGCCGCACGGCGTCGCCATGAGCCAGGCCAAGACCCTGCTGGAACGCGGCGTGCGCATCATCGACCTGGCCGCCGATTTCCGGCTGCAGGACACCCAGGTCTTCGAACGCTGGTACAAGATGCCGCACTCCTGCCCCGACATCCTGGCCGAATCGGTCTATGGCCTGGTCGAGCTCAACCGGCCCAAGATCGCGGGCGCCAAGGTCGTGGGCAACCCGGGCTGCTATCCCACCACCGTGCTGCTGGGGCTCGCCCCCTTGCTGGAAGGCGGCCGCAAGCTGATCGATACCAGCCACATCATCGCCGACTGCAAGTCGGGGGTGTCCGGCGCCGGCCGCAAGGCCGAGGTCAGCACGCTGTTCTCGGAGGCCGGCGACAACTTCAAGGCCTACGGCGTGGCCGGCCATCGCCATCACCCCGAAATCTCCGAGCAGCTGAACGCCCTGGCGGGCGGGCCGGTGGGCCTGACTTTCGTGCCGCATCTGGTGCCCATGATACGCGGCATGTTCTCCACCCTGTACGCCCGCATCCTGCCCGATGCGCTGGATACCGACTTCCAGGCGCTGTTCGAACAGCGTTACGCCGACGAACCCTTCGTCGACGTGATGCCCGCCGGCGCGCTGCCCGAAACCCGCTCGGTGCGCGCCTCCAACCAGTTGCGCATCGCCCTGCACCGGCCCGGCAACGGCGATCAACTCATCATCCTCGTCATCCAGGACAATCTCGTCAAAGGCGCTTCGGGCCAGGCCGTGCAGAACATGAACCTGATGTTCGGTCTGCCCGAGTCCACGGGCCTGACGCATGTCGCCATCCTTCCCTAAGGGCAGGAAACCAGGCGTCCGGCTGTTCGGCTTCCTTCTCGGCGTCTTGCTGGGGGTGGTGCTGGGCGGCCTGGGCGCCGCATATTGGCTGGAATCCACGGGCGGCGATCCGCCGCCCGACGCCGAACGGCACAGCCTGCTGCGCGCGCGGGCCGAACTGGCCGCGCTCCGGGCGCAGAACGACGCACTGGGCGGGCAATTGGTCATGGAAGAAAGCACCCGCAAAGGCCTGGAAGCGTCCTTGCAGTCCGCCCAGGCCGAGCTGGGCCGCCTGCGTGACCAGCTTGCATTCTTCGACCAGCTCCTGCCGCCGGGCCCCAAGGGCGCCATCAGCATCAGGGCGCTTGAAATCGAGCGGATCGGCCCCAATTTACTGTACAGGGTGCTGCTCCAGCGCAGCGCCCAGGGCGAGTCCCTGTTCAAGGGGGTGCTGCAATTCGTGGCTCAGGGCGTGCGCGACGGGAAAGAGGTTAAAATCACCCTGGAGGCCGCCCGTTCGCCCGGCGGGTCCGAATCCGTCGCGCCCGACACAGACGGCTTTGCGCTGGCGTTCGACCAGTTCCAGCGGGGCGCGGGCCTGCTCAGCCTGCCCGGCAATTTCGAGCCCACGTCCGTCACGCTCAATGTCCTGGAAGGGGCCGCGGTCCGCGCCTCGCGCACCATCGCCCTTTCCGCCGCCAAGTGACGGCGATGTTATAGTGGTTTAGTTCGCGCAGCCTGTATCGCTGCCATGGAGTGCTCTGATGAATACCCTTAGTGAAACCGTCGATCTGCAAGCGCCGCCGTCTCCGCTGATCTTCACCGACGCGGCGGCCGCCAAAGTCAAGGAACTGCTCGACGAGGAAGGCAATCCCGACCTCAAGCTGCGCGTCTTCGTGCAAGGGGGCGGCTGCTCGGGCTTCCAGTATGGCTTCACGTTCGATGAAACGGTGAACGACGACGACACCGCCATCGACAAGGCGGGCGTGCAGCTGCTGGTCGATCCCATGAGCTTCCAGTATCTGGTCGGCGCCGAGATCGACTACAAGGACGATCTGGAGGGCGCGCAGTTCGTCATCCGCAACCCGAACGCCAACACCACCTGCGGCTGCGGCTCGTCCTTCGCCGTCTAGGGGTACCTGCACCCGGCGATGGTGGCCGTGCGCGCCCCGGTCACGGCGGGCAGGCAGGCCGGCCGGCCTTCTTCATGCATCCAGGCGAGCCAGGCGAAAGCCAGAGCCTCCACCAGTTGCACCGGTATGCCATGCACCGACGTCGGGTCGACTGGGCGGCCCAGTTCCGCCCGTAAGTCATTCAGCAGCCCCGTGTTCAGCGCCCCGCCGCCGCACACCAGCACCTCTCGTGTCTTGGGCGCGTGTTCCATGATCGCGCGGGCCGCGCTGCGCGCCGTCAGGCGCTGCAGCGTGGCCTGCACGTCGTTGTCGCGCAGGCGCGCGGCCCGGTCGTAGAACGTATTGAGGCGCCCGCTGAGCCACGGCCAATTGAACAAGTCCCGGCCCGTGGACTTGGGCGGAGCCAGCTTGAACCAGGGCTCGCTTTCCAGCAGATGTTCCAGCAGCCGCGCATCGCAGCGGCCGCTGGCCGCCCACTTGCCTTCATCGTCATAGGGCCGGCCCGTGCTCGACTGTATCCACATGTCGAGCAGCACGTTCGCGGGGCCGGTATCGAAGCCGCGGATTTCGCCGTCCGGTTCCAGCAGCGTCACGTTGGCGATGCCGCCCAGGTTCAGCACGGCGCGCGGATGGCCGCAGGCGAACACCGCGTGATGGAAGGCCGGCACCAGCGGCGCCCCCTGGCCGCCGGCGGCGATGTCGCGCGAGCGGAAGTCCGCGATGACGGGGATGCCGGTGAGCTCCACCAGCAGGGCGGGCGAGTTCAGCTGGATGGTGTATCCGGCGGCGGGGTCGTGCCGGACGGTCTGGCCGTGGGCTCCGATGGCGCGGACTTGGGCGGCGGCCACGCCCGCGCGCTTCAGCACCTCATGCGTGGCGCGCGCATACAGGCGGGCGAGGGCATTGGCCGCCCGCGCCGCGCGGGCCAGCTCGTCGGGGCCGGGCGAGTTCAGGGCCAGCAGCTCGTCGCGCAGCGCGGCGGGCATGGCCAGCGAGCATGAGTCCAGGATGGCGGGGCGGCCGTCGCCGCCGAAATCGGCCAGCACCGCATCCACGCCGTCGGTGCTGGTGCCCGACATGAGACCCACGAACAGGTTCTGTGGCATGCCGGGCCTTGCCTGGTGGGGGTCAGCGGCTGGCCAGCTGGGGCGCGCCGCCTTCCTGCAGATCGGTCAGAAGATGGATGTGCTCGCGGTATTGCGCGACCGTCTCCTGGAATGCCGCGCGCTGGGAGTTGTCGAGCGTGCGGGCGACGGGCAGGTCGACCGATAGCGGGTCGACCGGGTTGTTGTTGACCCGGAATTCATAGTGCAGATGCGGCCCGGTGGACCAGCCGGTGGAGCCCACGTAGCCGATCAACTGCCCCTGCTTGACGCTGTCGCCCTTCTTGAGCCCGTTCTCGAAGCGGCTTTGGTGCGCGTAAAGCGTGCTGATGCCGTTGTGGTGCTTCAGGATGATGGTGTTGCCGTAGCCGTTTTGCCAACCGCGGAAATCGACGACGCCGTCCGCCGTGGCGTGGATGAGCGTGCCGTTGGGAGCGGCGTAGTCCACGCCTTTGTGGCCACGCCAGGTGCCGTGCACGGGGTGCTTGCGCATGCCGAAAGTGGAACTGATGCGGGTGAACTTCAAGGCGCTGCGCAGGAACGCGCCCTGCAGGCTGCCGCCTTCGAAATCGTAATAGCTGCCGTTCTTGCCGTCGGCCGAAAACCAGACGGCTTCGTAGGCTTTGCCGCGATTGATGAATTCCAGCGCGAGAATGCGGCCCGTGCCGACGTCGCGGCCTTCGTGCGAATAGGTTTCGTAGATGATGCGGAAGCGGTCCCCGCTGCGCAGGTCGCGCATGAAGTCGATCTTGCTGCCCAGGATGTCCGTCATTTGGAGCGTGATGGCATCGGGGATGTCGGCGTCGTCCGTGGCGCCGAACAAGGAGCTGACGATGTGGTTCTCGGCGATGCGTATGTGCACGTCGGCCACCTGGCTGCGCTCGTCGGCGGTGAAGCCGCCCTTGCCGTCGGGGGTGACCTCCAGCCAGCGGGAAACATAGGTACCGTTATTGCTGGCGCCGGGAGTATGGTTGTAGCGAAGCCAGACCAGGTTGCCGTCGCCGTCCAGGGCCGCCTGCACGCTGCGGCCGGGGTACAGCTTGTAGATGGAGCGGGCGTCCTTGTCTTGCGCCAGGAACTGCAGCAGGCCGGGCTCCTGGACGCGCAGGCGCTGCAGCAGCGCCGCAAGCGTGTCGCCTCGGCGGATCTGCGTTTCACTGATGAAGGGGTCGGCGGAAAGACTGGAGACCTGAGGGGCCGGATCGGGAAGATCCAGCGTCTGGCGGGCCTGGTATATGACGGGGGCTTCGGGGGGCTGGACCACTGCCAGCGCGGCGGCTCCGGCGAACAGGCCGAGCGCGATCAATGCCAGCCCGTTGCGGACGACGTGGTGCCGGCGATTTGCCCGAACCATGTCGCGGTAGGAGGGATTGCCAATATTCCCTTTCTTGAACATAAACAAAATCAAGACCTGTTAAAAGGCGCTGCTGTAATGGGTGGATGTGCCGTTCATGAGGGCGGAGCGCTCTGATAATATGATGAACCGCATCTGTTCTGGTGTCGCCCATGGCCATGCATGGTTTGCGCTCGCACGTTATGCTAGCGTATTGAGTTCGATTTTTCGAGCATTTTTTTGTTTTAATTGATGAAACCCGTTATATGTCCCTGAACGAAGCCCCAATCACCCCTCAGGTCGAAGAAGCGCTGAGCATCGTCAAGCGCGGTTGCGACGAGCTGCTGGTCGAGTCCGAATTTGCCGGCAAGCTCGCGCGCAGCTATGCCACGGGCAAGCCCTTGCGGATCAAGCTGGGGCTGGATCCCACGGCGCCCGACATCCACTTGGGGCATACCGTCGTCCTCAATAAAATGCGCCAGCTGCAGGACCTCGGGCATACGGTCATCTTCCTGATCGGGGACTTCACCTCCATGATCGGCGATCCAAGCGGGCGCAACGCCACGCGCCCGCCGCTCACGGCCGAACAGATCCAGGAAAACGCCAAGACCTATTACGCGCAGGCCAGCCTGGTGCTGGACCCGTCCAGGACCGAGATCCGCTACAACTCCGAATGGTGCGATGCGCTGGGCGCGCGCGGGCTGATCCAACTGGCGTCCCGCTACACGGTCGCGCGCATGATGGAGCGCGAAGACTTCACGCGCCGCTTCAAGGGCGGCATCCCCATCTCGGTCCATGAATTCCTGTACCCGCTCATGCAGGGATACGATTCCGTCGAGCTCAAGGCCGACCTCGAACTCGGCGGAACCGACCAGAAGTTCAACCTGCTGGTGGGCCGCGAGCTCCAGAAGGAATACGGCCAGGAACCCCAATGCATCCTGACCATGCCTCTGCTGGAAGGCACGGACGGCGTCGACAAGATGTCCAAGTCCAAGGGCAACTACATCGGCATCACC
>JACDJC010000919.1_pt1 | contig 29634 bp, 26 predicted proteins | sample 7454191 | NCBI WGS metagenome assembly JACDJC01 (sample SAMN14253291, study PRJNA609438) | sludge metagenome | isolation source: sludge after 25d culture with pyrite and EDTA | collected 2018-12-20 | reverse complement strand
CAAGCCTGTGCATGGGTCGCTGACTGCGTGATCACCGCGCAGGATCTGCCGCGTAACCAGGGTTGCCATGGTTGATGTGCTCCAAGAACAGGGGCAGAAAACGTTAATCGGAAACCCTGACGCCCTTCCCTTGTTTCTCCGACACTCAGGGTCGCATTCAGTTGCTTGCAGAATTGGCCGATGAGCCACACGGATAGATCCGTGCCCATGAATAACGGGTCTGTGTCCTTGCGTATGCTGGGTATCCGCGGTTGGCTTAGTGCCTCGGCAAAGTGATCCAGCGGCCCCGGTGATTTGCCATCAATGACCAGATTGAATGTGCAGTTCGTCTCACTTCCTGCCCCGTTTGAATGGCTTGTTTCCAGTTCGAGTTCTTCAGCCGCATCCGCTTCAAGCAAAGTGACGCTGCAATCATTTATGTCGGGTTGCTGAATCAGGATAACGAGTAAATTGTCGATCAGTCGGCGCAACAAACGGATATCGATCGCGACCAGTCCGGGTATATCCTGAAAACAGATGTATTGGATCAAGCCGACGCGCTGTTGGGCAAAAATTTCCCACTCGGCGACAGCATCCTCGATCTGCAGACGAATATCCGTTTTACGCGGTGTCGCCTTCAGACGATTGGTTGCTGCTTCGTAATAATCCAGAACATTTTCGATTGCCAGGCGCAGTTCGGCATTGGCGGCGCGGATGACAGCCAATTCCGGGGTGAGTCGTTCGTTGATTTGTGGGTTTTCATTGGTTTCGGCCAAGGTGTCCGTTGCGGCCCGAATGTGCCCGAGTGGGGTAACCCAATGCTGGTTGATCTGAGCGATTTGCTGCACGGAAATTTCCGGCCGGTCTGCATTTGTAGCGGCATGATCCCGGCTCAAGAAGATCCGGTTTTTGGAGAATAATTGAACCAGAATGGTTATACCGAGCCATAGCCCGGTCCAACCCAGGCCGAGGCCGATCATGCCGGGAACGGTCAGGGACTTTAAGTGAGTATCCGTAGACGCTACAGGAAGGTAGAGCAGCCAGGGGGTGAGCAGCAATCCCAGCAATAGGGGCCAAATGTGCGAAAAGGGGCCGAAGTTCCGCTGTGGCCGGGGCGTTGGGCTCTGCTTCATTTTTTTCCCATGCGTTAATGATCTATCGAGTATGCGACAATCCGTCGAGCGGCGGCGGCTCTTTCGCACCTGGTTTTTGATGACAGTGTACGTGTGTACATATTTTGATGAAGAATCGGACAGATGAAAACGTATAACCTCGAAGAATTGATCGGTAACACGCCATTGGTGCGCATAGAGCGTTTATCTTTGCAACTCGCTTCCCGTGGAAACAGATTGCTGGGCAAGCTTGAGGGTAATAATCCCGGCGGTTCCGTAAAGGACCGCCCTGCCTTATGGATGGTGAAGCAGGCAATGGCGCGTGGCGAACTCAAAACGGGTGATCGCCTGATCGAGGCTACATCAGGTAATACCGGTATTGCGCTGGCAATGGTTGCGGCGGCGATGGGCCTGAAAATGACGTTGATCATGCCGGACAATATGTCTCTTGAACGACGACAATCGATGGCCGCCTATGGGGCCGAGCTCATACTCGTGCCGAAAGCTGAGGGTATGGAACGGGCACGAGATCTTGCTCAGGAAATGGCCGCAAGCGGAGCGGGAATCGTTCTGGATCAGTTCAGTAATGCGGATAATCCAGCCGCCCATTTTGCCACGACGGGCCCTGAAATCTGGCGGGATACAGCAGGAAAGATTACCCATTTCGTTTCTGCAATGGGCACGACCGGAACAATCATGGGCACGGCGCGTTATCTGAAACAACAAAACCCGGCCATTCAGATTGTGGGTGTGCAGCCCGCAGATGGTGCCCAGATTCCCGGCATACGTCGCTGGCCTGCGGCTTATTTGCCGAAAATTTTCGACCCGAGCCTGGTTGATCGTGTCATTGACATTGATCAGGGCACGGCAGAGGAAACAACCCGACGACTGGCACGAGAAGAAGGCATTCTGGCTGGCATATCATCGGGCGGCGCGATGGCTGCGGCCCTGCAGGTGGCCACGGAACAGGAAAACGCGGTCATCGTTTCCATTATCTGCGACCGAGGTGATCGCTATCTTTCCACAGGGGTTTTCCCGGCCGGTTGAAAATGCGCAGCCCGGTCAAAGCCGGATCATATCGGGCGTGTTGTCCGCTCGTCCGTCAGTCCATTGCGCCTGTTGCTGGCGGTAGCGGACGTTGCCTTTGATCAGCCGATCAAGCGCATAGGGATAAATCACATGTTCCAATTGATGAATTCGTGCTTTCAAGCTGTCCACCGAGTCATCCGGCAGAACATTCAGAATACCCTGAACGATGGGCGGCCCTGCATCGACCGTGGGGGTGACGAAATGCACCGTTGCGCCATGTTCGCGGTCACCTGCCGCCAGTGCGCGCGCATGGGTATCCAGACCGGGGTATTTCGGCAGCAGGGAAGGGTGAATATTGATCAACCTACCCAGAAAACGTTCAACAAAACTCGGGGTGAGGATGCGCATAAACCCGGCCAGAACGATGAAATCTGGCTGGCATCGGTCAATAAGATCGGCCAGTGCGGCATCGAAGCCGGGACGGTCGGCAAAAGTCTTGTGATTCAGCACTTCGGTTGGAATCTGTGCTTGCTGAGCTCGAATCAAGCCATACGCATCGGCGCGGTTGCTGATGACTTGAACCACTTCTGCATGGAGCATGTGACCGTGGCAGGCATCCATAATGGCCTGTAAATTAGAGCCACTGCCCGAAATCAACACGCACAGGCGTGCTTTTTGCTGAACGTGATCGGTCATGCTCCGGGGGCTCAGCGATAGATGACGGAGGCTTGATTGCCCCGCGTCAACATTTCTCCCAGAATCCAGGGGGTTTCGCCTTGAGCCTTCAAGACTGAAAGTGCTTTTTCGACGTCCTCGGCTGCAACGACGACGACCATGCCGACACCATTGTTGAATGTTCGGCGCATTTCAGCAGGTTCGACCCGACCGTGTTCTGCCAGCCAGTCGAAAATTTCCGGGCGTTTGTAGCTGTTAAGTTCGATGGCGGCTGTGAGGTCTTCACCGTAAACACGCGGCAGGTTGTCCGTGAGACCGCCCCCGGTGATGTGGCTCAATGCATGAATTTGTACCGCTTGACGGAGGGCGAGGATGCTCTTGGTGTAAATGCGTGTGGGGGCGAGCAGATGCTCCACCAGTGGCCGTCCATCAGCCATTGCGGTATGCAAATCCGGTTTGGCGCGTTCGATAATTTTCCGAATCAGCGAGTAGCCATTTGAATGCGGGCCGGACGAAGCCAGACCGATCAATACGTCTCCCACTTTGACCTTGCTGCCGTCGATCATCTCGCTCCGTTCGACCACGCCAACGGCAAACCCCGCCAGATCATAATCGCCGGTGTGATACATGCTCGGCATTTCAGCCGTTTCACCGCCGATCAGCGCGCAGCCGGATAGTTCGCAACCTGCCGCAATCCCGTTGACGACGCGTGTGGCAATCGGTACGTCCAGTTTGCTGGTAGCGTAGTAATCGAGAAAGAACAGGGGTTCTGCGCCCGTGACGACAATATCGTTCACGCACATGGCCACGAGATCGATGCCGATGTGATCGTGGCGATCAAGATCGATTGCCAGTCGAAGTTTGGTACCCACGCCATCGGTGCCGGAAACCAGAACAGGGTCTTTGTATTTATTCCCCAAGGCAAACAGGCCGCCGAACCCGCCCAGACCACCGATCACCTCGGGGCGGGTGGTCCGTTTCACGGCAGGTTTGATTTGTTCGACCAGCGCTTCGCCGGCATCGATGTCGACGCCCGCATCGCGGTAGGTGAGTGGGGTATGATCGTCTGTCGGGCTATTGGTCGTCATGATGGCGCTTTAACAAATAGAAATTTTGCCGCACAGTTTACAACAGAGCAGGGGGGCGACGGAGGGAAATCTGGTGGTAATGACCGCCAAGGGATTTTTTTACCATCGTGGGACTCCCACCCTGTGACTATTCCACCTGATTATTTATCGGAGTTTTTTCATGCTTACCTTGTATCAATTCGAATCCTGCCCTTTCTGCTGGAAAGTCAAATCGTTACTGCACTTTGCCAAAATTCCGTACAAAACGGTTGAGGTCAATCCCATGAACTCGAAAGAGCTTGAGCCACTGGGTTTGAAGAAGGTGCCGGTGCTGGTCGATGGTGATCAGGTTGTGACCGAGTCGTCCGTCATCATGGATTACGTCAATGATCATTTCGCGCATTTATCGAACGACGACACCGTGCCCGAATGGCGCGAATGGGTGGACAACACCCTGGTACATTTTATTCCGCCCATCATCTACAAGGACTTTGGCACAGCGTGGCAAACTTTCGGTCAGGTGTTGAAACCATCCGGTTTCGGCGTGCTGAAACGCACGATGATCCGGTTTGCCGGCGCGATGGCGATGTCCAAGTCATCGCAGAAAAAGGCGCGTGAACGCGGTATTACCGACGCGCCCGCGGGTTTGACCGAAGCGGTGGCGCATTGGGTCAATGACGGTTTGGCGGGGCGGACATTTCACGGTGGTGAAATCCCGGATCTGGCTGATCTCAGCGTGTTCGGAGTTTTCCGTTCTACAGATGGTCTGGCGGCGGTTTCATTGGCCAAGGCATCCAATCCAGCCTTTGCAAAGTGGTACGAACAACTCAAGTCGATGACTGCTTCGACGGCGGTTTGACGTTCAGTTGCCGGTAACAGGGGCAGGAAACCTGAATGACGGTAGCGGGACGGGTATCAAGATGGAGTGCGGTCAACGCCCGTCCCCAGAGACAACCCTGGTCGATGCACCAGGTCTTCTTTCGGTCGCGTGCTTCGCCGAGCGCCGACCAGTGGCCAAATACAATGCGTTCGTTGCGACTTGCCCGACGCGGGTAGTCGAACCACGGCAGCAACTTATCGCCAACTTCCTCGACCGGGCGCTTTTCCTTGAGATCGAGCTGACCGTCCTGAGTGACATAGCGCATCCGGGTCAGGGCGTTGATCGTATAACGGATTTTAAGCGTTTTACTCAACTTTTCATGCCAGAACGCTGGGTTTTCGCCGAACATGGCCGTAAAAAAGGGCAGGGGATCCGATTGCCTCAAGGCCTTCTGCGCCATTTTGGCCTGCGCCAGGGCCGTATCCAGATCCCAATCGGGTGGAATGCCTGCATGAACGAGTGTCCAGCCAAGTTGGCTGTCGTGATGAATCAGTGGACGGTTGCGCAACCAGTCGATGAGTTCATCCCGATCCGGTGCATTGAGGATGGTGTCCAGCGTATCGCCCGGTTTGGGTGATCGGTCGGTGAAGGCACAGGCGAGCAGAAACAGATCGTGGTTGCCGAGTACCGTAATGGCTGTATCGCCCAGGTCCCGAACAAAGCGGAGTGCTTCGAGTGATTGCGGGCCTCGATTGACCAGATCACCTACAAACCAGAGTGTGTCTGCTGCCGGATCGAAAGCGATTTTTTCCAACAGGGATTTGAGTGGGTCGAGGCAACCTTGGAGGTCGCCAATTGCGTAGGTGGCCATTACAGTTCCTTCAATTCGGATCGTTTTTGATGAGTGTGATGCCTCGAAACCATCCGCGGGCCAGCAGCGGTTCGTTGCGAGTGCGTGTCAGTTCAGGATGAGCGGCCAGCAAGGGTTCGAGTTCGACATCCGTTCGGGTGGCCAGCATACCAAGCAGTGGGCTGATCAGCCGCCGGAGTGGTGCTTTTTGATGATGATGCAGGAATTTATCGAAAATAACGATGCGTCCGCCGGGTTTGAGTATCCGACTGGCTTCAGCCAACACCCGTTCCGGTCTCGGGACGACAGCCAGAATCAGGTGCAGCAACACAACATCGAACTGTTGCTGCTTGAGCGGCGTGTTCATGGCATCGGCTTCGATGAGCTGCACTGGAAATGAACAAGCGGCACCGCGGGCTTGTGCCCGTTTGAGCATCGCACGGGTGATATCCAGCCCCACGCAGTATTGGGGTTGGGTTCGTTCATTGAATAAATCAAGGTCAAGTCCACTGCCAATGCCGATAATGGCGAGTGATTTGCCTTCCATCACCCCCAGTGCTTCAAGGTTGCGCGCCCGCGCGGCACGGGTGGCTTGTTTGAGCATCAAATCGTAGATTGGAGCCCATAGGCGATAGGTTTGGCGCAGGCTCATAAAATTTAATGGATCGGGCGGAATTGACCGGGGGCCAAGAGATGGAACAAGGGGATCGGTGCCCGGAATTTTTCGCCGTCTTCGGTCACGAAGCCGTAATCGCCCCACATGCGCCCGGCGGGTGTTTCAATGATTGCCCCGGATTGATACTGATATGATTCGCCCGGCGCCAGAACCGGCTGCTCGCCGACGACGCCTTCGCCCCGTACTTCCTGAATACAGCCGTTACCCATGTCGATCTGCCAGTGCCGATCCATGAGCTGGACGGTATGCAATCCCCGGTTCGTGATGTGAATTTCATAACCGAAGGCAAAACGATTCAACTTGGGGTCGGAATGCTCCGGTACGAATGCCGTTTTTACATGAATTTCGATGGATGCATCTTTGGCATCGTTATCCAGCGGATGATCTGAGAATTGCTCCATGAATATCATTCAAATGCCTTCAATACAGGCTTGGTCAACAAACCAGTCTGTCTGTCGTTTACGAATCAGTCGGGCGACGGGTAGCCCGGAATCCGGTTGTTGGACTGCAAAAAAAGCATCCTGTTTATCTGCACCGGCAACCAGAAAACACACGGCTCGCGCCTGTTCAAACACAGGATAGGTGAGGGTGATCCGTTGTGTCGCGAGTTTCTCTACCGGATTGGCAACGACCCAGTGCTCCTTTTCCAATAACGCGGGCGTGTCCGGAAAAAGTGAAGCAAAGTGACCATCCGCGCCCATCCCATTGAGCGCGAGGTCGAACACAGGCGGTGTTCTACCGGCTGATTGATCATCACGCCAGCTATCAAGAATTTTTTCGTACCGCGCCGCCTCTTCGACAATATCGAGCATCGGCTCACTGATCATCGGGAAGATTTGATCTTGATTGATTCCCAGCGGATCGAACAGATAGGTTTTGGCCATGCCGTAATTGCTGTCGGGATGAGCCCGGGGTACTGAGCGCTCATCGCCAAAGTAAAATTGCACAGAAGACCAATTCACCCGTGACGCTTGCGCCGGACTGGCGAGCCATGCATACAGAGCCTTCGGTGTATTGCCGCCGGCCAGGGCCATGCGTGCAATACCCCGTTGCGCGATGGCAAGGTTGAGCTTTTGCTGAACATAGTGCCCGCACTGTGCAACCAGTTCGTCGATGGTCGGCGATACGCTGGGAATGATTAGGGCGTTGTTCACGGTGCACCACCAGGTTTTGAGTTCAGTCCGTGCATAGGGCCTAAAAGTGATCGGTATGTTTTCCCGGTGCGGCTGAGTCCGTTGCCAGTTCCTTTACGAGACGGGCCAGTGAGATGAACTCATCCAGACTGACCTGTTCCGCCCGGGTGCCGGGATCGATCCCGGCATCAACGATTGTTGACGTGGGCAGACGATGTTTCAAGTTATTTTGCAGCGTTTTTCGCCGATGAGCAAAAGCGAGGCTGACCAATTCTCCGAACAATGGTTTCAGATCATCCGGAACGAGGGGGTGTGCTCTCGGCACAAGGCGGACAATCGCGGAATCGACCTTTGGCGGCGGATTGAACGCCGTGGGCGGGACGACGAAAAGGGATTCGACTTCGGCCACCGCCTGCACCATGAGCGAAAGTCGACCATAGTCCCGGTTGCCGGGGTGGGCGGCGAGGCGATCGACCACTTCCTTTTGCAGCATGAAGGTCATGTCGACTATGTGTTTCGACTGTTCAAGCAGATGAAAAATCAATGGCGTGGCAATGTTGTACGGCAGGTTGCCCGCAATCCGCAGCGGGCCTTCGCCAGCCAGTGGGGCAAGATCGAGGGTAAGCGCATCTTGTTCCAGAACGGTGAGCTTGCTCTTTGATGCCTGATCATGGGCGGTTTTCTGCTTGCTACAGCGTGCCAACAGTTTCGGGATGATGTCCCGATCAAGCTCGACCACGGTAAGGTGCGTCAGTGGCTGGATCAACTGACAGGTCAGGGCACCGAGCCCCGGTCCGATTTCGATCAGGCGATCTTCGGCCTTTGGCGCAATGGCAGAAACGATGCGTGCAATCACGGCTTCATCGGTCAGAAAGTTCTGGCCGAAGCGCTTGCGGGCGCGGTGTCCATCCAAAATGCCGGAGGTATCGCTCATCAGGCCGATAATCCTGCCCGCGACAAGGCACAAAGGATCGCGGCACGCAGCGAGCCCCCATGGGCCTTGCCGGAGCCTGCGATATCGAGCGCCGTGCCATGATCAACCGATGTGCGGATGATCGGCAAGCCCAGGGTGATGTTCACCGCCTCGCCAAATCCGGCATATTTCAGCACGGGTAAGCCTTGATCGTGATACATGGCAAGAACGGCATCGGCGTGGTCGAGGTGTTGGGGGGTAAACAGGGTATCAGCCGGAAGTGGCCCGATGGCGTTGATGCCCGATGCGCGCGCCTGTTCGAGCGCGGGGCCGATGATCTCGATCTCCTCACGCCCAAGATGACCGGATTCGCCCGCGTGCGGATTCAAGCCGCATACGAGTATGCGAGGCCTCGGTTTGCCCAGCCATGCCAAAAGGTCGCGGTTCAGAATATCGAGTACCTCGGTGATGAGCTGTTGGCTGATCGCGCCGGGTACGTCCAGAAGTGGAAGATGCGTTGTTGCCAGCGCGACTCGAAGCGGATGTGCGGTGTCGTTGCGCGCGGTCAGCATCATCACCGGATGACCGCCCACGCGATCGGCGAGGTATTCGGTATGACCGGAGAAGGCGATACCCGCATCGTTGATGACGCCCTTGTGCACCGGAGCGGTCACCATGCCGATGAACTCGCCGGCAGTGCAGCCATCCGCAGCCCGATCAAGCAATGCCAGTACATGGGTCGCATTACGGGGATTAAGACGCCCGGCATGCACCGGTTGATGGGTTGGCAGATTCACAAAGCGAATGGTGCCCGCATCGGCAGGGGCTTCGGGATCGTAATCCGGCCAGTCGTAGGTCAGTCCGAGCAATCGGGCGCGTTCATCGAACACCACCCGATCACCCAGGATAACCAGCTCGACAGGGAGCTTGGCGAGAAAATCGGCCGCATCGGATTGCCGGGCACCAAGCGCCAATAATAGATCGGGGCCGATGCCTGCCGGTTCACCACTGGTGATTGCCAGACGCGGCACAGGCGCCCCAGCGGTCATCGACCTGGGAATCATTCCGTGGCTGAGTCGTTGATGGTGCCGGTAAGACGATTATCGATGTAGGCCTCGGCACGCAGACGGCGGATGTAATTGACCAGATCTTCATCTGCACGACGCTGTCCGATTGCCTGGCGGGCCTGTGCTCTGAGTTTGTCTGTGGGCACCTGTACCTCGCGTGTTTTCAATACCTCAAGGAAATGAAAACCGAACTGCGTCTGGAATACCGGGCTGATTTTGCCGACAGGCGTCTGTTCAAGTATGGTGGCAAATTCGGGAACCATATCGGAAGGATTGACCCAGCCCAACATGCCGCCTTGCTGCGCTGAACCTTTATCGTCGGAGTATTTGCTGGCAATTTCGGCGAATGTCGCTTTGCCACTGATAATTTCCTGACGGAGTTTTTCCGCTTCGGCCTTGGCTGCTACAGGGTCACGCTTGCTATTGACCTGAATCAGGACATGTTCGGCTTCATATTCCGTCAGTTGGGTGTTTCCAGCCGTGCGCTTGCGTTCGCCCAACAGCTTGAGGATATGGAAGCCATTGGGGCTGCGAATCAGGCCACTGATTTCACCTGGCTTAAGACTTTTGACCGTATCCGTAAACAAGCCGGGAATCCGCGACATATCACGCCAGCCAAGGTCGCCGCCTTTGGTCGCATCGGGGGCGTCGGAACGTTCAGCCGAGACCTTGGCGAAATCCTGACCTGCCTTGAGTGCAGCCAAAACATCATCCGCTCGTTTCTTGGCATTTTCCACCTGTGATGGCGTGGCATTTTCAGGCACGCTGATCAGAATCTGGGCAAGATGGTATTCCGTTGTGTCGGAATTAGCGCCCATGTACTGCTTGAGGTACTCGTCGATATCCCGGTCGGTAATGTCCACGCGTTCATAGACTTCGCGTCGTTTGAGTTCGTCGATAATGATCTGTTTGCGAATGTTATCGCGATAGCTGTTCCAGTCTTCGCCTTGGCGAGTGACCGCCTGTTGAAGCTGATCGAGGCTCATGCCGTTGCGCTGTGCAATGCCATCGAGTGCGCTGTTCAGCCGCTGGTCGTCCACTGTAATGCCGATTTGTTTGGCCCGTTGCAGTTCGACTTCTTCGGTGATCATCCGATCAAGTACGCGCTCTTCGAGTTGTTTGAAGTCGGAGGGGCTCAGAGCCTGAATATTGATCTGGCTGGAAACCTGCTGGAGGCGTTCATTCAACTGCCGTTGCGTGATCACGCTCTGGTTCACCACGGCCACGATTCGATCGAACATCTGTTCACCGGCGGCAGGCGTGAGGTCTGCTGCAATCGTGGGTGTGCTGAACACGACGCCAAAAGAGAGTCCGGCGGCCAGTGCCAGCCAGGCGGGTGTCAGACGCGCAAAAATAGGGAGCAGAAAAGACGAACGTGGCGATGTGGTCATAAAAATTCCGGTGTTCCTGAATCTAGAATGGTGTGTTGATGATCAATGGCCGGCCTGCAATGCGGCGGCAAGGCCGGTAAACGGGAAGCAGTGATGATGCTTGGCTTTTGTAAGTTTATTGATCATAACCGAGAATTTCCTGCTGGAACCGGTTCTTCTGACCAAAACTGCCGAGCCCTTTGAGTTCGACCTCAAACAAGATCGCATTGGAATATTTTGGCGCAGCCATGGTGCCAAAGGTATCGGGATTGACAACATAACGTTTCAAAGCGACCCGTGCGGCCCAGCAGCAGGAATCGTAACCCACGCCGAGCAGCGATTGTACCACCTTGTTCTGATTGAAATCGTAACCCAGGCGCCCGAGGACCTGCCAGTGGAGGCTGGTCTGCCAAGCAAACGAAACATCCCCCTGTCGGTAGGCCTGCGTGGTGTCCTGCGGCTTTGTGAAGTAACTGACATTGGCCACGCTGCCCTGGTCGGCACGGTAACCCAGGCGGGTTTGCGTGCGCCCGATGTGGCCGCTGTCACTGTCGTATTCGGCCGTAAACGAGCCGTTCCAGTGTTTGTTGATGTCGGAATAAGCCTCGGCCACCACGGTAGAGCCGCCTTTATCGACGGTCGGGATGACGCGACTTTCCCTGAAGTTGTATCGCTGGGCAATCCGCAAGCTCAATGGCTCGGTGCCCTGCACCGTATCAATAAGCGACCAGCTGACGCCGTATGTCAGGGCATTGGCATCGCTGATGCGGTCACCGCCACTGAACCGATTGGCGGTGAATAGCTGGCTATAGCTCAGGTTCGTCAAGCCGGTATCGAACAAGGGGATGTTCGTTTGATCACGGTAGGGCACATTCAGGTAATAGAGTCTGGGTTCGAGTTGTGCGCGATACCGGCCCGTCTCACCGTAACTTCGCTCAAAAAACAGTTTCGAGTCCAGGCTGGTGATCGGCACGACGCGTGTGGGGTGTTCCTGGGGATCACTTGTCTGATACAGAGGATCGCTCAAGCCGCGCGTCAACTGATAGGCCGTGGCATCAAGTGTCAGTTTCGGCGTGATTTCATACCAACTGTCGCGGAACTCATGGTATAGCGATGGCGCGACATGCAACCGTTGACCGGTAGTTGCACTGGAATAAGGGTTTGAGAACCGCGTGGCATCGGCAACCAGAGATAGATCGGCCAAGCCCAGATCAAAATTTTTGCTGGCCGTGATTCTGGGCATGATCCGGTACGGATAGGCCGACTGGGGAATCAACGGGTTCACGGTCTGGTATTGCAATGCCATCAGCCCAAGCGACCAACCACCCGTTGTCGCATTCAGATTGAACTGGGTCGGCAGATAATCTGTGGTGGCCTGATTGAGATTGGTGGAGAAATCACGGAAAAACTGCTGATCGGATACCCGATTGACGTTCAGGGCGTAGGAGAGATTCGGTGTGATCTGCGCTTGGTCTTTGAGCGTCAGCGCCCAGCGCTTTTCACCGTAAACCCGGTCGTTGGGGAGCCAGAACAGGTTGACCTGATCGTAACCTGCACCCGTTTGGCCGAAGCGGTGGAGATAACGGAATTCCGTATCCAGACCCAGTCCACGGCGCGTGAATACATGGGGTGAGATCGTCGCGTCCATGTTCGGCGCGATGTTCCAGTAATAGGGTTGGACGTATTCAATACCACCCGATGTGCTGCTACCGAAGGTCGGGAAGAGCAGGCCGCTTTGTCGACGATTATCGATCGGGAAGTTGAAGTACGGGAAATAAAAGATCGGGACGCCGCCCGCGTGCAGAACGGCGTCATAGGCTTGGCCTCGTCCGGACTCACGGTCGAGGTCGATTTGTTTTGCCGAAATATCCCAGGCCCGCTTTGCAGGCGGGCAGGTGGAGTAGTCGGCCGTGAACAGCTGGTAGGTTGATTCGCTGTGTTGCTCGACCCGGCTTGCGCTGCCCGAGGCCCGGCGGCTGTTGAGCCAGTATCGGGCATCGTTCAATTCGCCCTGGTGCAACTGCGGCTCAAGCCAGCCATGATCGGCATTGAGGGTAAAATCCGGCGTTTCGTACCACAGATCGCCCGTGCCCGTGATACGTTCCTCCGGCTGTTTTTGATAGGTGAGCTGGTTGCCGGTGATGCGGTCGGCTGGCCGCACGATGCGCGCATCACCCTTGAGTTGAATCGTCCCGTTCTGCTCGAACTGAGCATGGTCAGCGGTTGCCTGCGCCGGTGTGTCGAGTGGTTGAACCCGAAGTGGGGGGCGGTCCGGGCCGAATGGTGGGCACAGACTGCAAGACTTGCTGTCGGCTGCCTGATCAGCAGGGGTGGTGCCTTCGGCTTGTGCGCTTGTAGAGAAAATTCCTGAGGCAAGGATGCAAGAAACAGCTAACGAAAGGGCTAGCCGTCTTGGATTCGTGCGCCGCACAGTGCGGGCGCGAGATATGGTTGGGTGCATCCTGAATCTTGTTCCTGCTAAGTGGCCATGCGCGCCAGAACGTCGTGGAATGCTTCGGTGATGTCGTCAATGGGTTGTGTGCCATCGATTCGCGCCAGTTTGTTCTGCTTTTCGTAAAACGCAATCAGAGGAGCCGTTTGCTCTTCGAAGACCTTGAGGCGCTTCTCGACGGTCGCCTCGTTATCGTCTGCCCGCTGGATGAGTTCACCGCCACAGACGTCGCAGATGCCCGGTTTTGCACTGGGATGCGTGTATTTGTTGAATACCGCGCCGCATTGGCTGCAGGTCTGGCGACCGGTGAGGCGTTGCATCAGATCTTTGAAGGGAACATCGAGGACGATTGCAGCCTGAAGAGACTGGTTCAAATTGGCCAGCATCTCGTCGAGTGCTTCGGCTTGCGCAATGTTGCGCGGGAAGCCATCGAGGATATAACCGCGCTTGGTATCGGCCTGATCGAGCCGTTCCTTGATCATGCCGAGGACGATGTCGTCACTGACCAACTGCCCCGCATCCATGGCTGCCTTGGCTGCCTGGCCCAGCGGGGTGCCTTGTGACACGGCGGCGCGAAGCAAATCTCCGGTCGAAATCTGCACCACGCCGTAGTGATCGACCAATTTTTTGGCCTGTGTGCCTTTGCCAGAGCCCGGCGCCCCGAGTAGAACGATACGCATGAACGAATATTCCCAGAAAAGATCAAGAAGTATTGGCACGTCGGCGGAACCGGCGCGACCAAAATAAAGTCCGTATAATACGCAAACTTTAGCTTCTCGCGGTATCGAGATTGTCGGTTGATCACCCGAGTGCCTTCTTTTTCATCATGTCCTGTTCACAATTTTTAGGAGAAAACCATGGATTTAGCCAAGATTCCTGCCGGTAAAGCGGCACCGGAAGATATTTTTGTCGTCATCGAAATTCCTGCCCAAGGCGCGCCGATCAAGTATGAGGTCGACAAGGCCTCTGGTGCTCTGCTGGTCGATCGCTTCATGGCGACAGCCATGTTCTACCCGGCCAACTACGGCTTTGTGCCCAACACCTTGTCTGAAGATGGTGACCCGGTGGATGTGTTGGTGGTCACGCCCACGCCGCTGATGCCCGGCTCGGTTATTCGCGCCCGCCCTGTTGGCATGCTCAAGATGACGGACGAATCCGGTGTGGACGCCAAGATCATTGCCGTGCCGCACAGTAAGTTGTCTCCGCTGTACGACGAAATCAAGGAAGCCACTGATCTGCCGGCCTTGCTGCTGGCACAAATCAAACATTTCTTCGAGCAATACAAAGCGCTTGAATCCGGTAAGTGGGTGCGCGTTGATGGCTGGGCCGATAAAGCGGCAGCCTGTGCGGAAATCGAAGCGTCCATCGCTCGTTATCAGAAGGCTTGATCCCGCGGTGTGGGCGTGAGCAGAACGTTTTCATTTGAGCCCTGTTCATTGGAATTCCGGGCGCGGTTGGCATGAGTATCAGAGAAGCCATTCGCGATGCGCATATCAATCGTGCCTATGATCGCCGCCTGAATGATCGGCATCTCAGTCGAAAGATTTTTCGACGTCGGGTGCTGCTTGCGGCGCTGATTGCCTTGTTGGTATTTACCGTTCTGTTGTGGCGTGCCGCCTTTCTACAGGTGGATCGCCATGAGCATTTTTCCGAGATGGCGGAAAACAACCGCACACGAACATTGGTGATCCCGCCTGAGCGGGGTCGCATTTTTGACGATGGCGGCCGCGTCGTGGCCGACAATGTGGCCACGTATCAGGCGCAAATCGTGCCGGAGGATGCGGACGATCTCAAACGAGAGCTCTCGATGCTGCAGCAGGTGCTCAAGCTCGATGACGATACCTTGCACGATCTGAAAGAACGGATCAAATTCGGTCGTTCATTCGATCCGATTCTGGTGAAATCGGATCTGACACCCGTGGAAATGGCCAAACTGGCCCAGTTGCAACCCTGGTTGCCCGGTGTCTCCGTGGAATCCAGCTTAAAACGGGTCTATCCCTACCGGCAACTTCTGGCTCATGTGGTCGGCTACGTCGGCCGAATCAATGTGGCCGACCTCAAACGAATCAATGCCGACCTGTATCAGGGTACCCAATACATCGGCAAGTCCGGCATCGAGCGGGAATACGAAGATGTCTTGCACGGCAAGCCCGGCTTCAAGACGGTGGAAGTCGATGCCGTGGGGCGTGTCGTCAAGGTACTCAAAGTTGTACCACCGGTTGCCGGTCAAGATATCCATCTCACGCTGGATGTGCCTTTGCAAGGCATCGCGGCAGCGGCACTTGGCTCGTACAGTGGCGCCGTGGTGGCGGAAGACCCGACAACAGGCGCGATCAAGGCGATGGTGTCACGGCCGAGTTTTGATCCCAATCTGTTTGTCGATGGCATCAGTCACAAGAACTATCAAGCGCTGCTGAACGATCCTGAGCGCCCCTTGTTTGATCGGGCCATCACGGCTACCTATCCACCGGGTTCGACCATCAAGCCCGTCATGGCCTTGGCGGGCTTGCAATATGGTTTCCTTGATCCGAACAAGAAATTCTTCGCCGGACCGTATTTTCAGATTCCCGGAGATAAACATCACTACCGCGACTGGCGCAAATGGGGGCATGGCTGGGTTGATCTGGATCAAGCCATCACGCAGTCTTGTGACGTGTATTTCTATGATCTGGCCTATCGCATGGGCATCGATCCTATGCATACGTTCTTGACTGAGTTTGGTTTGGGGCAGCAAACCGGAATTGATCTGCCCGGTGAGTCGTCTGGTCTGGTGCCATCGCCCGAGTGGAAGCGGAAAACCAAGAATTTACCCTGGTATCCCGGCGAGACGGTTATTGCGGGTATCGGGCAGGGCTATATGCTGACCACGGTATTGCAGTTGGCGCAGACCACATCGATTCTTGCCGAATCCGGAAAACGTTACCGTCCCTGGTTGGTAGCCAGCAATAAAGACAAGGAACCGAGCATAGAACTCAAGAGCCCGAGCTTCTGGAATGACGTGCGCCACGGCATGTTTGATGTCATCAACAGCCCGCACGGCACGGCAAGAAGGATAGCGGCCCCGTATCTGATCGCCGGTAAAACGGGCACCGCCCAGGTCTTCACCGTAGCGCAAAATGCAAGTTATAACGCCAAGGATCTAGCGAAGAAGTTGCACGATCATGCTGTTTTCATTGGTTTTGCGCCGTATGATGATCCGAAAATCGCCGTCGCAGTAATGGCCGAGCATGGAGGCAGCGGTTCGGGGACGGCCGCGCCTGTCGCCCGGCGTGTCATGGACTATTACCTCGGCTTCGAACCCAAAAAGACAGTTAAGATGGAGTTCGTGAAACATGGCGACTGAGCAACCCAAAGCGGGCATCTCGGGGCGAGGGCCCGTGCTCGATCGTCTGAACCGAAGCAGCGATTTCGGCAAACGTGAAGGCGCGAAGTGGTTTTTCCTTGGGCTTCTTTCTCTGATCAGGCGTATCAATTACGACCCGGTCCTGCTTTTTTTCCTGATGCTGATCGCCGCGATCGGTTTGGTGGCGGGTTATTCTGCCTCCGACCAGAGCGTGATCTGGGTTGAGAAAAGCGCATTCCGTTTTGCGCTGGCTTTTCTGCTCATGCTTGCCATTGCTCAGGTTCCACAACGTTTCTTTTTCACCATTGCGCCGTGGTTGTTCGGGTTTGTTGTCGTGCTGCTGCTGGCCGTGCATTTGTTCGGCGATGTCGGGAAGGGCGCGCAACGATGGTTGGACCTGGGCTTCATCCGCTTCCAACCCGCTGAAATTCTCAAACTTGGCATGCCGATGATGCTGGCCTGGTTTTTGGCCCGGCGACCGCTGCCTCCGCGGTTTCTTGACGTGGTGATTGCCCTGATTCTGGTGGCGGTGCCTACTGTTCTGATTGTGATGCAGCCCGATCTGGGCACCGCCATCCTGGTCATGACGGCCGGGCTGTTCGTACTGTTTTTCGCCGGATTGTCCTGGTGGTACGTGCTGGGTTTTGTTCTGGCGATATCCGCTGCTGCGCCATTGATGTGGTTTTACGTGATGCACGACTATCAAAAGGAACGCGTGCTGACGCTGTTCAACCCCATGGCCGACCCTTTGGGGGCGGGTTATCACACCATCCAATCGATGATTGCGATTGGATCGGGCGGTATCTGGGGCGTGGGTTGGCTGCAAGGCACCCAGTCGCATTTGAACTTTCTGCCGGAAGGAACCACCGATTTCATTCTTGCCGTTTATGCGGAAGAGTTCGGTTTGATGGGCTTGATTCTGCTCTTTGGCCTGTACCTGGCTGTTATCTGGCGCGGGCTTTATATTGCCGCTTATGCGGAATCCACCGCCGGCCGCATGCTGGCCGCCGCCATTTCCATGACCTTTCTGGTTTATGTTTTTGTCAATGCGGGCATGGTGATCGGCATTTTGCCGGTGGTTGGTGTGCCGCTCCCCTTGATGAGCTATGGCGGCACGGCACTGGTGACCATCATGATCGCCTTGGGTATGCTGATGAGTATTCGAACGCAACGGAGTTTTTTGGGGCATGAACGATGAGTGAGCGCGCGTTGAAAAATTCCAAGATGAAGCATTCGGTTTGGAGCGGGAAGTGGTTGGGCGTGCTTCTGTCGGCCATTACCTTGGGCCTGAGTGCTGTTTGCCCGCCTGCTTTAGCCGATGATGAGGGTGCGAAGCCGCCGGGAAATTATGCGGCGCGCCCCGATGTGCGTGAATTCGCGCGTGAAGCCGCACAAAAGACCGGTCTGCCCCAAACGGAAATCCAGCAGTGGCTGGATGCGGCGAAATATCAGCAAAGTATCGTCGATGCGATGAATCGTCCTGCCGAATCCAAAACCTGGGCTCAGTATCGACCGATTTTCATTACGCCCAAGCGCATTGCCGCCGGTGTAGCCTTCTGGAACGAGCACGCCGCTGAACTTGCGGCGATCAGCAAGAAGTACCGTGTTTCTCCCGCCATCATTGTGGCGATCGTGGGTGTTGAGACCTTCTACGGTCAGCGTATGGGCAGTTACCGCGTCATCGATGCACTGGCGACGCTCGGGTTTGATTATCCCAAACGCGGCGCTTTCTTCCGTGGGCAGCTTGCCGACTTTTTCACACTGGCGGCCAAGGAGCACATCGATCTCAATACTGCGCTTGGAAGTTACGCCGGTGCGATGGGTATGCCCCAGTTCATCCCGTCGAGTTATCTTGAGCTGGCGGTGGATGGCGATGGCGATGGCCGCTGCGATCTGTGGCATAGCGATGCGGACGTGTTCGCCAGTGTGGCGAATTATTTCGCCGAACATGGCTGGATGCCGGGTGCGCCGGTCGGCTTCCCGATTGACATCGACAAGCAGCAGGCAGCCGCGGTTGCGGACAAACTCAATACCGGACGTGATCTCAAACCTAAAACCACGATTGGCGAGTTACGCTCACTGGGTGTCGCGTTGCCGGAAGATCTGTATCTGCCGAAGGATGAGAAGGTCATGCTCTTCACGCTGACCGGACCCGATAAGGTGGAATATTGGGTTGGCCTGGATAATTTCTATGTGATTACCCGTTACAACCACAGCACCCTGTACGCGATGGCCGTCTGGCAGTTGAGTCAGGCCGTGCAGGCCGCTCGGGATGAATTGGCAGCCGCTGACTCGTCACCGGTCAAGGCTGCCCAAACGCAGGCTCCGAATCCGTGAATCAGATCCGCTTGAATGTGAACGGCATGTGGCCGGTAGCCGTTTTGATGGCAACCGCGTTGTTGTCCGGTTGTTCAACGGTAAATCGAGTCAATCCCGGCGAGGCGGCAACAACCAACGCAGTGCCGCGTTTTGAGCCCCAGCCATCTCGCCTTAATCCACCGTCTTATACCGTGCTCGGGCGCACTTATCATGTGCTGGGCAGCAATGACGGGTACGATGCGCAAGGCGTGGCTTCATGGTACGGACCGAACTTCCAGAGCAAATCCACATCCAGTGGCGAGCGCTATAACATGTACGCAATGACCGCCGCGCACAAAACCTTGCGCATTCCTTCCTACGTCCTGGTGACGAATTTGGAAAATGGCAAACAGGTGGTTGTACGGGTGAACGATCGTGGTCCTTTCGTGTCGAACCGCATCATTGATTTATCGTATGCGGCGGCCAAGAAAATCGGCATGATCGGCCGGGGCACGGCCATGGTGGATGTTCGATCCATCACGCCGGATACGCCGATACCCACGTCGCAAAGCATCGTGTCCGGGGCGCCGACGCTTCCGGCATCACCCGCGCCTGTTGCCAGTGCGCCAGCGGTTTCGGCGGCTGCCAGTCTGCCGCACGCGGTCTGGGGGCAGGATGTATTCATTCAGGTGGGTGCTTTCGGCGAAATGGGCCATGTGATCAGCGTGCAACAACGCCTGGCTCAGGCGGGAATCACCGCCGTGTCGGTTACGCCCTTCGGGGCCTTGAATCGCGTGCGGGTTGGTCCGGTGGCATCGCTCGCGGACTACGACCGCCTCATGGATCAATTAAGAACAATCGGTTTTGAAAATGCGCAGATGGTAGTGGAACAATGAGAGAGAACAATAGTACTGATATGAAGAAACAACACACACGCCCCGCGCCTCGCGCTCGTTTAATGCCGCGCCTGTTGGCCGCTACCTTGGCCTTTGCTGCGAGTGCGATTCTTTATGTGCCCGCACAGGCAGAAACCACGGCCGTTTCACCTCAGAAAAATCAGCCTGCCGCCCCATCGACACCGGTGCCACAGGTTGCCATGCCGGTTCCGGGTGCCCCTGTTTTGTCCGCTCGTTCCTATGTGCTGCTCGATGCGAATACCGGGCAGATCATCGTCCAGAAAAATGCCGATGAACCGGTGCCTCCGGCAAGTATCACCAAGTTGATGACCTCGTACCTTGTGTTCAGTGCACTCAAGTCTGGCCAAATCCACATGGATGATATGGTCACCATCAGTAAGAAAGCCTGGCAAATGCAAGGCTCCAAGATGTTTATTGAAGTGGGCAAGCAAGTCAGCGTCAAGAATTTGCTCATGGGTATGATTGTTCAATCAGGCAATGATGCCGCGACGGCTTTGGCCGAATACGTCGGCGGTAACGAGCAGAGTTTCGTGTCGTTGATGAACGCAACCGCCAAGAAGCTTGGCATGACAAACACCCATTATGAAGATCCGACCGGTTGGCCGGCCGATGGCCATGTGATGTCGGCGCGCGATATCAGCACGCTGTTTAATGCCTTGGTTAAACAATTTCCCGATTATTACCACGAATTTTTCCGTCAAAAGGAATTTACCTGGAACGGCATCAAGCAATACAACCGGGAAAAACTGCTGTTTCGCGATAACTGGGTTGATGGTGGCAAAACCGGACACACCGAGGAAGCAGGCTTTTGTCTGGCCACCTCCGGCCAGCAGAACGGGATGCGTTTGATTGCTGTCGTGCTGGGCACGGCGAGTGATGATGCGCGTAACAACGAGGCGGAAGCGCTGCTGAATTACGGCTTCCGCTTCTATGAAAATGTACCTGTTCGTCAGGCCAGGCAAGTGCTGGCTACGCCCGATGTATTCAAGGGCGCGGCCGATCAGGTTCCTGTCGGCTTGGAAAAAGATCTGGTGGTATTGGTAACCAAGGATCAGGCCAAGAACCTCTCCGTGTCCATGACCATCAATCCCAAGCTCATAGCGCCTTTGGCCGCGGATCAATCCGTGGGCAAACTGGTGGTCAAGGCCGGTGACAAGATCATTGCCGAACGTGATGTCGTGGCATTGAATGCCGTACCTGAAGGCGGTTTTTTCAAGCGTATGGTTGATACGGCCCGCCTCTGGTTCAAGTAATGCAGGCTGTCTACTTCAACGGGCGGTGGGTCGCGCCCGAGCAAGCGCGCATATCCGCGTTTGATCGAGGATTTCTTTTCGGCGACGGCGTCTATGAAGTCATCCCGGCATTCAACCGACGTTTGTTTGGCGCCGGGGCGCATCTTGACCGATTGACGCGAAGCCTTGAACAGATCGACATTCAGGACCCGCTGACGCGCGTGCAGTGGATGGATGTCATGAATCGCCTGGCATCTGAGTGCCCAAGTGACGATGTGTCGATCTATATTCAGGTGACACGTGGCGCACCGGCGAAGCGGGATCATGCCTATCCCAACCCGCCCGTGCCGCCCACGGTTCTGGCCAGCGCGAGCGCCATTTCGCCCTTGAGTGCGGAGATTCGTACGCACGGTGCCAAGGCCATCACCGTGCCCGACCTTCGTTGGGGCCGGTGCGATATCAAGAGCGTGAATTTGTTGCCGAATATCATGGCGCGGCAACAAGCGGTCGCCGCCGGTGCGGTAGAGGCGATCATGGTGCGTGAAGGGATAGCGCTTGAGGGCGCCGCCTCGAATCTGTTCGCCGTGATTGACGATGATTTGCTGACAGCACCGCTCGGACCGCATATTCTCGGTGGTGTCACACGCAATCGCCTGGTCGATATGGTCAAGGATCAAGGCCATATTCCTTTGCTCGAATCCCCGATTCCCTTTGATCGTCTATTCGATGCGACCGAGGTGTTCATGACCAGCTCGACACGCGATCTGTTACCAATCACCCGTATCAACGAGCATCCGATCGGCACGGGGAAAGTAGGCCCGGTCTGGACTGAACTGTCGAAAGCCTTCACAAAACTCAAACAACAACGAGAGACCTGATGGACGAATTTCTTACCGATAAAGAGCTGGAAAAACGAAAGCATAGCGAGGAAATCAAGGCCGAGGAAGCCGCGATTGAACAGGAAACCCTGCTCGAATTCCCCTGTCAATTCCCCATCAAGATCATGGGGCCGGCAACGGATGAATTCGACGCACAAATTCGCGCATTGGTGATGGCACAACTGGGGGAATTGCCGCCCTCAGTCTGGAAAATCCGGCCCAGTGCCAAGGGGAATTTCGTGGGCATGACACTCACATTTACGGCCACGTCGAAAGCCCAGATTGATGATCTTTATCGGGCGATTACGGCCCATCCCGACGTTAAAATGTGTTTGTAAGTCTAGCCGGAGTGCTTTCTTGCTCCGATCTCGCTCCAATCTGATTTATGTCCTTGATTGATTACGGTACCGACTGCGATTATGCCGAACTGCTGGCTAAGATGCAGTCATTCACCCAGTCGCGCCAACCAGATACCGAGGATGAGTTCTGGGTTTTGAGTCATCGCCCGGTCTTCACACAGGGTTTGAATGGACAGCCGCAACATGTACTCGACCCCGGTGATATTCCCGTCGTGCGAACCGATCGGGGCGGGCAGGTGACCTATCATGGCCACGGGCAACTGGTGGTTTATACCCTGGTCGATCTCAAGCGCGCCGGTGTTGGTGTGCGTGCATGGGTAACCGCGCTCGAGCAGGTCGTTATCGACTATCTGACGGAGTTTGGTGTTCGGGCAGAACGCCTGCCGGGGGCGCCCGGTGTCTATGTGGCCGGTGCGAAAATTGCCGCGCTCGGGCTCAAGGTTCGCCAGGGGCGTTGCTACCATGGCCTGTCGTTGAATCTGGACGTTGACTTGGCACCCTTCGCGCGAATCAACCCCTGCGGGATGGCGAATCTGCCGGTGACCGATCTGCGTCGTTGCGCCGATCTCACGCGCAATCAAATGCCCGATTACCGTCAAGCGGGCAGCGCAATTGTGTTAGGTTTACAAAAAATACTATTGGAACAGTCCCCGATGGCGTAAGTCAGCCCGGTTTCCAGTCATCTGATCAGGTTTGAATACACATGTCCGAACATTCTCCGTCCGAGCCTTTAACCAAGCATTCACTTGATTATTCGCCGCCAACGCCAGCGATGCGTTCGGCTGATAAAGTGTCGCGCATCCCAGTCAAGATCGAACCTACGACAGACATGCCGCGCAAACCCGCATGGATCCGTGCCAAGTCGCAGGGTGGTACAGAAGTCCAGCGGTTAAAGAAAGTCCTGCGTGACCAGGGGTTGCATACGGTTTGTGAAGAGGCCAACTGCCCGAATCTGGGTGAGTGCTTTGCGGGCGGAACAGCCACCTTCATGATTCTGGGGGACATCTGCACCCGTCGTTGCCCGTTCTGCGATGTGGCGCATGGCAAGCCTCGTCCCGTGGATACGGAAGAACCGCGTCGTCTGGCTGAAACGGTTGCTGCGATGGGCCTGTCTTACGTCGTCATCACCTCGGTCGATCGGGATGATCTGCGCGATGGCGGGGCAGGACACTTCGCAGCCGTGATTCGAGCCTTGCGTTCCCGTTGCCCGAACCTGACCATCGAGATTCTCACCCCGGACTTCCGTGGCCGAGAAGCCATTGCACTGGATATTCTGGCAGCTGACCCGCCGGATGTGTTCAACCATAACCTTGAAACCGTGCCGAGTTTGTATCGTGCGGCGCGACCGGGCGCCGATTACATCGGTTCGCTCAACTTGCTTGCGGCCATGAAAGAACGCTGCCCCGATGTGCCGACCAAATCCGGCCTGATGCTGGGCTTGGGGGAAACGGACGATCAACTGCGGGCAGTCTTGCGTGACATGCGCGCCCGTAACATAGACATGTTGACCTTGGGCCAGTACCTTCAGCCCTCGCGGAATCATCTACCGGTTGACCGTTTTGTCACACCCGAGCAATTTGCCGACTTGGGGCGCGAAGCCGAAGCCATGGGTTTCACCCATGTGGCCAGCGGCCCGATGGTGCGGTCGTCCTACCACGCCGATCAAGGCGGCCTGGCTGCCTTGGCGCAGGTAAGTGCATGACTCAACATTCCGCTGTAGCTTCCGCGCTGGCCGATGTACCCGAGACCTTGTCTGCCTTTGAGCGTGCAATCGAGTTGCAGGCCAGGGCAGCGGCGGTCGGGTTCGATTGGCCGCAAATCAGTGATATCCGCAACAAGATCAAAGAAGAACTCTTGGAACTTGAACAAGGGCTGGATCATCAGGACGCAGCCAATACGTTCGAAGAACTGGGTGATGTGCTGTTCGCGCTGACCAATCTGGCGCGGCGTTTACAGATCGACCCGGCGGCGGCGCTTGAAGCCACCAATCAAAAATTTATCAGACGATTCCAGCACATGGAGCAAGCGGCTTTAAGCGAGGGAAGCGACCTCTCCTCGGAACCGCTCACCCAAAAAGTGATTCGTTATCGTCAGGCCTGGGCAGAAGACCAATGTAGCTGAAACATGTAGATCGAATGCAGCTATCTTTAGGGGATTCCATCCTGGAGTTTTCAGAGGGCGGCACATCCTCTCTATGCTGCACTGAATCTTTGATTCAATCAGAGCATGCCTAAAACGCTAATAAATCTTCTAAATCAGGAAAACCATGTTTCATTTTTTTGCGAAAAACACACCCGCCAATGCCCGGCAAGATGTGCTTTCCGGCTTGACCGTTGCGCTCGCCTTGGTGCCCGAAGCACTTGCCTTTGCACTGATTGCTCATGTAAACCCGCTGATGGGGCTTTATGCTGCCTTTATCATGGCGTTGGCTTCGGCGATTTTTGGTGGCCGCCCGGGGATGATTTCCGGCGCGACCGGCGCGACTGCCGTGGTCATCGTGGGACTGGTCGTCACGCATGGCGTTGAGTATTTGTTGGCCGCACTCATTTTGATGGGTGTGATTCAAATTTTGGTCGGTGCGTTCAGACTGGGTAAATACATTCGGATTGTGCCTTACCCGGTGTTTCTCGGTTTCGTCAATGGCTTGGCGATTGTCATTTTCCTCGCGCAGTTGCCGCATTTCAAAGAAAAGGGTGCCGATGGCCAGATGCACTGGATTGTGGGTCAGCCGTTATGGATCATGCTCGGACTGGTTGCCTTGACCATGCTGATTACCCATTTTTTTCCGAAAATCACCCGCGCTATTCCAGCCGCGTTGATGGCCATTATCGTCACCACACTCATCTCGATTGGGCTGGTGAATCTGTCTCCGGTATTCGATACCAAAACAGTCGGCGATTTGTCCTCGATTGCCGGTAGTCTACCCAGCTTTCATATCCCGGATTTCCCGCTCACCTGGGATGCATTTATTACCGTGCTTCCATTTTCAGTGGTATTGGCCGGTGTCGGTTTGATTGAATCACTACTCACGTTGCAGTTGGTCGATGATCTGACGGAAACCCGTGGTCAGCCGAATCGCGAGTGCGTGGCGCAGGGCATTGGTAACGCGACCTGCGGTTTTTTCGGTGGCATGGGCGGTTGTGCCATGGTCGGTCAAACCATGATCAACATCGAATCCGGTGGGCGGGGGCGGTTGTCGGGTATTGCGGCGGGTTTGTTTCTGGTGTTGTTTATCTTGTTTCTCTCGCCGCTGATCGAGCAGATTCCCATCGCCACATTGGTCGGCATTATGTTCATGGTGGTGATTGGTACCTTTGAGTGGGGTTCGATCAACCTTTTCGGCAAGGTGCCCAAGCAGGATATTTTTGTCGGCTTGCTGGTTGCAGCGGTGACCGTATTTACCGACCTGGCCGTTGCTGTAATTACCGGTGTCATTGTTTCCGCGCTCATTTTTGCCTGGGAGCATGCGGGTGATTTGAAAATCGAATCCAGCATAGATGAAAACGGCGTGAAGGTTTACCGCATCAAAGGTCCGTTATTTTTCGCTTCCACGGCCAAGTTCTCCGAGGCATTCGATTTTCGCGGCGACCCCGACGACGTGTATCTTGATTTTGCGGAATCCAAAGTGGTGGATCACTCCGCGCTGGAGGCCATCGACAGCCTGGCCGATAAATACCGCAGCGTGAATAAGACCCTGCATTTGCGGCATCTGTCGCCTGAATGCCGAAAACTGCTCAAAAAAGCGGGCGATTTGGTCGAGGTCAATATCAATGAAGACCCGGTTTATCATGTGGCCGATGAAGTGAGGTGATCTATTTACCTGCTTCTCTGGTCGGGCGCGCTTCAGCCGATCTGGACGCTATACCAGAAAATCTGGTCGCGCCCCCGCTCTTTGGCCGCATACAGGGCCTTGTCTGCATGTTCAAGCAATTCGGTTGTGCTGTTATCGACAGGGTGTGCGAAGGTAGCACCAATGCTGACGGTGATAGAAACGCTGATTCCGGGGGCGAGCTTGAATGGCGTCTGCCGAACGGCCTGCAGAATACGCTGCCCTATCTGCTCGGCTGTTTCTTGACCGGTTTCGTCCAAAATCACGAGAAACTCTTCCCCGCCCAAACGCCCCAGGTAGTCGATTTCCCGTATTTGATGGCTAACCCGTGCGATGAACTCCTTGAGTAGTACATCGCCCGCCACGTGGCCAAAGTGGTCGTTTACGCGTTTGAAGAAGTCCAGATCAAGAATGAAAACCACCAGCGGGTGATGCAGCCGGATGAAACGTTTGTGGGCGTGATCCAGTTGCAGGAGAATCTGGCGGCGATTGGCGATGCCGGTCAGTTCATCGGTGGTGGCAAGCCGTTCCAGTTCGCGCTCGAGCTGTCTGCGCTCGGTAATGTCGCGCCAGATGCCCTCGACGCCCGCATATTTGCCTTCTTCGTCCAGAATGACCGTGCTGCTGATGGATATATCGATGATGCGGCCATCCTTGCGCCGCATTTGTCCGGGGAAGTCGCGAACATAACCGTGTTCCAGAATCGCCTTTTTAAGCTTTTCCCGATCCTGCGGGTTGGGATAAAAATCGGAGGCTGGCCGTCCGATGATTTCACTTGCCGTGTAGCCAAGTATTTCTTTGACCGCAGGGCAGACATAACGGGTTATGCCTTCTGCATCCGTGCGGTAAAAAACATCCTGCATGGTGTTCATCATGCGCTGGAACTGCTCATCGGTTTCGCGAAGTCGCTGCTCAATCACCGAACGCTCGGTCATGTCCATGAAGGTGGCGAGCAGGCCCGGTTGGCCCTCAACCATGTACGTTGTGCTCATCATCCCGATGATGCGTAATTCGCGTGCGCAGGTGTAAATTCTGTATTCGGTGGGCGGGTTGGTGAACTGGGTTCGTTCAGCCCGACGAATCCGCGCCATGACTCTTTGGTAATCCAGAGGGTGAAGAAAATCTTCCACGCTGCGGCCCAGCACCTGTTCGGGGGAACCTGCCTGTAAAAGAGACAGGGCGGCAGGATTGGCATAAATGAACTGCCCATTGAGCAAAACGATAACGCTGACCGGTAATCGGTCCAGGGTGTCCGGTGGTGCCTGAAAAGGTACGGGTTTCGGCATAAGATCAATCTCATTGATACCCTGATTGATTGGAACAGTTCGGGTGGATGGGAGCCGGAAGTATGACGCGAGTTAGATAATCCATTGTGCTCTTGACTTTGAATTGGCGCCACCTGTCTGTGGATTATCGGTAAGATAGCGGCACCGTCACTTTTACTTGATACGGAATAGTCAATGAACTTGTTTATCTCTTCCGGGCCGGAGGATATTCCAGACTTAATGACGCAGGTCAAACGAGGTCTGGTTGCCAGCGCAATCTGGGTACTGGTAGCCGTATTGACGGTCTTGTTGTTTCCCTCACCGGATACGGATGGCTTTTATGCCATCTGGCCTGCCGATGCGTTTGCCTTGGGTTTTGTGCTCATCTGGGGTTATAGCCTGCTCGTCCCTTTGGCCGTGGTTGTTACGGCCTGGAATTTGTTCTTTGTCGGGCTGACGATGGTGCAATCTCTGGTCGGCGCGTTCGCGCTTGTGCTCAGTCTCGCGCTTTTGCTGATGTTCCGACGCTACATGCAGGCCACGATCAGTAGCCCCTATGGTCGTCGACTTCTGGGTATTCCCATCGCTTCCGTGGTGATGGCCAGTTCGATAACCGTTTTGGGGATCTGGCAAAACCCGGCATGGATTGATGATTACCAGACTGTGGGCCTGTTCTGGTTATCTGAATCCATCGCTTTTTTGGCGTTGACCCCGCTGGTGATGAGTTGCCTGCATGAAGGTTGCGGACGTGCATTCAAGGAACTGAGGGCTTTTTTTGGCGCGCGATCGCTCAAGAGCTTGTGGCTGGTGTTTGCCGTAGTGTCGCTTTTGGTCATGGCCGCGCTTCGGCATTGGGGCAATCTGGAGTTCAATGCAGGCAGCCTGATTGGTCTGGTCGTTCTTGCGCTTGCAGCACACGCCTTGCCGATCCGGATCGCTCGTTTTTCTATCGCGGCTTATATCCTGATCTGGATCTGGTTCAACGCGTATATCAATCTATCGCATGGATACAATGCCGCTGAGTTGTTGGGCGATCAGGCATTGGTATTCATTGCGGCGCTGCTGGCTGTGATATCCACAGAAATGGTGCAGGCATACCGCCTGTCGGAGCAATCGCTGGCCCGGCAGTTATTGAGTGATCCGTTGACCGGCCTGCAGAACGATATGGGGTTATCCCGGCGGCTTCAAGCCTGGCCCAAAGATAGAACGGGGGCGATGCAACCGATGATTGTCATCGGGATGCATATCCCCGAGCTCGAACAGATCGATGCCCTGATGGGACATGAAGAAAGCAATCGGGTCGAACTGCGTTTGAGTCGGATTCTGAGCGACGAAGGGTTGTCCGATTATGCCTCACGGGTACGTCCGGGCGTGTTCATTCTGTGTCTGACATCGGCCGTCATGGGCGTGCGTGGCGGGGATGTGGCTCAGAAGCTCAAGGATCGCATCGAGTTTGAATGGAAAAAGATGGGCGCGGGTGCCCGTTACCTGCGGGCCGGATTCACGGTATTCAATCGGGCTCAAACACGTGATTTGGGCTTGCTGACTTCGGCTGTGCTTGCGGGATGCCAATTGTCTCTGGCTGATCGGAATCAGTTGGTGCATGTTGAAGACAATCTGGACAGCCTGCTCGGTCATCGCGTGCAGGAATTGACCTGGGTGCAGCACATGCGGGCCGCACTGGTTGGCGATATGCAGGCGGGGCAGTTTATCCTGTTTGCTCAAACCATTCGCGATACCCGCCATCCGGATGTCAAGGCATTCGAAGTGTTGTTGCGCTGGCAAGATCCCGATGGAAATGTGTTGCCACCCTCCGATTTCTTGCCGATCGCGGAGCGTTATGGACTGATGACCGCGATCGATGCCTGGGTCATGCGATCGGCGTTGGAACAACTGGCCCGGTCCCCTTGGCGGGCCGAAATCAGCAAGGTATCGATCAACTTGTCCGGTGCCAGTTTGACTGATCCCAATTTGATTCACGAGATAGAGCAGCGGCTTAAATCATCCGGTTGTCGTCCGGAGCAGATCTGTTTTGAGATCACTGAAACCATGGTAATTGCCGATACAAAGCTGGCGAGACAGGCTGTTCTGGGTATCAAGGCACTCGGCTGCAAGATCTCGCTGGATGATTTCGGTACTGGTCTTTCGACCTTCTCCTACCTCAAGCGTTTTCCCTTCGATTATCTGAAAATCGATGGGGAGTTTGTACGCCATATTACCGAGTCCCGGATCGATCGAGCCATTGTCGAATCCATTCAGTCCATCGCGTTCGAAATGAACACGATCACCGTTGCTGAGTTCGTTGAGAACCTCGATCAGATGGAAACGCTACGGCAAATCGGTGTGTACTATCACCAGGGTTATGGTGTT